>OHAJ01002097.1_pt1 | contig 13967 bp, 12 predicted proteins | sample 1577101 | NCBI WGS metagenome assembly OHAJ01 (sample SAMEA3541531, study PRJEB24748) | human gut metagenome | biome: human gut; feature: human-associated habitat; material: faeces | place: China | collected 2012
GCACGCACTCGACGCATTATCAGGGGAAACTAATCTGCTTTGAGAGCAACCGTATTAAGCCAGGCCGCACGTCTGATGAACAGGATGCGTATGTATGATCAGGCCCAGACATACCTAAAAGAGGTGATTGCCATAAACAGACAGTCCAGAGATACCACCTGTCTCGCCTATGATTATGAATTACGATTGCGATAACGTGTGCATAGGCACATACGGAGACGAGGCGGAGTTTTCGACGCGCTTTTCTCACTGACCGGTGAATACCGCATAAGCCTCAGCACTGCGGAAATCTCGTATATAGGATATGTGATACTTTAAAAATATGAATCAACCCAATTATAAGCCTTTAAAACCGACATCATGAGAAAACGAATGATCAGACTGTTGTCTTTGTTTGCAGCGGCGTTCGCGTTTGTAAGCTGCGACAGCGAACAGGGAATCAAGGCTATAACGGACAACAATACCGACAATCACATCTGGCCGATCAGGAGCTTGAAAATAAGTTTCCTGTCATATGTATAGGTATATCTGTAAAATACAGGACTATCGGCCATGCTTGGATAATAGATGGTGGTTATACCACGGGCACATTGGAATTTCCTGTGACGCCCGGTGATGAAAAGAAGGAAGTCTACAGATCGTATTATCACTGCGTGTGGGGTGAATGCGGTTTGTACAATGGGTACTATCTATATTCTGGCACTCTTGGCGGGAAGGTTGAAACCGGTGATTCAGGCTATCTTATACCTGCTGAAGAATATAAAGATTTACGAATATGTTATGGATACAGGCCTGACAGACAGTAAATATCATCAAGAGACTGTGAATATTTTGCCGTCATTTTAAGCGAATTTGTCCTCAAGTGACAAAAATAAAACATGGGCCTATGCAGTCTTCCGGCAGATATTTCATCTATAGTGTGAATCTCTGAAACAACAATAAATATCAACAATAAAAACCGAATGTGTTATGAAAATCAAAAGTTATCTCGCGATTATCGCCTGCGCGGCGGTATCGATGTCGTTCACATCGTGCGACAAGGATGAAGAGGGCGCCAGGACAGCCTTAGAACCTACCCCGATAGTGCTTCCCGAAGGGACACGCGCGATCACCGAAAGCGGCAACGACTTCTCGTTCCGGCTGTTCAGGGAGATCGCCTCGTCGACCGATGACAATACGGCCATATCGCCGCTCAATGTCATGAATACTCTCGCGATGCTCGCCAACGGCGACAACGGAGAGTCCCGCGACGAGATACTGCGCGTTCTCGGCCGCGGCACCGGAGAATCGGAGCTGCGCGGTCTGACGGCCTACTGCAACGCGCTGCTCACCCAGCTTCCCGAAGCCGACCGCACGACGGAGCTACGGTTCGCCAACTCATTCTGGTATTCTCCGGGCATCACTCTCAACGGAGCTTTCACGGACATCCTTTCCGAACAGTTCTCGGCAGACCTGATAAATAAGTCAGTGGGCGGAACGGAAGGAATGGGCCTGGTAAATGAATGGGTAAGATCAAAGACCCTTGGAGTTATAGATGAGCTTCTCAAAAAGCCATTGGAGGAGAATACAAGATCGGCGTTGCTCGACGCAGTCTATTTCAAAGGTATGTGGAAAGATAAGTTCGACAAATCCCTGACATCGGACGCCATTTTCCACAACTCCGACGGCAGTGAGACGGAAGCGCGGTTCATGTTCCGCGAAGGAGAATATCTCTACACGGCCCTCGAAAACATGAGAGCCATCCGTCTTCCATACGGCAACGGCAATTTCCGCATGACGGTCATTCTTCCCGAGGGAGAAAACAGCATAGAGGATCTTGTCTCCACGCTCGGCGCCGAGACTCTGGCCGATTTGGACAGGGAGGCGCATTTTGTCAAGGTCAAGCTTTATCTTCCTAAATTCGAGTGCGGATACAATGAGGATGTTCAGGACTATCTGAAGAATCTGGGAGTGGGGCGTCTGTTTGCCTCCGGTCTGAATTCAGTCTACCCGACGGTAATAGAGCCTTTCGTAGCCGGATTGTTCCGTCATGCCGTGACCGTCAGGGTTGACGAGGAGGGCAGCGAAGCGGCGGCTGCAACTCTGGTTCCGGATGCTATAACTGGAGTTGTATACCCTGTCGGCGAGATGCGTGTGGACCGTCCGTTCATCTTCATGATTTCGGAAACAACGACCGGCGCGATACTGTTTATCGGACAGATCACGCATCTTTAATGTTAGACTCCGAAAGCCGCAAGAAGTTCGCGGCTAAATGACGGGATATTATACTTGAAAAATTACACGTGATACAGGACGCGCAAGCGGCGGCAGACGGATAAAGAGGGGAAATGGTTGCGGAGAGCAATCGGTCTGCCGCCGCTGACGCGGCTTGTGTTAATTGTAACTTGTGTTAAAAAAGTGATAATAGTGTTATGATTATTAATCCGATAGATAAGCGGGATTGACGGGGTAGTTTGTTAGGGTAACAGTTGTTATCATTGGATTAACACTTGTTATTCAACGCCTTGGAAAGGCGCTGCTCCGACTGACGCTCCGGCTGACTCCGGCTGGAGGGGCCGAGGGTCGAGGGGGTCAGAGGAGGTGGGTTTTGATGTGGTAGCGGGGGCGGTGTTTGGTCTCGATGTAGACTTTGCCGACGTAGAGGCCGACAAGGCCGATGGCCATAAGGATAAAACCTCCGACAAGCCAGATTGACAGCATAAGCGAGGACCAGCCGTGGACGGCCGTACCGTTCAGAAGCGAGACTATAACGTAGATACCGATGGCGATGGCTATCAGTATGAATATGCCTCCCATCGCGAGGATGCCGTAGATCGGCGTCACCGAGAACGATGTTATGCCGTCGAAAGCAAGAGTCAGCATCTTCTTCAGAGTGTACTTCGTAGTGCCGGCCTCACGTTCGGCACGCACCTCCTCGACAACTGACGACGGAAAACCGATCATGGGAATTATGCCGCGCAGGTAGAGATTGCGCTCTTCATAGCGGGCAAGTTCAAGAATAACCCGTCTTGTCATGAACCTGAAGTCGGCATGATTGTATATAGTCTTGAGACCGAGACGCGCCTGCAGCTTATAGAAAGATTCGGCAGTGAAGCGCTTCATGAAAGAATCTGATTCACGCGATGAGCGTACGCCGTAGACGACATCGGATCCGGCATAATAGTCATCGATCATCTCCGGGATGCACTCGAGAGGATCCTGAAGGTCAACGTCGATGGTGATGACGGCATCGGCAAGTTCCGGCTCGTCGACAGCCGTGAGCATGCCGGCCATAATGGCGTTCTGATGACCCACATTGCGCGAGAGATCAAGGCCGTGGCACATCGGATTCTCATCGTGAAGACGAGAAATTATGCTCCATGTCCTGTCGCGGCTGCCGTCGTTGACAAACAGCAGGAAACTGCCGGGGGCTATCTTTCCGGCATCGACAAGGCTATCTATCAGCGCCATGAGCCGCGGGGCCGAAATGGGAAGCATGTCCTCCTCGTTATAGCAAGGGGCGACAATGGCGAGTTTGATCGGTTTCATAGTCATGATTTTAAAAGCTACCGGGGAGAGAGAAGCATGTCTCGGGACTACAAAGATAACTTCTCTTGATTAAAAACGCAAACCCGAGAGACAAAAAAGAAGACAAAAAGGAGGTGGGAACAAGGATGTATTTGTATAATAAAAAAATTTTTGGTAATTTTGCAAACTCATTGTAGCCTGTTGCGAGACAGTCTGAAGGCTAAGGAAGGCTTTCGGCAGATGTCGGCGTGACAGGTATGATAACGCACGAAGCGGAAGAAGCCTCTGTAGTTCAACGGATAGAATAGAAGTTTCCTAAACTTTAGATAGGGGTTCGATTCCCCTCGGAGGTACAAAAAACGCTCCGGCAGTGCCGGAGCCAAAACGAGAGACATTGGGAAATTTAAAAGAATTTGACGTAGACCTGGCCTTGATGGAAGATGGCCACTACGAGAAAGACTTCAGGATCGGCAGGTCGTTTTTCGAAGAAATGGAAAACGGCAGTGTGCTTGGTGCGGATGTCGATGTCATGCTTGATATCGACAAGCGTCACGGCAGCTACCTCCTGCAGTTTCATTGCGAGGGGACCATGCAGGTGCCCTGCGACCGCTGTCTCGACCCGGTCGACCATCAGGTCGATACGGATTATGACGTCACAGTCAGATATGGAGAGGAATATGACGACAGCAAAGACAATCTGCTGATCATACCCTATAACGAGACCGTTCTGAACGTGGCGTCGCTCATATATGACACACTGTTACTGACCATACCGTTGCGCTGCGTGCATCCCGAAGGGGCGTGCAACAGCGAGATGTCCGAGACTCTGCGGCAGCATCAGGCGCCCGGCGAGGAGGATGAGGCCGACGGGGAGTCAGACAGCGACATAGAATAAAACAATAACTTAAAAAATAAGAAACAATGGCACATCCTAAACGCAGACAATCGCACACCCGGACCGCGAAACGCCGCACACATGACAAGGCGCTCATCCCGACAATCGCCCTCTGCCCCAACTGCGGCGCATGGCACGTGTACCACACAGTATGTGGAGAGTGCGGCTACTACCGTGGCAAGCAGGTAATCGAGAAATAAATTAACAGACAAGCGGGCGAGGATGTCCGCGGAGAAAACCAAACAATATGCCTAACGCCAAGATAAGCGGAATCGCGTCATATGTTCCCGACGACATCCTGGACAACGAGATGTTGTCCAAGATGGTAGACACAAACGACGAGTGGATCACGACGCGTGTCGGAATCAAGGAACGCCGCATCCTGAAAGATCCGAGCAAAGGATCGAGCTTCATGGGGGCACAGGCGGTGGAGAAGCTTCTCGCCGAGACCAACACTCCCAAAGAAAGCATCGATCTTCTGATCTGTGCGACGTCAAACCCCGACTACCGTTTCCCGTCGACAGCGTCGATCATAGCACATCAGGTGGGTCTTGAAAAGGCCTATGCCTACGATATACAGGCAGCCTGTGCGGGATTTATAGTCACCATGCAGGATGCACGGGCCTATATACAGTCAGGACTGTACAAACACATCGTTGTCGTGGCCGCCGAAAAGATGTCGAGCATGACCGACTACGAAGACAGGGCGACATGCCCGCTGTTCGGCGACGCAGCGGCAGCAGTGCTTGTCGAACCGTCAGAGGAAAATGTCGGAGTGATCGACGGGGAATTCCATGTAGACGGCAGCGGTCTGAGCAATCTTCTGATGAAAGCTGGAGGATCGGCTCTTCCGGCAAGCCATGCCACAGTCGATGCCCGCGAACATTTCATCTATCAGGAAGGACGCGTGGTCTACAAGAACGCCGTCCGTGACATGCTCACTTCATCGCAGTCAGTGATGGAGCGCAATAACCTGAGTGTAGAGGATATAGACTGGTTTGTGCCTCATCAGGCCAACCTCCGCATCATCGAGGCCGTAGGTGGAAGAATAAAGATACCCGAGGAGAAAACTCTTGTCAACATACAGCATTACGGCAATACCTCGGCTGCTTCTATTCCATTGTGTCTCGACGAATACAAAAACAAACTGAAGAAAGGAGACAAAATCGTGATGACGGCTTTCGGAGCAGGATTCACATGGGGCGCGATGTACCTGATCTGGGCTATCGATCCCAAATGACAATACGGGGACGCCGGCGTCCTTCTTCAGCAAATCACACAAAAGGGCATCAGAAACCATTCCGATGCCCTTTTATACTAAGCAGCTACGTCTGACTGTCACATCGGCGTTGAACAAAGATGGGTGCAAACGGGTTGAAATAATGATACCCGCAAGCGGGAAAACGCATTATTAAAACTCCTAAAACCAAAATTATGAAAGAGACTGATAATATCGTTGAAGAGGGCCTCGCCACAGGAGACCTCAGTAACGACCAGACAGGACATACATACAATCCCGAACTGCCAGCCGATAAAGTCAAAGAGGGCCATAAAGCAGGCTTTGTGAACATAGTGGGCAACCCCAATGTCGGGAAATCCACTCTTATGAACGACCTGGTGGGCGAGCGGATCTCGATCATCACCCAGAAAGCCCAGACGACACGCCACCGCATAATGGGCATCGTCAACACTCCGGACTATCAGATCGTATATTCCGACACCCCGGGAGTTCTGAAGCCGAAGTACAAACTTCAGGAATCGATGCTCGAATTCTCGGAAGGCGCGCTGACAGACGCCGATATCCTGATCTACGTGACCGACGTGATCGAGGACACGGAGAAGAACAAGGAATTTCTTGATCGTGTGGCAAAAGAGAGCATTCCTGTACTTGTCGTCATAAACAAGATCGATCTTCTCAAGAATCAGGAGGCACTCAACGATATAGTAGCCAAGTGGCATGAACGTCTGCCGAAAGCGGAGATCTTCCCGACAAGCGCGCTCGAACACTTCAATGTCAACAATCTCAAGACAAGAATAGTGGAACTGCTGCCCGTATCGGCACCTTTCTTCGGCAAAGACGCCCTGACCGACAAGCCCGCACGTTTCTTCGTGACCGAGATCATAAGAGAGAAACTCCTGCTGATGTATGACAAGGAGATACCCTACAGTACGGAAGTCATCGTAGAGAAGTTTGACGAAAAGGAGAACGCAATCCATATCATGGCGGTGATCTATGTGGAACGAGACTCGCAGAAAGGTATCATCATCGGCAAAGGGGGAGAGAAAATAAAGAAAGTCGGCATATCGGCGCGCGCGGACATCGAGAAATTTTTCGGAAAGAAAGTATATCTTGAGCTGTTTGTAAAAGTCGAGAAAGACTGGCGTAACCGAGACAACAAACTCCGCGAGTTCGGATATAAGGAATAACCAATGAGCAAGTTAATAGCAATAGTAGGGCGGCCGAATGTCGGGAAATCGACACTCTTCAACCGCTTGACGCAGACAAGAAGCGCGATTGTCGACAACACGGCCGGCACCACGCGCGACCGCCAGTACGGCAAAGTCGACTGGAACGGTCAGGAATTCTCAATCGTCGATACGGGCGGCTGGGTAGTCAACTCGGACGACGTATTCGAGGAAGAGATCAACAAACAGGTAGAGATCGCCATCGAAGAGGCCGACGTGATTCTCTTTGTGGTCGATTCTACAACCGGCGTGACCGATCTTGACGACAAAGTGGCACAGATACTCAGGCGGTCTAAAAAGCCGGTAATCGTAGTGGCCAACAAAGAAGATGTCGGCGACGCACGTTTCAATGCCGCCGAATTCTATTCGTTCGGGCTGGGCGATCCCATAGAAGTGTCGTCAGCCAACGGATCCGGCACCGGCGATCTTCTTGACGAGATAGTCAAGGACATGCCCGAGAAGGAAGAAGAGGAGGAAACGGAAGAGAATGTCGCCAAATTCGCGATAGTAGGACGTCCGAACGCCGGAAAATCCTCACTGATCAACGCCTTTATCGGCGAAGAACGGCATATCGTGACCGACATAGCCGGCACCACCCGCGACTCCATCTATCACCGATACAATAAATTCGGATTTGATTTCTATCTTGTAGACACCGCAGGTATCCGCAAGAAGCAGAAAGTGAACGAGGATATAGAATATTACTCTGTCATACGCTCCATAAGGGCCATAGAGGCTTCCGACGTATGTATCCTGATGATTGACGCCACAAGAGGCATAGAGGGGCAGGACGCCAATATTTTCGGCCTTATACAGCGCAACAGAAAAGGCCTCGTGGTCTGTGTGAATAAATGGGACCTCGTAGAGGACAAATCGGTGACAGCCCAGAAGAGATACGAAGACGCGATACGCAACAAGTTCGCGCCATTTACCGACTTCCCCATAATCTTCACCTCGGCACTGACCAAGCAGCGTATCTTCAAGGTGCTCGAGACTGCTATCGAGGTCTACAACAACCGCCGCCGCGTGATACCGACCTCGCAACTCAACACCTACATGCTTGAGCAGATAGCCATCACGCCGCCGCCGAGCAACAAGGGCAAATTCGTGAAGATAAAGTATGTGACCATGCTCAAGGACGCGATCATTCCGACGTTCGTATTCTTCTGCAATCTGCCGCAATGGGTGAAAGAGCCTTACAGACGATTCTTAGAGAACAAAATCCGGGAGCACTGGGATTTCCACGGAACTCCGATCGCGATCTTCATGCGAGAGAAATAGAGGATACGTAAACAGCAAAACATCAGGAGGGTGTATCAAAACTTTCATTTTGATACACCCTCCTGATGTTTAAAGTGTTAACGGTTTTTGCTTTGAGGTGTTATATAAATGTCACTGGGATCAATAGGATTAAATAGGATCGGGGAGAATATTTGTTATAATAGAAAAAAAGGATTATATTTGTGGAGAATTGAGAAATCACGTACTTATGTCGCAAGAGAATACATATATCCGCTTTGACTGGGCTATGAAACATATGCTCAGGGATAAAAGCAACTTCGGGATTCTCGAAGGGTTGATCTCCGTGCTCCTGAACGAGGATGTGAAGATAGTCGAGCTTCTTGAAAGCGAATCGAATCAGGAATCTGACACCGATAAATTCAACCGCGTGGATATCAAGGCCAAGAACAGCAAGGGGCATCTGATAATAGTGGAGGTACAGCTTACCCGTCAGCTCTATTATCTACAACGCATCCTTTATGGCACATGTAAGGCTATTACAGAGCACATCAACATCGGAGACAAATATGACCAAGTTAAAAAGGTGTATTCGATCAGCCTGCTCTACTGCGATTATGGCCAAGGCGACGATTATGTATATCATGGAGAGACTCGGTTCAAGGGTATTCATACAGGCAGCGACCTCTTAGTGAACACTAAGGAGGAGGGCGTCATCGTACCTCACCTTCCTCGCGAAGTGTTCCCCGAATATTATCTGGTACGCGTGAATGTTTACGATAAGATTCCTGAGACACCGCTCGATGAATGGATGACATATCTAAAGACAGGCATTGTCAAGGAGAATACACGCACTCCGGGACTTCAGGAGGTCAAAAAGAAGCTGCAATACCTGTCGATGACACCCAAAGAGCGCCGGGCATACGATGCCCATATGGATACGATCATGGTCCAGAACGACGTGCTCGACACTGCAAGAGACGAAGGACGTGCGGAAGGACGTGCGGAAGGACGTGCAGAAGGACGTGCAGAAGGAGTGGCAAGTGTGGCAAAGAACCTGATTGCCGCAGGTATGGACAACGCGATGATCTGTCAGGTCACAGGATTGTCGCCCAAAGAAGTTGACGCCATCCGCAAAGATTAGTACTTCTATGTGGATATACTTACAGGAAACGCACATACACAGGAAGTAGCTCCTAATATGGTTTTCAGACCCTTATAAATCTTAACTTAGTCAAAGGGAATCTGTGAATCATTCATCGAGGACAGGAACTTTAGCCAAGAGGAGAAGAGGGTGTGTCATAATGAAGAATTATGACACACCCTCTCGTTTTTATTACTGTCAAAACCTCAGGTTTTGGCCACCGGACCGCAACCACAGTTGGACCGGGACTGCGGGGATTCAGGGGACCGGGGATCACTCCTCGATATCGAGTTCGAAGTCATCGGCAAAGAGATCTTCGGCGGGGCCTTCGGCATCGGCTGGAAGACCTTCGTCCATGGTCTCCGGCTCCGACTCGACATCGGTCTTCTTGGTTTCTTTTCCGGGGAGGAAAGGATTTCCGGCGGCTTTACCCGCCGCCTTCTCGCTGTTGAGCTTCTCTAAGATCTTCTGCTCGAGTTCCTCGGCAAGTTCAGGATTGTCAGCTATGACACGTTTCACGGCGTCACGGCCCTGACCGAGCTTGGCGCCATTATAGGAGAACCAGGCTCCCGACTTCTTGACAATGCCGTGCTCCACAGCCATGTCGATGATCTCGCCGGCCTTTGATATACCCTCGCCGAACATTATCTCGAACTCGGCTTTCATGAACGGAGGAGCGACCTTGTTCTTGACCACCTTTACTTTCGCGAGGCGTCCGATGGTCACGTCTCCATCCTTGATGAAAGAGGAGGGCCGGATTTCGATACGCACGGAAGAATAGAACTTGAGCGCATTACCGCCGGTGGTAGTCTCAGGATTGCCGAACATCACTCCGATTTTCTCACGGATCTGATTAATGAATATGCAGCATGTGCGCGTGCGTGAGATCGTACCGGTGAGCTTGCGCATGGCCTGCGACATCAGACGGGCGTGAAGGCCGACGTTCTTGTCGCCCATCTCACCCTCGATCTCCGCCTTGGGTGTCAGAGCGGCCACAGAGTCGATGACAAGCACATCTATGGCACCTGAATTGATAAGCTGTTCCGCTATATCAAGGGCCTGCTCGCCATTGTCGGGCTGCGCGAGCCAGAGATTGTTGACATCCACACCAAGTTTCTCGGCATAGAAACGGTCGAACGCATGCTCGGCATCGATTATGGCACAAATGCCGCCACGTTTCTGTGCTTCGGCGATCACATGGATGGCGAGAGTCGTCTTACCAGACGATTCGGGACCGTAGATCTCGGTGATACGGCCACGCGGAAGACCTCCCACGCCGAGAGCGTAATCAAGACCGAGAGATCCGGTCGAGATAGTTTCCACATCCTGCACCGCGTCATCACCGAGACGCATCACCGTACCGGCTCCGAAATCTTTTTCAAGATGCGCCATCGTGACGTCGAGAGCCTTAAGTTTTTCCGCTTTATCAGAGATGCGCGTCGCTGCGGGAGCGGCCGCCGCTTTCTTTTTTACTGCCATAGTGTTTTATTCTTTTTTTGCAAAGTTAATACATTTGGAAGCAGAATCATAATTTTGCGGAAAAATAAAGAATTAAAAAAAATTAACTCGCTGCGAAATTTTTGCAGCGAGTTGGTTTTATGGATGTCAGGACGAAAGTCAAAGCCACAGGCTTTGACCACAGAACCTTGAGAAAGGGTTTGGATTTAAACAGTTTTCGAGAGGAGAAGAGGGAGGGTCAGAGGGGTGTCACTGCCCCGTAGAGGCGCTGCTCCGGCAGATGCACTGCTCCGGCGGGATAGGATCAGAAGGAGAGGCCGGCTTCGGCGACGAGCTCGCGGTCGGCGGCTACGGTGGAGCCGACGGTAGTCAGCAGATCTCCGACGATAGCGCCGTTTACACCTATGCGGATGGCACGAAGCTGCGTGTCGCGGGAAAGCGACGCGCGGCCGCCGGCAAAGCGGATCGTGACCGAAGGATGTATAAACCGGAACAGGACCACGGTGTCAAGTACTTCCTCATCGGAGAGAGGTGCGCTTTTCTCAAGCGGTGTCCCCTTGATGGGACAAAGGATGTTTATGGGAATAGACACGGGGCTGATTCTGCGCAATTCGAGCGCAAGACCCACACGCTGACGCGGAGATTCCCCCATGCCTATTATACCGCCCGAACAGACTTCGAAACCGATCTCACGCGCGGCCATGACCGTCTTTATCTTGTCTTCCACAGTATGGGTCGAGCATAATTCCGAGAAATAATCGGGAGCCGCCTCGAGATTGCAGTGATAACGGCGCACGCCTGCATCCCACAGCTTCTGAAGCTCTTCCTTATCGAGCAGTCCCATGGAAGCGCAGAGATCAAGACCGCCTGCGGCAACGAGTTCCCGATAATAGTCACATGCCTCGTCAAGTTCTCGGCCACTCATCTTACGTCCTGAAGTGACCATCGAAAAACGGCGTATGCCATGCCTGCGGCTCATATCGGCATGACGCATGCATTCGTCACGGGGAATAAGAGGATACACATCGACATTTGTACGGAAGTGGGCAGACTGGGCGCACCATTTGCAATTTTCGGGACATTTCCCGGAACGGGCGTTGACTATCGAGCAAGAATCGAAAACCGGCACACAGAATTTCGCGGTTATCTCTTCGGAAGCCGCGTAAAGTTCCCCGCGACAACGGGGGGTGGCATCACAGAGGGCATATGCTTCTTCGGCAGATATCTCTCCGCCGGCAAGAATCTTTTCTTTGAGTGTTTCTACGAGTGTCATAGTGGATATCAATCAGGAGAAGCCTCACGAGACTTCCCCTAATTAACGTGATATTTCAGTCTTACAATTTATCGGATCACTACTTTTTTTACCATCGGCGCTGTAACTACCTCAGTGTATGACAGCCCAGAATTCCGCTTATTGCAACGCAATCATAAGCGAGACAGCCTCGAAGGTCCAATGGGCTATGATCGCCGCACAAAGGCCTCCGATGGTATGTGCCCCGATCGCTTTCGGAGTCAGTTCACGGTATCCGAGCGAGTCGAGCATGGCGGTATGCGTGCTCAGATATCCGCTCCAACACATTCCGATGGCGGTAAAGACAGCTATCGCGTTTCCGTCGATCCATCCCTGCTCCATGAAATTGGGCACCAGTCCGAGGGCGGCGCCTACAGCACCGAGAGCCGTAATCGGGAATGCGATCAGATGCGGATCGGTGAATCCGAACAGCCACTCGAAAATAATATTGACCTTGCCGGCCAGATAGGGGAGAAGCGCGACACCCTCGTAGGCCGCTCCCGTATAGGAACCATCGGACGAGGGACCGAAAGTCAGCAGCATCACCAGCGTCGATATGATCAGGACTCCCGGGATTATGGCAAGACCGACATCCACGCCCGAACGGCCGCCGTCAAGCAGAGAGTTCAGTATGCGTACGAACAGCGACGACTCGTCGCGGCTTTCCTCCTTCTCTACGGCCTGCTTGTCCGACACTACATCTTCGGTCAGGAAATTGGGATAGTTCTTTATCACGAAATACTGCATGATGCGTGTAGAGATCACACAGCCGCAGAATGCGCCGAAAAATCCGACCATTGGTTGCCAGAAGAATCCCTGGCCGACCATGAACACCATGACCAGAAGTCCCATGCCGAAAGCCGTTCCGAAATTGGTCAGCGATATGAACTGGAATTTCTTGAAATAAGAACTGAAGCGGCGGTCGGAAGCGAGAGATATTATAGCCGGATTGTCGCTGAGAAATGTCATCACAGCACCGAGCGAGGCGACACCGGGCAGATTGAACAGAGGTTTCATCAGAGGGCGCAGGATGCGCTCAAGAAGTTTCACGACGCCGAATTCCACGAGAATGCGTCCTATGGCACCGGTAAGCACACATATGCCCATCAGATAGAACACAGTGTTCAGCAGCAGGTCGTGGGCGGTATGCATTATGGTGTTGAGCATATTGGCCATGCCCATCACCTGACCGAAATAATAGAAAATGCCGAATACGCACAGCAGGCAGATATAGGGTGCGAGACGACCCTTGGCCCGGGATTTTTTCCCGGACACGGCGGTCTCTGTGACATTGATGTTTCCGTCGGTTTGCATTATTTCCAGTTATGTTAAATTATTTTTTATTTATGTTTAGAATATTCATGTTCCAGGTCAGCCCGACGCAGGCGAATAGCGAGCGGTCCTGCATCAGATTCTCCGTATTGGCGTTCGCGCCCCATGAATAGAAGCATCCGGCATGGAGACGCAACGAATGGCGCCCCTTGCGCAAAGGATAAAACTCCACGCCGGCGCCCGCCATTGTCAGTTCGGTGCCGTCGCTTACCGTGTAGTCCGCGTCAGTACCGCTTTTGTTGACATCGTAGGTCATCTTGCCGAACACCCGCCAGCGGTCGGTGGGAGAATATGCGATCTCTCCCATTACGGAACAGTCTCTGAACAGGAATGTCTGGTGTGACGAGGCTCGGTTCATCAGATCCACCTCCACCTCGACCTTATCGAATGTAAAGCGGTTGCCGAGAGCGATATAATTGATATAGCGGCCTTTTTCGTACTCGATAAGATTGAGCGAATACAGCGGATGGAAGCATCCGTGGTTTCCCTGCCACATCAGATTGTAGGCATACATGTTACGGTTGTCCGAAGTAAAGAAGGGACTTTGCGTCACCTGAGCCATGAGTTTATCGGAGGGCGTGATCCACCGGCTCACCGAGACACCCAGATCGTAGCAGGGTATGTTGTTCCAGAAG
>OHAJ01002104.1_pt1 | contig 13933 bp, 10 predicted proteins | sample 1577101 | NCBI WGS metagenome assembly OHAJ01 (sample SAMEA3541531, study PRJEB24748) | human gut metagenome | biome: human gut; feature: human-associated habitat; material: faeces | place: China | collected 2012
AACTCAGTGACAGAGTGAAATCCGCTCTGGCTTTCTTTTTCAAAAATTTTTGTTCTTTATTGCACGTGACAACCGAGGTGTGAAATGAATCTTGGAGAAATTGCAGATATCCGTAGCGGAGTTGAAGTTGACCGCGTAGCCCGAGACACGGATGGTGAGACTGGGATATTTCTCCGGGTGTTCCATGGCGTCCTCCAGGGTGGCCCGGTCCATCACGTTCACGTTCAGGTGGTGGGCCCCCTGGCAGAAGTAGCCGTCCAGAATGGCCACCAGATTGGCCTCCCGCTCCCCCTGGTCCCTCCCCAGGGCGTGGGGAACGATGGAGAAGGTGTTGGAGACCCCGTCCTGGCACACGTTCCGATAGGGGATCTTGGCCACCGAGTTCAGGCTGGCCAGGGCCCCGTTCTCGTCCCGGCCGTGCATGGGGTTGGCACCGGGGGCCAGGGGCTCTCCCAGCTTGCGCCCATCGGGGGTGGAGCCTGTCTTTTTCCCGTACATCACGTTGGAGGTGATGGTCAAGGCGGACAGGGTGTGCTTCGCTCCCCGGTAGAGGGGGTGTTTTTTCAGTTCCCGGATGAAGGTCCGCACCACGAACACCGCCTCGTCATCCGCCCGGTCGTCGTCGTTTCCGTATTTTGGGAAATCCCCCTCCGTCTCAAATTCCACCGCCACCCCGGCCTCATTCCGTACCGGCCGGACGGAGGCATAGCGGATGGCGGAAAGGGAGTCGGCGGCCACGGAGAGGCCGGCAATGCCGAAGGCGGTGAGCCGCTCCACCTGAGTGTCATGGAGGGCCATCTGGCTGGCTTCATAGGCGTATTTGTCGTGCATGTAGTGGATGATGTTCACCGTGTCCGCATACATGCTGGTGCTTCGTGGCGACAAGGCAAAGCACGAATCCTCTTTTATCCCCGTGGGCAACGGTTACCACCACGCCGTCGAACTACAAGAGCAAATCAATAACTTCAATAAAGGTATTTTTGTGGACGGCTCCGAGATGAAAGTTACCAATACCCCGTTTTCATACGGTGTGGCGTGCTATCCGGAAAAGCATGAAGAAGCCCCCAACATGGATACAGACATCTACTGGCTGAAGAAAAAAATGGAAATGGGTGCAGAGTATGCCGTGACCCAGCTCTTCTACGACAACCGGAAATATTTCGACTTCGTGGAACGTGCCCGTCAAGCCGGTGTCACCATCCCGATTATCCCGGGCATCAAGCCCTTCAAGAAGTTGTCACAACTCAGCATGATACCCAAGACGTTCAAGGTAGATTTGCCCGAGGAACTGACCCAAGAGGTTCTGAAGTGCAACACCGATGCGGAAGCTCAGCAAGTGGGTATCGAATGGTGCGTGCAGCAGTGCAAAGAGCTGATAGCCCATGGCGTCCCAAGCCTCCACTTCTACTCGGTAGGAGCCACAGACAGCATCAGGGAAGTAGCCAAACAAATCTACTAAACAATGGACAATCAACAGTTGACAATTGACAACTGGCAGTGTCACAAGTAATAACTTATAACTAATTAACCCGTGTTCAGTTTCAAGGACATAATAGGCCAAGAGGTAGCCAAACAAAGGCTGATACAAGAAGTGCAGGAAGGACGTATTCCCCACGCACAACTTTTCTGTGGCCCTGCCGGAGTAGGAAAACTCCCATTGGCACTTGCCTATGCCCGCTACATCTGCTGTCCCAACCGGACGGAAACCGATGCCTGCGGTACTTGTCCCTCCTGCGTAAAATGGAACAAGCTGGTGCACCCGGACGTACACTTCGTATACCCTATCGTCAAGAGTGCCAAAGGGAAAAAGGAAGTCTGCGACGACTATATCGCCAACTGGCGGCACCTGCTGCAGAACAGCCCCTACTTCGGACTGAACCATTGGCTGAACGAGATGGATGCCGAAAACGGACAAGCCATCATCTATGCCAAGGAAAGCGACGAGATAACCCGCAAGCTGAGTCTGAAATCCAGTGAAGGAGGTTACAAAGTCACCATCGTATGGCTACCCGAAAAGCTGCATGAAGTATGCGCCAACAAGCTGCTGAAACTGCTGGAAGAGCCACCCGAGAAAACGATATTCCTCCTCATCTCCGAAGCTCCGGAAATGATACTGCCCACCATCCTCAGCCGCACGCAGCGCTTCAACATTCCCAAGATTGAAGAAGCCGACATAGCCGAAGCCCTGCAGCAGAAGTACGGAGTGCAGCCCCGCGACAGCGAGACGATAGCCCACCTGGCAAACGGAGACTTCATCAAAGCATTGGAGACCATCCATCTGAACGAAGAGAACGAACTGTTCTTCAACCTCTTTGTCAGCCTGATGCGACTCTCCTACCAGCGCAAGATACGGGAAATGAAACAATGGAGCGAGCAGCTTGCTGCCATGGGACGCGAACGGCAGAAGAACTTCCTGGACTACTGCCAGCGCATGACCCGCGAGAACTTCATCTACAACCTGCACCGCAAGGAGATGAACTACATGACGCTGCCCGAACAGAACTTCGCCACCCGTTTCGCCCCCTTTGTCAACGAACGGAACGTCATGGGTATCATGGACGAACTAAGTGAAGCGCAACGCCACATCGAGCAGAACGTAAACGCCCGCATGGTGTTTTTCGACTTCTCTCTCAAAATGATTGTTTTATTGAAACAATGAAAAGTGGCAAAATAATGAAATGCAAAGTATCAAATCGTAAATAGTAAATAAATAGATGATGGAATTTAAACTACATAACGGAAGCGGAGGTCTCTGCTGCAAGAGTTGCGGCAGGCAGGACAAGCAACTGAACACCTACGACTGGCTGGCAGACATTCCGGGCAATGCCGATGAGAGCGAGCTGGTAGAGGTTCAGTTCAAGAATACCCGCAAGGGATATTTCCGCAACAGCAACAAGATACCTCTGGAGAAAGGCGACATCGTAGCCGTAGAAGCCACCCCCGGACATGATATCGGTGTGGTGACCCTGACCGGACGTCTCGTGCCGCTGCAAATGAAGAAAGCCAATATCAAGTCTGAGGCAGACATCAAACGCATCTACCGCAAGGCGAAGCCTGTGGATATGGAGAAGTACAACGAGGCAAAAGCCCGTGAACACTCCACCATGATACGCTCGCGTCAGATAGCCCTGGACCTCAACCTCAACATGAAGATTGGAGACGTGGAATATCAGGGAGACGGCAACAAGGCCATCTTCTACTACATAGCCGACGAACGGGTGGACTTCCGCCAGCTCATCAAGGTACTTGCCGACGCTTTCCGCGTGCGTATCGAGATGAAACAGATTGGTGCCCGCCAGGAAGCCGGACGCATCGGCGGTATCGGTCCCTGCGGACGCGAGCTGTGCTGCGCCACCTGGATGACCTCCTTCGTATCGGTATCCACCAGCGCGGCGCGCTTCCAGGACATTTCACTGAATCCGCAGAAGCTTGCCGGACAATGCGCCAAACTGAAGTGCTGCCTCAACTACGAAGTAGACTGCTACGTGGAAGCACAGAAACGCCTGCCCTCACGCGAGATTACCTTAGAGACCAAAGACGGTGAGTTCTTCTTCTTCAAAGCCGACATTCTGAGCAACCAGATAACCTACTCAAGCGACAAGAACATCCCCGCCAACCTGGTGACCATCAGCGGCAGACGCGCCTTCGAGATTATCGGTTTGAACAGACGTGGCATCAAGCCCGACAGCCTGATAGAAGAAACCCATCGTTCCGAACCCAAAAAGCCGGTGGACTTGCTGGAACAAGAGAGTCTCACTCGCTTTGACCGCAACCGGAAAGGCAAGAGTGGCAGTGACGGCAACGGTGGCGAGAACAGCAACAACAGCCGTAACAAGAGAAAGAAAAAGAGTGGAAACGGTCGTCCGCAAGGAGGTGAGCAGCAGGGTGCTCCGCAATCCAACAACCAGAGAGAACAATCCAGGCAAGACCGGCAACCGAGACAGAAACAAGACCGGCAAGCACCCAAACAAGGTGAACAGCAACAAGGCGAACGTCAACAACGGAACAATAACAACCGTCGTCCGCCCCGTAACAATAAGCCCAAACCTCAAGGTGAAAGACCTGCCCAAAATGACAAACCAGCTCAAGAATAGGAATCTCTGCCTGAAAGGTATCATACTACTGTTTGTCGCAAGCCTGCTGAGCGCTTGCGACAAACAGACTGTATACCATTCCTTCCAATCCCTTCCCACCGAAGGCTGGCTGCGCGAAGACACGCTCTCTTTCGACGTGAAGGTCACCGACTCACTGACCTACTACAAACTGTCTTTGGAAGTTCGTAACCGAAGCAACTACCCCTATCAGAATCTACCTCTATCCATCTGCTACACCACCGCAGATTCCATTCCGTCACCCACGGACACCATACAGCTAATCCTCGCGGACAAAGAAGGAATCTGGAAAGGTGACGGCTGGGGAGGTCTCTATCAGACTGCCGTCTCCGCAGGAAGCGTTCGAATCGGCAAACCCGGCACCTACCTCTTTAAAGTGGCCTATACGCTACCGGACGAAAGGCTGCAAGGAATCAATGACATCGGCATCAAACTGAAGAGATAGGAACTCCCTATTGTTCTTTATTACCTTCTTCTAACAACCACCTCAGTCTCCCACTCACGTCTCCTTGAAGCGGAAACGGGCGGGGTATCATAACTTGCCCTCTTACCTCATAGCGTAACGTCTTTTACGCCAGGATGTAACGACCGTTACACCAGCATGTAAAGGGCGTTACAATATAGCGTAAAAGTCGTTACGATACAGCGTAAAGGACGTTACAATGCGGTGTAACGGCCGTTACATTACGATGTAAACAATGTGTAAATGCAATGTAATGATAATCAAGTCCATTCGTATGTCCCACAAGGAAACGGTCATAACTAAATTCGACGATTACGTCCCGCATCAATCCGCAGAAAGATAAACAGCAGGATTGTGAATCCCCAGAGAGAAGAACCTCCGTAACTGAAGAAAGGCAACGGGATACCGATGACGGGGGTCAGCCCCAGCACCATGCCTATATTGATGAATAGATGGAACAAGAATATACTAAGCACAGAATAACCATACACCCGGCCAAAGGGAGATTGCTGCCGCTCGGCCACGACAATCAGCCGTAAAATAAGAATAAGGAACAGTAACAGTACAGCCGTAGACCCTACGAATCCTTCCTCCTCACCCACGGTGCAAAAAATGAAGTCCGTATCTTGCTCCGGCACATACTTCAGCTTTGTCTGCGTACCATTCAAGAAACCTTTGCCGGTCAGCCCCCCGGAGCCGATGGCTATCTTCGACTGGTTCACGTTATAGCCGGCACCAGCAAGGTCCTCTTCCATACCGAGCACCACCTTGATACGTATCTGTTGATGGGGCTCCAGCACTTTATTGAAGAAGTAGTCGCTGGAGTAGAGGAAACCTATCGAACCCAAAGCAAACAGCCCAATCAGAAAATAAGATAAATGGCGCTCGCTTAAAGAAAGAAAGACAAGATACCCGACAACAAGTGCACAAAGCCCCCACTGCACCCACACCAAGTTGAAGGGTACCACGTATTCCGAAATCAGATAAGCCACGAGCAGCACTCCCAGCGAACCGCCGATAATATTCCGTGTGGGTTCCCAACGCTTTTTATAAACCCACACCATACCTCCGGCAAAGAGCAGTACCATCAGCAGTACGGCAAATTCCCCGATAGGCGTCGGTGTATCGGCAATCATCACCGCATCAAAACGGATGCCCACCACAAAGTAGGCCACTGCACATATACCCGAGAACAGTACCACGCCCGGCATTCCCTCCCGATAAAGCATCAGGAAAAATGCAGAGTACACCAATGCCGAACCCGTCTCCCGCTGTAGGATAATCAGCAACATGGGGAAAAGAATCAAGAAAGCCAGCATAAGGGAGCTTTTCCAATTCTTCATCGTAAACGAGTAGGCGCTCATATACTTGGCAAGCGCCAGCGCCGTGGCAAACTTGGCAAACTCCGCCGGCTGCAAACTGACCGGCCCCAGGATGAGCCACGACCGCGACCCTTTCGTGTCGGGCGCAATGAATATCGTGACAATCAGCAACAGCATCAGCCCTATATATATAAGGTAGGAGAACATGTCATAGAGGGAATCATCCAGCATCAGCAGCACAAACCCCAGCCCGAAGGAACATATAATCCAGACAAACTGCTTGCCGGCACGCGTAGAGAAGTCCAGAAAGTCACGGTCACCATAATCATAACTCGCCCCACAGACACTGAACCAGCCGAATACAATCAGCAGCAGGTAAACGACAATCGTCACCCAGTCCAATGATTTCCATATGCTATCTCTCCTTGTCACCAATTTATTTACGATTTTACGATTTACTATTTACTATTGAAGTCACTCACCGTTCATCCCTAACCCCTAATCCTTAATCCCCAACCCCTCATCATCATCTCTCCTCATCTCCGTAAAGTATCACCCGGTTACTGAATTCTTCCGCCCGTATCTCATTCTCGGGCGACAGCTTTCCATGCAGATACTGGTCCATCATCATGGCACCGATAGGTACGCCATACGTGGCACCGAAACCACCGTTCTCCACATAGACGGCAATGGCTATCTTAGGGTTGTCCATCGGGGCAAAGCCCATAAAGACAGAATGGTCCTTGCCGCGGTTCTGTGCCGTGCCCGTCTTTCCGCAGACCTCCACACCCGGCAGGATGGCTCCCGCCATGCGGCAAGTGGCGCTACCCGTACTTCCGTCTACAGCGGCACGCATGCCTTTCACCACCATTTCATAATATTCGCGGTCGATGGTGGGATAACGGGGATTGCGATAGATGCTGTCCAGTTCATTGTCTTCTATCTCCTTCACGATGTGCGGAGTAATGAAATGCCCCCGGTTGGCAATGGTGGCACCCAGATTGGCTATCTGCAACGGGGTGGCGAGAATCTCTCCCTGCCCGATGGAGATACTAATCACCGTCAGACCGTTCCACGAACCCCGATAGGGCTTGTCGTAGAACTTTGCATTCGGTATCAGTCCACGCTGTTCGCCGGGGAGGTCGGTACCGAGCCGATAGCCGAAGCCCTGCGATACCATGTGGTCTTTCCATACGGTAATGGCATTCTGCGGCGAACCGTATTTTTTATCACCGAACATGCGATACAATCCCCAACAGAAATAGGAATTACAAGAGGTAGCGATGGCAGGAATCAGCGACAGAGGCGAACCATGTCCGTGACATCCCACATGAAGGCCTTTATGATTGAAACCATGCGCACAAGGGAAAGTCGGATAATCTTCGTGGATAATCTCTTCCTGAAGGAAAGTCAGTGCCTGCGCCGTCTTGAAGGTGGAGCCCGGCGGATAAGCTCCCATGATGGCACGGTTCAACAAAGGCTTCCGCTTGTCCATCTGCAGCAGGCGGTGGTTCTTTCCCCGCTGGCGCCCTATCATCAGATGAGGGTCAAAGGTAGGCGAGGAAACCATGCACAGAATCTCACCCGTAGCCGGTTCGATGGCCACAATGGCACCGATTTTGTGTTGAAGCAGCCGTTCGCCCAACATCTGGAGGTCAATGTCGATGCCTAGTGTCAGGTTCTTGCCGGGTACGGAGGAACGGTCCAACTGTCCGTCCATGTAGTGTCCCTGGATGCGCCCGTGAGCGTCACGAAGCAGAATCTCCACCCCCTTCTCTCCACGCAGATACTTTTCATAGGATTTCTCGATGCCTTGCTTGCCTATATAGTCTCCGCGAATATAATAGTCATCGTTCTCAATGTCTTTCTTGGACACTTCGCCGATGTCTCCCAGCAAATGGCCGGCAGAGTTATAGGTATATTGGCGGATAGTACGCCGCTGAATATAGAAACCTGGAAATTTGAACAGCTTCTCCTGAAACACACCGCACTCTTCGGCAGAAAGCTGCGTCATGAACACCTGATGGGTGTATTTGGAATAACCGGGGTTCATCCAGCGGTTCTTGACGTCCTTCATCCGTTTGTCAAACTGTTCACGGGTAATGTTCAAGGCGCTGCAAAGGTCGAGTGTATCCAGCTGCGTCACCTCCCGAGGCACAAACGTAATATCATAGGCAGGCTGGTTAAACACGAGCAACTTACCGTTACGGTCGTAGATAGCCCCCCGTGATGGATATTGTATCTTGTTCAGAAAAGCGTTACTGTCCGCGTTCTTCTTGTAGTCATCAGTCATGATTTGCAGGTCGAACAGCCGGAACACGTAAATAAGAACGATGACAATAGCCGCCGCTCCAATTACATATTTCCGCTTTTCCAGTGTATAGTCTTTCATCAATTCCTAATCCTTAATCCCTTTATCCTTTCTTTCTTATTCCCTCAACAGCCATAATGCAGGTCACAGTAAGCAGGGTACTTGCCGCAATTCTCAACAACAGCGTACCAATATGGGCAAAAGAGAAGAATTCGAGGGTAAGCAACAAGCCGTGATGTATCAGCACACTCACAACCAGATATTTCAGGAAAGGAAGAATCCCCATTGTACGGATGGCCGGAACCAGTGTATCCAGCGTGTCACGAGGCACGAACAGCCGCAGGAAAGTGGGGCGCAAGAAAGCCAGCAACACCGTAGCGGCAGCGTTCATCCCCGGTGTGTCGGAAAAGACGTCGACAGCCAGCCCTAAAAAGAATGCCCACAACATCAACGCATTGCGGGGAGTGTCCGACTCAAACTTCAGTATCAAGTAGATATACAGAAATGGAGTGGCATATCCTGCAATATGCACATTGTTCAATATCAGCACCTGCAACAGTACCAAGCCTATGAACCATCCTATTTTATGCAGATAATTAATTAACAACGCTAATGAGTTATAAGTTACGAGTTACAAGTTATTGAGTGTATAAGTTATAAGATATAAAGATGATTAATCCCTAATCCTTAACCCCTAATCCCTAATTTCTTAGTCACTTCTCGTCCGCCCTCGACTCCAATGCCTTTTGTTCATCCTGCCCGTTGCGGGAAATGACGCGCACATTGCTCACCTTTCCAAAGTCCGTAGCCAGCTTTATCTTCAACAGATACGAAAGTCCGTCGTGCGAGTCAGACATGTCATCCACTGTCCCCACCATGACACCTTCGGGAAACACGGTGGAATAGCCGCTGGTCACTACTGTATCTCCCAGATTGAATTCGGCATGCCGGGGCAAATCCTTCAGATAGGCAAAACGGGAGTCACCTCCCTCCCACTTCAGATAACCGAAATAATCACTGCCCACAATCTTACAGCTGATGCTTGACTTGCTGTTCAGCAACGGAATGACCAACGAGTAATGGGGAGAGGTCTTATACACAATACCCACCACGCCATTGGCATCTACAACTCCCATCTCAGGACGGATACCTTCTGTTGTTCCACGGTCTAAAGTGATATAATTGTCAGCCTTGTTCAAGCTGTTCTTTATGACATTCGCCTTGAATATCTGATACTCCGTAGGAGCAAGCCGTTCCATGCTGTACAACCTGGCGGAGTCCAATCCTTTCTCCTTCAAGACATTTTCCAGAAAGGAAAGCCGCTGCTCCAACCACATATTACGGTCGAGCAGGTCCTCATTGGCCGTCTTCAGATGGAAATAAGAAGTGATGCCACCCGATATTTCATAAACCTTCCCCGCCACGCCATTGGCAGAGGTGAAATACACACTCTGCTGGTAATGATTAAAGCGAAATAATAAAATAAAACTGGCAACCTCTAACAGAAGAAAGAGGAACCAGTAATTATATTTAATGAGAAAGTTTAATAAATTCCGCATTACCGCATCAAGAATGAGAAGCGGTCAACGTTCTTCAATGCCACGCCCGTACCTTTGGCAACGGCATGCAAGGGGTCTTCCGCAATGTGGAACGGTATGTTTATTTTATCAGTCAGACGCTTATCCAGTCCACGAAGCAATGCACCGCCACCGGCAAGGTAGATACCGTTGTGAACGATGTCGGCATACAATTCGGGAGGCGTATTTTCCAATGCGCTCAAGATGGCTGTCTCAATCTTAGAGATAGACTTCTCCAGACAGTGCGCCACTTCTTGATAGCATACCGGCACTTCCATAGGCAATGCCGTAATGCGGTTCGGACCATGAACGATATAATCTTCGGGAGCATCCTCACCAAGTTCCGTCAAGGCAGCACCCACATTAATCTTAATACGCTCAGCCATACGCTCGCTGACCTTCACGTTGTGCTGGCGGCTCATATATTCCTGAATATCGGCAGTCAGGTCGTCACCGGCAATACGGATGGAGTTGTTGCTTACGATACCTCCCAAAGAGATAACGGCAATTTCCGTAGAACCACCACCTATGTCAACAATCATGTTGCCTTCGGGAGCCTCTACATCGATACCGATACCGATGGCAGCAGCCATCGGCTCGAAAATCAGATAAACGTCGCGCCCGCCGGCATGCTCGGCAGAGTCGCGCACGGCACGCAGCTCCACTTCGGTACTGCCCGAAGGAACACCAATCACCATGCGGAGTGACGGAGAGAAAAGACGGTTACGGTTGTTCACCATCTTGATAAGTCCGCGTATCATCTGCTCGCAGGCATAGAAGTCGGCAATCACACCATCGCGCAACGGACGGATGGTTCGTATGTTTTCGTGGGTCTTTTCGTGCATCATCTTTGCCTTGTCACCCACGGCAATCATCTTATCGGTACGACGGTCCAAAGCCACCACCGAAGGCTCATCCACCACAATCTTGCCATTCGTGGTGATGATGGTATTGGCTGTGCCAAGGTCCATCGCTATTTCTTGTGTAAAGGAGAATAATCCCATTAATATTTACGATTTAACTATTTACGATTTACGATTGATATTCCTCTTGTTTACAATTTGAGATTCAGACTTACGATGTAACTTCAATCGTAAATCGTAAATCGTCAAATCGTAAATCCGAATTAGTGTTTAAAGTGACGGAACCCAGTAGTTACCATGGCAATGCCATGCTCGTTGCAATATTCAAACGAGAGTTCATCCTTGATACTTCCACCCGGCTGGATGACGGCTGTTACGCCTTCATTGCCGGCAATTTCCACGCAGTCGGGGAAAGGGAAGAATGCGTCACTTGCCATTACAGCGCCATTCAAGTCGAAACCGAAGTTTTTGGCTTTCTCGATAGCCTGCTTCAAAGCATCCACACGGCTGGTCTGACCTACACCACTTGCCAACAACTGCTTTCCTTTTGCCAGCACAATGGCATTCGACTTACTGTTCTTCACAATCTTGTTTGCAAAGAGCATATCCTCAATTTCCTGTGCAGTGGGAGCCTTCGTAGTTACAGTCTTCAATTCTTCAGGAGTTTCCACCTTAAGGTCGCGGTCCTGAACCAATACGCCATTCAGCAAAGAACGGAACTGCTTCTTAGGCAGAGCTGCCGGCTTGCGGACCAGGATAATACGGTTCTTCTTCTGACCGAGGATTTCCAACGCATCCACATCATAATCGGGAGCGATAATCACCTCAAAGAAAATTTTATTGATTTCTTCGGCAGCAGCCTTGTCAATCACGGCATTAGTGATGAGCACACCACCAAAAGCGGATACCGGGTCACCGGCAAGCGCATCGTTCCATGCTTCGAGCACAGTGGGACGTGAAGCCAGTCCACAAGCATTATTATGCTTCAGGATAGCGAAAGTCGTATCCTTGAATTCGTCAATCAAGTCAACGGCAGCATTGATGTCGAGCAGGTTGTTATAAGAGATTTCCTTACCGTGAATCTGGTCGAACATAGCATCCAGATTGCCATAGAAATAACCTTTCTGATGCGGATTCTCACCATAGCGTAAAGTCTTCTGGCTGTTGGCAGAGCAACGGAAAGCGGAACCTTCCTCACCATCGAAATAGTTGAAGATGGCAGAATCATAGTGTGAAGACACTCCGAAAGCCTCTTTGGCAAACCAACGGCGTTCTTCGATGGTAGTAGTGGCTCCGTGTTCCATCAGCATGTCGCGGAACGGCTGATATTGTGCTTGCGAAGCGATGATAACCACGTCGTTATAGTTCTTGGCTGCGGCACGAATCAGAGAGATACCGCCTATGTCAATCTTTTCGATGATGGCAGGTTCTTCGGCACCACTGGCAACGGTAGCCTCAAACGGATAGAGGTCAACAATGACGAGGTCTATTTCGGGGATTTCATATTTTTCAATCTGTTGCATGTCTTGCTCCAATCCGCGGCGGCAAAGGATACCTCCAAAAACCTTCGGATGCAAAGTCTTCACGCGTCCGCCCAGGATGGAAGGGTATGTAGTGAGGTCTTCCACTGCCTTGCAGGGATAACCCAGGGATTCTATAAACTGACGGGTTCCACCGGTTGAGAGGAACTCTACACCTTCTTCATGCAGTTTGGTAATGATTTCGTCCAAACCTTCCTTATGGTAAACAGATACCAGAGCTGTTTTGATTCTTTTTGTTTCAGACATGGATTTGCGTATTAAAGTATGCGTATATTAGTATTTGATGTGCAAAGTTACAAATTTTGTTTATTCATACATACATTCATACACAATAAATTAGGTATAATTAAAAAAGGCGGCATCTGTTTCCAGTCTGCCGCCTTTTTTTAAAGGTTATTTTGTTGGTTTACCAAATAGATACACGTTTTTCTACCGGCAAGAACATCGGGTCTTTTTCTGTCACGTTGAATGCCTCATACCAAGCACCGATTTGCGGCAATGCACCGTTTACGCGCCATTCGCCCAATGAGTGCACATCACTTTTTGTGCGGTTCAGCACTTCTTCGGGACGGATATCATTAGCCCATACACCTGCGTATGCCAGGAAGAAACGTTGTTCGGGAGTAAGACCGTCCAGCACCGGCAGCGGATTGGCAGCCGTAGCTTTCTTGAATGCCTGATAAGAAACCTGCAGACCACCGTGGTCGGCAATATTCTCACCCAATGTCATGCGTCCGTTGGCATATACACCCGGAGCAACCTCGATGCTATCAAAGAAGTTTACCATCACCTGGGCACGCTCGTCAAAGTTCTTGGCGTCTTCAGCGGTCCACCAGTCTTTCAGGTTACCGTCCTTGTCGTACTGGCGGCCCTGGTCATCGAATCCGTGAGTCATTTCATGACCGATTACCACACCGATGGCACCGTAGTTAAAGGCGTCATCCGCATTCATATCGAAGAAAGGATATTGCAGGATACCGGCGGGGAAACAGATTTCGTTCGTAGTCGGGTTATAGTAAGCGTTGACGGTCTGCGGAGTCATCAGCCATTCGTCCTTATCCACCGGCTTGCCGGCCTTGGCTATCATTTCGGCATGGCTCCACTCGTTGGCACGTTCCATGTTTGCCCAGTAAGAGTCATTTTTGATTTCCAGTGTGGAGTAGTCTTTCCAAGTGTCGGGATAACCAATCTTCACATGGAAGGTAGCCAGTTTCTCCAGAGCTTTCACCTTAGTGGAATCACCCATCCAGGCAAGATTCTGAATACGTTCGCCCAAGCTTTCCTGCAAGTTCTTCACCAAAGTCACCATACGCTCCTTGGCAGCAGCAGGGAAATATTTCTCCACGTACATCTGACCTACAGCTTCGCCCAGCGCGCCGCTTACAGTGCTTACCGCTCTCTTCCAGCGGGGCTGCATCTCTTGTGTACCGCTCATGGTGCGGCTGTAGAAATCGAAGTTCTGTTCTGCCATAGCATCGTTCAGCAAGCTTGCGGCAGAATCAATCAATTTCCATTGCAGATAAAGGCTCTGCTGTTCAATGGGCAGCGTATCCAGAATATCGGCAGCAGCTTTCAGTGAAGCGGGCTGGCCTACGATGATTTCCTTCACATCCTTCAAGCCCATGGCAGACAAATAAGCATCCCAATCGAAAGTAGGATAATTCTTCTTCAACTCTTCCATGCTCATCTTGTTATAATTGGCATGCGGGTCACGCAACTCCGTACGAGAGCGGAAAGCCTTGGC
>OHAJ01002107.1_pt1 | contig 13919 bp, 10 predicted proteins | sample 1577101 | NCBI WGS metagenome assembly OHAJ01 (sample SAMEA3541531, study PRJEB24748) | human gut metagenome | biome: human gut; feature: human-associated habitat; material: faeces | place: China | collected 2012
AGAACTCCGTAAACGCCTGCAAGGCCGTGGTACTGATGCCCCCGAAGTGATTGAACCGATTTCAAACGTTTTGGGAATAATTGGCCCGAAGCGCGACAAAACGACCGGTTTTGCCGTATCTTTACCGAAAATTTATTTTCCAACGACCTGCCGCATTCCGGTAAAAACCGCACGGAACATCATCCGGCGTCCGGTATGGGCAACGACACACGATTCTGCGTCATGAACATGAACCGCGAAATAATGCGCATCGCGCTCCCCAACATCGTCTCGAACATCACCGTACCGCTGATGGGCATCGTATCGACCGCCATCGCCGGACACTGGGGAGCCGACACGGCCGCCACGATCGGCTCGCTGGCCATCGGGGTCTCGATCTTCAACTTCATCTACTGGAACTGCTCGTTCGTGCGCATGGGAACCAGCGGACTCACGGCACAGGCGTTCGGCGCAGGGAATTTCCACGAATGCACCAACATGCTCGTAAGGGCGATGGTCGTGGCGGCAGGCATGGGATTGCTGATGCTCGCCCTGCAATACCCGCTGGGCGAGCTGGCTCTGTGGGGACTGAACGGCAACGAAATGACGCGCGAATATTTCTACGCCCGCATCTGGGCCGTACCGGCGGGCATCCTCCTGTTCGGGTTCAACGGCTGGTTCACGGGTATGCAGAATGCCATGATACCGATGTTCACGGCTATTTCGGTCAACGCGGTGCATGTCTTGTGCAGCCTTTGGTTCGCCTTCGGCATGGACATGGGGATCGTCGGCATCGCCTACGCCTCGGTGATCGCACAGTGGACGGGCGTGGGACTTTCGCTGCTGCTGCTCATGCTGCGCTACCGCAAGGTGCTGACGGGCATCGACTGGGCCGAGGTATTCGACATGAAACCGCTCAAAACCTTCTTCATCGTCAACCGCGACATCATGCTGCGTACGCTCTGCATCGTGGCGGTCTACACCTTCTTCACGGGGGCTTCGGCCCGCATGGAAGACCCGGTGCTGCTGGCCGTGAACACCCTGCTGTTGCAGCTCTTCACGCTCTTCTCGTACATGAACGACGGCTTCGCATATGCCGCCGAAGCGCTGACCGGACGGTTCATCGGCGCCCGGGACGTAAAGGCGCTGCGCGACTGCCTGCGGCGCTGCATCGCATGGGGCACGGCCGTGTCGGTACTGTTCGTGGGAATCTACATCGTCTGGTGGCGCGACCTGGTGGGGCTGTTCATCGACGATTCGGCCGCAAACGCCGCGACGATCGTGGAGGTCGCCGGACGGTATATCGTATGGATCATCCTGATCCCCGTAGCCAGCGCCATGCCCTTCATCATGGACGGCATCATGGTGGGCGCCACGCAGACGCGCGTCATGCGCAACTCGATGTTCTGGGCTACGGCAGCCTATTTCGGCATCTTCTATATCGGGCATACGCTCATAGGCAACAACGCCCTGTGGCTCGCCTTCACGCTGTACATGTTCCTGCGCGGCGTGCTGCAATACTTCATGACGCACAGCCTGCGGACAATCTACCGCAAAGCCGGCGCATAAGGAAGAGGCGGTGAATCCCCGGGCAGGGAGAGGCCGGAACGGCCCGGGAGAGGCAACGTCCGGAAGCTGGAAGGTTTCCTGCGATAACAGGCCGCATATCCGGGGAAAATCACTAAATTAGCGGAACGGAACCCAAAAAAGCCCGCCATGATCTTATCCGAAAACGCACTCTATATCAAATATATCCGACTGAAAGAGGCCGGAGATTTGCCGCACGAATACCCCTATACGGTGCCCGCGCTGGCGGGGTTCAGCGGATTGCGGTTCCGCCGCCCGGTGACGTTCATCGTGGGCGAGAACGGCATGGGCAAATCGACGCTGCTGGAAGCCATCGCCGTAAAAGCGGGATTCAATGCCGAGGGCGGGTCGAAGAACTTTCGGTTCGCAACGCGCGAGACTCATTCCCCGCTATACGGGAACCTCGTGCTCGGACGCGGGTTGCAGCCGCGCGACGGCTATTTCCTGCGTGCCGAGAGTTTCTACAACGTCGCCACCGAGATCGACCAGATAGCCGACGGCATACACCGCTATTACGGCGACAAGTCGCTCCACAGGCAATCGCACGGCGAAAGCTTCCTGAGCCTGCTCTAACACAGGCTCCGCGGGAACGGGCTCTATATCTTCGACGAGCCCGAGGCCGCCCTCTCGCCGTCGCGGCAGATGTATATGCTGTGCCGGATAAAACAACTCGTGGAAAGCGGATCGCAGTTCATCGTCAGCACCCACTCGCCTATCGTCATGGCCTACCCCGGCGCCGACATCTACGAGATCGCGGACAACGGACTGCAACTCACCGAACTGGAGCAGACGCCGCATTACCTGCTGATGAAACGCTTTTGCCTCGACCACGAAGGGATGCTCCGGCAGTTGGGCTTCGACATCCGGAAACCTTGAAGCGCGGGTCGCGCCACAGGCAGAATGCCCGGAGATCGGCACAACAGCACAGGCATTTCGCACGGATGCCGCACAGGATTTCTTGCACGGATATCTTGCACGAGTATCTTGCACGGATATTACCCTACGAATTCGACGGCACGGACATCACGACAGGCGCATCGGCGCATGAAAAATCCCGGCTCCGAAATGCGGAGCCGGGATTCCTGTAAGCGCAGGGCGGCAGCGCCGCCCCCGCAGGGGATTATTCTTCGCCTTTGGCTTCTTTGAGCAGGGTGTTGTACTTGTTGTACTTGTCCATCATGCCCTCCTCGTCGCGCAGGCGGAAGCAGATCGACTTGAGGAAGTCGAGCGTATTGACGTCGTCCTTTTTCAGCTCGTATGCCTTTTCGAACCAGGGCACGGCATCCATATAGACGGCATTCACCTCCTTCAGGTCGGTATCGTAGGCAGTCTGGCTGCTATACTGCTTCTCGTTCATCACCTTGTTCATCTCGTCGGCCTTGATCGTGTAGAACACGCCCAGGTAATAGTTGCCTTCGAACAGGTCGGGCTTCAGCTCCACGACCTTCTTGAACGATGCGATGCTCTCGTCGTAGTTTTTCAGCGCATAGAAGATACGGCCGCGGCCGAACCAGAGGTCTACGTTCTCGGGGTTGTCGGCAATGGCCGAGTCGATCAGCGTTACCAGGTCGGCAGGGTCGCCCACGCCCTCTTCGGAGGTGTAGAGCTGCATCAGGCCGTCGAGGATACGCTCGTTCTTCGGGAATTTCCCGATACCCGTGATCAGGGCGTCCTTGGCCAGCATGACATTGTCCTGGCTGACGTTCTTCAGGCCGTAGTAGCAGTGGAAGAGGTAGTAGTAGATGTTACCCTCCTCGTCGGTATACCCCAGGTCGATCGCTTTCTTGAGGTACTCGGCACCCTGTCCGAACGACGAGGGGTGCGCCGAACCGTCCACCGTGCGCAGGTAACCGGCATAGTAAAGCAGCGCGGGGTCTGCGGCTGCGCCGTAAGCGGGGCTCGACTGCGCCTGGAAAGCCGTGGCATAGGCGTCGGCAGCGGCTACGTACTCGCCCGTGTCGATGCCCGTATTACCGACCTGCGAACAGAAATCGCTGATCTGCTGCAACCCGTCCTTCGCCTTCGCAGCGCTCTTGGGGTCGATCTCGTAAGCCTTGTTGTAAGCCTCGATGGCCATAGCAGGGGCCTCTTTCAGCACCCAGTCGGTCTGCGTCCAGGTAACTACCTTGCCGTCCTTGATATAGGCGATGAAATAGGGGTATTCCCACGCTTCGTAGGGAACGTTGAGAAGCGTCACCTGCTTGGTGGCCGAAGGTTCGCCCACGGCCAGCTTCAGCATCGCGGCGTCCATGTTGACGAAGAGGCTCTTGGTCGGTTCCACGGCAGCCTCGTACAGTGCTTTGCCACGGTTGATCCACGTGGAGGCCTTCGCGTTCTTCTTCGCGTCGGCGATGTCGGCGTCGCTCTTCTCGATCTTGGAGAGGAGCCCGCTCTTGTTGACTTTCTGCGCCTGAACAGCGGGGATTGCCATGAGCAGGGCAGCGAAAGCCGTCAAAAATGTTTTCTTCATAACAAATTTAATTTAAAGTTTTTCAAATTAATTTCATCTATTCCTCCGCCGGCTGTCCTGCATCGGGTGTTGCGTCCCCGGCACCGGTAGCCTCTGCGGACTGTACTTCTTCTTCATCGCCGGCAGCAGGCACGGCCATCACCGAGGCAATGGCATCGCCGTCACGCAGGTTGATGATACGCACGCCCTGCGTAGCACGACCCGCCAGGCGGATCTGCGACACGGCCGTACGTATGGTAAGTCCCGAACGGTTGATAATCATCAGGTCGTTGTCGTCCGTAACGGCCTGTATGGAGATAAGTTTGCCGGTTTTCTCCGTCACGTTGATCGTCTTCACACCCTTACCGCCGCGGTTGGTGATGCGGTACTCGTCGAGGTCGGTACGCTTGCCGTAACCGTTTTCGCTCAGCACCAGTACGTCCTGCGTCGAATCGGGTTCCACACAGATCATGCCGATCACCTCGTCGGACTCCTCGATCGAGATGCCGCGCACACCGGCGCCGACACGCCCGATCGGGCGCACCGTCGACTCGTTGAAGCGGATGGCCTTGCCTTCGCGGGCCGCAATCATCACTTCGGCGTTGCCGCTGGTGAGCTTGGCCTCGATCAGCTGGTCGCCCTCGCGGATGACGATGGCGTTCACACCGTTCTGGCGCGGGCGCGAGTAGGCTTCGAGCTTCGTCTTCTTGATCGTACCGTCCTTGGTACACATGATGATGAAGTTGTTGTTCACATACTCGGCGTCGTTCAGGCGCTTGACGTTGATATAGGCGCGAACCTTGTCGTCGGGTTCGATCTGGATGACGTTCTGGATGGCGCGTCCCTTCGAGGAGCGTGCGCCTTCGGGGATCTCGTAGACCTTGAGCCAGTAGCAGCGCCCCTTCTCGGTGAAGAAGAGCATCGTATTGTGCATCGAAGCCACGTAGATGTGCTCGATGAAGTCCTCGTCGCGCGTAGCACTGCCCTTGGCGCCGACGCCGCCGCGGTTCTGCGTGCGGTATTCGGCCAGCGGGGTGCGCTTGATGTAGCCCATGTGCGAGATGGTGATGACCATGTCGTCGTCGGCATAGAAATCCTCGGGGTTGAACTCCTCGGAGGCATAGACGATCTCCGAACGGCGCTCGTCGCCGTATTTTTCCTTGATTTCGAGCAGCTCGTCCTTGATGATCTGCATTTGCAGGCCGACGTCGGCGAGCACCTCCTTGAGGTGGGCGATGGTTTTGGTCAGCTCGTCGCGCTCGGCGGTGAGCTTGCCGTATTCGAGCCCCGTCAGGGCGCGCAGGCGCATCTCGATGATGGCCGAAGCCTGGAGGTCGCTCAGCTCGAAACGCTCGATCATGGCCTGCTTGGCCAGGTCGGGGGTCTGCGACGAACGGATGATGTGCACGATCTCGTCGATGTTATCCTGCGCGATCAGGAGGCCCAGCACGATGTGCAGCCGCTCCTCGGCCTTGCGCAGGTCGAAGCGCGCACGGCGCACCACCACGTCGTGGCGGTGGTTGACGAAGTGCTTGACCAGGTCGCGCATCGGCAGCAGCTGCGGACGGCCGTTCACCAGCGCGATGTTGTTCACCGCGAACGAAGTCTGGAGCGGAGAGTTCTTGAAAAGCGTATTGAGCACGACGCTCGCCACGGCGTCGTGTTTGAGGATGATGATGATGCGCAGGCCGTTGCGGTCGGACTCGTCGTTGATGTAGGAGATGCCGTCGATCTTCTTTTCGTTGATCATGTCGGCGATCTTCTTGATCATCTCGGCCTTGTTGATCATGTAGGGGATTTCGGTGATGACGATGCACTCGCGGCCGCTGGGGGTATGCTCGATGTCGGTCTTGGCACGCATCATGACGCGGCCGCGGCCCGTAAGCATGGCCTCCCGAACACCCTCGTAGCCGTAGATGATACCGCCCGTGGGGAAATCGGGGCCCTTGATATACTGAAGCATCTCCTCGCCCGTGATTTCGGGGTTGTCGATATAGGCGCAGCAGGCGTCGACCACTTCGCAGAGGTTATGCGGGGCCATGTTGGTGGCCATACCTACGGCGATACCGCTGGCGCCGTTGACGATCAGCAGCGGGATCTTCGTGGGCAGCACCGTGGGTTCGGGGATCGTATCGTCGAAGTTGAGCGTCCAGTCGACGGTCTCCTTGTCGATGTCGGCCATCACCTCGTCGGTGATCTTCTTCATGCGGGCCTCGGTGTAACGCATGGCAGCCGGCGAGTCGCCGTCCATCGAACCGAAGTTACCCTGGCCGTCGACCAGCGGGTAGCGCATCGACCACTCCTGTGCCAGACGCACCATCGCGTCGTAGACCGACAAGTCGCCGTGGGGGTGGAACTTACCGAGCACGTCGCCGACGATACGCGCCGACTTACGGGTCGGTTTGTCGGAGTAGAGGTTGAGCTCCGCGCTCATATCGTAGAGGATACGGCGGTGCACGGGCTTCATGCCGTCGCGCACGTCGGGAAGCGCACGCGACACGATGACCGACATCGAATAGTCGATGTACGCCGATTTCATCTGCTCTTCGATATTGATAGGAATGATACGTCCTGTCAAACCTGCATTCTTTTCTTCTTCAGTTAGCATCTTATCTCTTTAAAATTACAGTCTTTTAACGAACAAAAATACGATTTATTTCCGATCTGAGCAACTTTAAGCCCATAAATATCGCATCCGGGCGGAAGATTTCCGGGACAACGCCCCGTTTTTGCCCCTTTTCCGGCGATCTGACGGCCTCAAAAAAAATTCCCGGCAGACTGACGGCATCCGCTTGCGCGTTCCGGATCGTTTCACTACCTTTGCGGCCTCTATTTCCCGAACATGGCACAGATAAACACACCCAAGGAAGTACTTGCGCTGGCTCAGAAGTCGGCAACGGGCAAAATGCAACTCCCGGCGGGCAAGACCCTCCTGCTGGCATTCCTGGCCGGCGCATACATCGCCATGGGCGGACTCTTCTCGCTGATGGCGGGGTTCGGGTTCCCCGGGGCGGCCGAAGCGCCCGGGTTGCAGCGCCTGCTCTCGGGGCTGGTATTCCCGCTGGGACTCATCCTGGTGGTATTCGCCGGGGCGGAGCTCTTCACGGGCAACAACGCCGTGCTCGTACCCGGGGCGCTGGGCCGCAGGTACGGATGGGGCAAGGTGCTGCGCAACTGGGGGCTGGTATACGCGGGGAATTTCATCGGGGCGACCTTCTTCGCCTATTTCCTGGTGGTGCTGCCCGGCGTACTCTCGTCGGAGCTGTGGCGCGAAGCGGCCTGCAACGTGGCGCAGGCCAAGGTCTCGATGCCGTGGCTGACGGTATTCCTGCGCGGCGTGGGCGCCAACTGGCTGGTATGCCTCGCGGTATGGCTCGGGCTGAGTACCGACGACGCGGCAGGCCGTATGATGGGGTTGTTTTTCCCGGTCATGTGCTTCGTGGTGATCGGCTACGAGCACTGCATCGCCAACATGTTCTTCATCCCGCTGGGGATGATGCTGGGCGCCCCGGTGACGGCGGCGGACATGGTCGCCGCAAACCTGGTTCCCGCCACGCTCGGGAACATCGCGGGCGGCGGCATCTTCGTCGGCGGGCTCTACTGGTACCTCAACCGGAAATAGGGGTCAATCCGCCAGCCGGAGCCACAACCGCCCGTGGCGGAAATCGAAGACCACCCGGAAGGCGGAGAAGAATTTTACGCCGAGGAAACCGTCGCCGGGGAGTTTCATCGGTTTGTCGAGCACCACGACAGGCAGCCCGCAGAAGGGGTAGCGCCCCATGAAAGTGGCTACGGCGGGCATCAGCACCCGCAGGGTCATCCCGCCCGGCGTCCGGCCTTCCACCAGATCGACAGGGGCACGCGACACGAATTTCCCGACCGCAGGCTTGAATGCGAAGAGTGCCAGCAGGTTGGCGTTGCCCAGATCGACGACCAGCCGCATCGGCATCGCACGGCTGCGTCCCCGGACATCGGACAAGCGCACCGTATCCGCAACCCAAAACATCCCCGATTGCCCGTCGGCCACCAGTTCGTAGGCCTCCCACCCGTCGCCGGGTTGCGGCAGGCTCCCGGATGAGAGCGGACGGAAAATGCCGCGGCGGACATCGAGCTCGAAAATACCGGGCGCAGCCACGCTGTCGGTCGTGAAGGTATGGAGCGGGTAGAGCAGGTCGCAGGGCTTGCGTCGCCGCAGATCGACGACATAGCTCTCGCACAAACTGCGCGTATCCCCCACCCTGACCCCCGGTGCCAGTTTATAGCGGGCCGAATAGTCCGTGCCGCCGGCCATGCGGAAACGCACGGGACGTTCGAGTTCGACGGGTTCGAAAAGCCCGGGGTGCGACCAGACCAGCGCGCTGTCGACCAGCGGAAAATAGACGCCCGATTCGAGAAACACCCGCACCGGTATGGAATCCCCTACGAAAGACGCCGCATAGAGCAGATCGCGCTCGGAGGTAAGCTCCCATGCCGTGCCGGAAGGCAGCTGCCCGCCTGTCGGCGACGGGTCTTCCGGCGCCGCAGCCAGCGTCGCCGCGGGGATGGCGACGGACAACAGCAGCATGATCGGCCGGCGGAACATGGTCAGCGGAAGTCGATGAATTCGTACCCGGCGTAGTTATCCTTCGCAAAGGCCTTGAGCGGCGTTTCGAGGGGCTTGATGCCCAGCACCGAAACCTGCACCTGCTCGCCGTCGTAATCGTAGCGGAGCGACACGGGACGCATCGCGGCGGTATCGACCGTAAGGACGATATTGCCCGCCGAGGAGGTATTCCCCGGCGCAGGGGTCAGACGCACCACGGCACGCCCCTCCTGCTCGCCGACGAGCGAGGCCGCATATTCGCTGCCGAGGAAATCGAAAGCATGGACGGGGTTATTGAGGATATTGCGGCTGTCGGTGTCGACCACGTCGATCGTCACCTCGCGGCGGCGGTTGTCCACCTCGTAGCGCACGGCTCCGTCGCAGTAAACCTCGGCATCGCCCAGCACGAGGTAATAACCTTCCCCCTCGACGGCATAGCGCCCGCGCGTGACGTATTCGTCCGAGCGCACCTCGAACGACACCCCGTAGGCACCCAGTGCCCGGAAGCCGTCACGAACCCCGGCAAGTATCCCGGCGGCACGGTCGGCGGCCGGAGGCAACGGGCCGGCCCCCTGCGTCGCACCGGTGGCAGCGGCCGAAGCCGCGGAACCGGAGGAGGAACCGAAAACGGAATCCGTAGCGGAACCGGAAGAGAAACCCGCCGCGGAACCGGAGGTGAAAGCGGCGTAAATAACGGGCGACCCATGGAAGCCAAAGAGCGCATGGAAGCCCGGGGCGGGATCAGCCTGAAAACCGGAGGCCGAGGCGTCGCGGCAGGCAAAAGCCGAGGCAGAGGCGGGAACCGCCGGGAAATCAGAGGCGGCCGCAAATCCGCAAGCAGCCGACACATCCGCGGCGACGGGGAGTGCGGCGACGGGGAGTGCGGCGACGCATTGCATCGCGGAAAGCAGCAACAGGAGGGACAGGAGTCGTTTCATGGCAGCATCAGAATAGGCCCAGCTCCTGCAACTTGGCTTCGAGCGAGGGCATGTCATGGAAAAGGATGTCGCGCGGCTTGGCTCCCTGCTGGCGGCCGACGATGCCGGCACGTTCGAGCTGCATCATGATGCGCCCGGCACGGTTGAAGCCCACCTCGTAGTTGCGCTGGATCATCGAGGTCGAGATATTGCCGCCCGAAACGGCGTCGCGGGCGATCTCGGCGAAGAGCGAATCATATTTCACGGGGGCGGAGTCCTCGCTGCCCATACTCCCCGAAGAATCGCCCGTATCGGGCGTATAGTCGGGCAGCGAATAGGCCGAGGTATAGCCCTGCTGCTTCGATATATACTCGACGATGCGTTCGACCTCCTTGGTTTCGACCAGCGCGCACTGGATACGGGTCAGTTCCCCGTCCTTCGAGAAGAGCATGTCGCCGCGGCCGATGAGCTGGTTGGCCCCCGGCTGGTCGATGATCGTACGCGAGTCGATCATCTGCATCACGCGGAAGGCGATACGCGCGGGGAAATTGGCCTTGATACCGCCCGTGATGACCTTCACGTCGGGGCGCTGCGTGGCGATGATCAGGTGGATGCCGACGGCACGCGCCTTCTGCGCGAGGCGCATGACGGGCCCCTCGACCTCGCGGGCGGTCATGATCAGGTCGGCGAACTCGTCGACCACCACGACGATATAGGGCAGGTAGCGGTGCCCGTTGAGCGGGCTGAGCCGCCGGGCGGTGAATTTCTCGTTGTACTCGGCGATATTGCGCGCCCCGGCTTTCTTGCAGAGTTCCAGGCGGCTGTCCATCTCCGTGCAGAGCGAATTGAGCGTGTAGACCGCCTTCTTGGGGTCGGTGATGATGGCATCGTCCTCGGACTCCATCTTGGCGAGGAAGTGGCGCTCGATCTTGGCATAGAGCGAGAACTCGACCATCTTGGGGTCGATCATCACGAACTTGAGCTGCGCGGGGTGCTTGCGGTAGAGCAGCGAGGTGATGATGGCGTTCAGCCCCACGGACTTACCCTGTCCCGTGGCGCCCGCCACCAGCAGGTGCGGCATCTTGGCCAGGTCGAACACGTAATTCTCGTTCTGGATCGTACGGCCGATCACCACCGGGAGCTCGGCCTTCGACTCCTGGAAACGCAGCGAACGCACGGCGGAGTACATCGACACCACCTGCTTGTCGCGGTTGGGCACCTCGATGCCGATGGTTCCCTTGCCGGGGATAGGGGCGATGATGCGGATACCCAGCGCCTTGAGGCTCTGGGCGATGTCGTTTTCGAGCCCCTGGATCTTCGAGATCTTGACGCCCTGCGCCTGCACGATCTCATAGAGCGTCACGGTGGGGCCGACCGTGGCCTTGATACGCTGGATGGGGATGCCGAAATTGCGGAGCGTATCCTCGATCTTGGTCTTGTTCTCGAAAATCTCCTCGTCGCTCACTTCCGAGTCGGAAACATAGTCTTCGAGCAACGTCACGGGCGGCTTGTGGTAGTTCACGAGGTCTTTCAGCGGGTCGTAGCTCTCGGTCGGGATCGCCTTTTCATCGACCAGGCGGGCTTCGTTGGCCTCGACGGTCACGACGACGCCCCCGGCAGGGACGGGTATCTCGGTAAACGGCCCGTCGGGGAGCGGCTCCCCGGATACAGGAGCGGCAGCGGAGGGCATCCCGGCAACAGAGGGCATCCCGGCAGCCAGGGCCGGTGTCCCGACGGGGTCTTCCCCGCCCAGGGATAATTCGGTGAAAGGTTCGTCGGACACGGGCGCAGCAGGCCGGACAGCAGTGCCGGCGGCAGGACGCACCGCGGGGCGTTCCAGCTCGACAAGCCCGCTGGGACCGATCACCAGCCGGCCTTCGGGGCGCGACAGGTCGACCTCGGTAAACTCGCCGTCGTCATCGGATGCGGCGGCCTCTGCCGCCTGCGGGGTTTCGGGCACAATGGGCATGCCATCGGGGCCCAGTTCCACGAACGGATCGTCGTCCGCATCGCGGCGGGCGGCCTGCGGGGTGGCGGGAGTCCCGGCGGCAGCAGGCCCGGGAGTACGTACGGCGCGGGGCATTTCCGGCACCGGACGCTGCACGGCCAGTTCGGGTTCGGGACGGCGCACGACCACCTCGGGCTCCGCCTTCACGGCAGACTCCACGGCCGGAGTGTCGGCCGACCGCTTAGCAGGCCTCTCTCCGGGATTCCCGACGGATTCCGCGGCTACGGCAGCCGCATCCCCGGCGGCATCGGACGGTTGCCCGTGCGCGTGCACGACCTTATGTTTGACGATCTCGACGATCCTGCCACTCTTGTCGACCATGACGTTACCCGCACGGTTGACCTTGTTGATGAAATTGCGGTTGATGAATACCCCCGTAAGGATCCAGCAGCCCAGCAGCAGGATCAACGTCCCCAACACCCCGATATGCGTGCGCAGCAGCGCCGCGGTCTCGATGCCGAAGGCACCGCCCCACCCCGTCGAACTGCAAAGGCTCCACTTGTCCGAGAAGGCGAAGCCCAGCGTCAGCGAACTGAGGATCAGGACGAGGAAAAGCGAGAGGATCGAATGGTTGAACAGCAGCGGGCGCTGGCGGATGACGCGCACGCCGACGAGCAGCACCATCACCGGGATCAGGATGCCGGATACGCCGAACGAGTTGTCGACCAGCATGCGTCCCAGCCTGGCACCCGCCCAGCCGCAGAGGTTTCCGGGCTCGACGCCCAGCGTGGCACGTTCCTCGGGCGAGAGCAGCAGTCCGCTCTGGTCGGCCGACCAGGTGAAGAACGAGAACAGTACGGCCGAGGCGGCGAACAGCCCGATGAAAAGCAGCAGCAGGCCCGCGACCCAGCGTGCACTGTCGCTGTTGGAACGCTGGACTTTCTGCCGTCCGTTGGGGGATGAGGATGTATTTTTAGATGCCATCTGTGTTGCGCTTGATTTTTATCAAGCGAAGTTACGCATTTTTTTTGACATTTCGGAGCCGGCGCCGACTTTATTGAAACCGGAACCGTATCCGGCGGGCATAATTGCAAATAAATCGTTATCTTCGCACACGTTTCAGCAGGCTGCGGCCCGCATGGGAAGGCCGGCACTCCGCACGGCGCCCGCAAACACGCCACGCCTGCGCGACATTTAAGGATATATTGCGCACCCACTAAAAACCGAATGAAGAAAATGATCCGGAACACAGGACAGAAGGAACACATCGTATGGCTGGACGTCATCAGGCTGGCTGCCATACTGATGGTGATCGGGGTTCATTGCATCGACCCCTTCTACATTTCGCCAGCCATGCGGGGCATCCCCGAATATACGCACTGGGCGACCGTCTACGGTTCGCTGTTCCGCCCTTCGGTGCCGCTGTTCACGATGATGACGGGCTTACTGCTGCTGCCCGTGCGGCAACCGCTGGGGACATTCTACAAAAAACGTATTTTCAGGATCCTTTTCCCCGTGCTCATCTGGTCGGTACTCTACAACATGTTCCCCTGGTTCACGGGGGTGCTCGGGCTGCCGGAAAACATCATCGGGGATTTCTTCTGCTACACGCAGGGGCACGAATCGCAGGCGCTGGGCGACTCGCTCAAAGACGTGGCGATGATCCCGTTCCAGTTCAGCTTCAAGGAGAACCACATGTGGTACATGTATTTGCTGATAGGGCTCTACCTCTATATGCCGTTCTTCTCGGCATGGGTCGAAAAGGCGACCCGGAAAGAGATGCGGGCCTTCCTGGCGATCTGGTTCGTCTCGCTCTTCCTGCCCTACATGTCCGCATACATAGCCCCCTATTTCGGGGTCGGGTACCTGTTCGGCGAAAGCACCTGGAACGCATACGGGCTGTTCTACTATTTCGCGGGGTTCAACGGGTACCTGCTGCTGGGGCACTACATGAAGAAAGGCAACGATTGGAGCATGGCAAGGACACTTGCGACCAGCGTCATACTATTCGGAGCCGGATATTGCATCACCTACACCGGATTTGCCGCGGCAGCGGCCGACAGCATGTCGACGGAGGCGGACATGGAACTGTTCTTCACCTTCTGCAGCCCGAACGTGGCGATGATGACCGCGGCGGTATTCCTGCTGATGCAAAAAATCCGCATCCGGCGCCAAACCATCGTCAGGCTGCTCGCCAACATGACCAAATGCGGGTTCGGGATCTACATCGTGCACTATTTCCTGGTAGGGCCGTTCTTCCTGCTCATCGGCCCGTCGTCGCTGCCCATCCCGCTGCAAGTCCCCGTAATGGCAGTATGTATCTTCGCCGTCGCATGGGCATTTACGGCACTGGTATATAAATTATTGGGCAAAAAGGCCGCTTACATCATGGGATAGCCCGGCCGCGGGAGATATTCCAACGAGCCGGCGGTCCTTGGCGCCCCAGTCATGGAGCAT
>OHAJ01002110.1_pt1 | contig 13907 bp, 9 predicted proteins | sample 1577101 | NCBI WGS metagenome assembly OHAJ01 (sample SAMEA3541531, study PRJEB24748) | human gut metagenome | biome: human gut; feature: human-associated habitat; material: faeces | place: China | collected 2012
TGAAAATTTCAGATATATCGATCTGAACGAGAATTTCGTCACACATCATATTGAAGTCGCCGGTCCGGATTCATTACTGAGATGGCGAGTCGACAAAGGAGAACGTATCGCGACAGGCAAAGGCAGAGACATATACACCTGGATACCTTCCCTGAAATTAGGACTGCACCTTGCCGGGACCGATAAAGAAACCGTACTGGGATATCTGGCAAGTCTCCTGACACCCCCAAAAATACTCGAGACCGAACGGAACAATTGCATAAGGGGTGATGGCTCAAAATATAAGGTGAGCAGACATGAGGATGAGATCATACTTACTGTCCATGCCGAACCTCACGGAAATTTCGACAACCCGTATCTACTGAACACCTCCATAACAGAATCCGAAAACGTACGCAGATATGTCTTTGACGCGGACTCAAAGAGATTAAAAAGAGCTTCTGTCAGCGTAATCTCAGGAGATCGTGAAATCACAGTCCTAAAATTAGCGGCGATCAACTATGGACACCCGACAAACAATATATGCCGCCTTGACGGCGGTATCAGGTTTATCGAGACTGACAATCAGCCGTCCGGCCTGAAAGGACTCAGTCCGGAGGAAGCAGCCTCGACTATACTGAATGCTTTCGCCGACTGGGACACATCCATTCTCAATAAGGTGATGCTTCCCGAAATATCGGATAAAACGTATCGGGAGAAATTTAAAGGAGCAAAACTGATTTCGATCGGACGCTCTTTTACCTCCGGCGCAGGCAACTCGATTTTTGTGCCCTACACACTGCAGCTACGCGACGGCACAACCCAACGCCACAACATAGCCTTACAAAAGACAGATTCGGACGGATGGCTCGTAGCCGGAGGCTTATAACAGATCCATAATAGTAACTGTTCAAAATTATTTGAATTATGTCATTAAAAAAACTGATGACAGGGCTATTGCTCTGTCTGAACCTCAACACCCTTTACGCAACCGATGAGGAAACCGACTCCACTTGCATAAATCTACAGGAAATAACTGTAAAGGCCTATTCCAAAACGGCCCGCATAAAAAACGATGGAGTTCAGGTGAAAATAGCAGGTACCCATCTTGCAGACACAGGCACCGCGCTCGAACTGCTGGGCAAAATGCCTTTTGTAACAAGATTCGGCTCCGAAATCGAAGTACTCGGCAAAGGCTCCCCTCTGATATATATAAACGGCAGACAGGTACGTGATATGTCGGAACTCGAACAACTCGCATCGACACAGATAAAAAACATCGATATAGTGACCAATCCGGGAGCAAGATATGCTTCTACAGTCAATTCCGTAATCAGGATTACGACAGTGGCTCCCGCAGGCGATGGATTCTCGCTAAACGACCGGACCACGACCGGATACAAACATTACGCATATCTGTTTCAGCAGGTAAATCTCAATTGGCGGAAAAACGGCCTTGATCTTTTCGGCATGTTGAATTATGAAAATTACCGGGAGCGTACGGGAGTCTCCAACAGCACGGTCCAATATTTAAGATCGGGTATAGTAAAACAAAAAGCAATTGGGCAAGATTTTGCCCGATATCCAATCTATCAGATAAAGACAGGGCTTAATTACACTCTGGCCTCACATCAACTCGGCTTTTATTACGACTTTTCTTTCAAACCCGCCACAATAACCGGGAATTCGACAACCCGCCGAGACAGGGAAAACGCCTTATCGGAGATTCTTGAAAATCATACCGATGCGACACGCCACAACCGTCAGCATCTGGTCAGTGCATATTATTCCGGAGAGATCGGACAGTGGAGGCTGTCGGCCAATTTTGATGCATTATGGCAGAACAACGACCGTCATAATGACGAGACTGAAAATTCATCGGCCGATGACCAAAGAGTTTTTTCGACACTTAATGATGTGACCAACCGTCTGCTTGCCGGCAATATCACAGTTTCACATCCTTTGTGGAAAGGGGAAGTCAGATTCGGAACAGAGGTCAGCGACGTACACCGGAGAGACCGGTATGTAGGAAACAGTGATTACATAACCGACAATGGTATAAAAATAAATGAGACAAACACCGCACTGTTTGCAGAAACCGATCAGACCTTCGGCGCAGTTTCGGCAAGTATAGGATTGAGATGGGAATATACTGATTCCAGATACCGGCAGTCCGGGAAACCCAATGACGACATGAGCCGTAAATATAATAATCTCGCGCCGTCGGCATCACTGTCATTCCCTCTCGGCAATGTCCGGGCTCTCCTGTCATACATGAGAAAAACGACACGGCCCGCATTCGAACAGTTAAGTTCCGCCGTCAGATATCTCGACAGATATTCATACGAATCCGGCAACCCGAACCTTCGTCCGGTATATAGAGATTATGTATCGGTATCTGCATCATGGAAAGAGATAGTGATTGAACTCGAATACTGTTCAACCAAAAATTATTTCATGTGGCAGACATCGGAATATCCGGGCAACAGTGACATCACACTGCTTACAATGGTGAATATGCCGAGATTCAATACATACGGAGCGTACATAAACTATTCTCCTGTATTTTTCGGCTGCTGGCATCCCTCCCTCATGGTCGGAATCAACGCTCAGGACTTTAAAATCAGTCACGCGGATAAATTTGTCAGACTGAACAGGCCATTGGGAATTTTCAGATTTGACAATGCCATCCATCTTCCATGGGACATATGGCTGAACGTTGACTTCTCGGCAAGAACATCCGGCAACGGAGACAATTACTATCTGAAACCATACTGGCAGTGCAACCTCGGTATCTATAAATCATTTGCCAACGATAAGTGGAGCGTGAAACTGCAACTGAACGATGTGTTTGACACATGGAGGCAGGAATTCACATCCTACGACGCGATAAGCACAATGCATGTCAACAAGCTCTATGACACACGAGACTTGTCGGTCACTATAAGATACAATTTCAATTCAGCACGCTCGCGATACAAAGGACGCGGTGCAGGAAACTCAGACAAAAACAGATTTTAAGTAACTGTTAAAATTTATTTTATACTAAACGGTTTCGACCAGTTGCTTTAAAACAATTCATGCAAGAGGAAAATACCGGCAGTGATGTCGGTATTTTCAAGAATCTGAAAAACTCACTATTTGAAAAAACATATCCTGTCACAAAGGAGCCCGCTCCTGCGTTATAAGGTATATTCCACCTATATTCCACTATGAAGCTGAATAATCGAAATATAATATCGTTTTTTTACCTTACCATAGCCACAGCTGCAATGGCACAGACCGAGGCTACCGACAGTATCAAAGAGCGGGAACTTGACGAGATTGTAATCGAAGCCGCAAATCAACGGATAAATGCCGAAGTATCGACTTATATCCCTATGGCGCGCCAAAAGAACGCTGCACAAAACGCTGTATCGCTTCTCTCAATGATGTCAATTCCCCAGATAAGCGTTGACCCGGTCAGTCAGGCGGTGCAGACTGCCCACGGACAGAATGTGTCAATCTTTATCGACTATCTTCCCGCCACAACCGAGGATCTGTCAGGAATGAAGACTCAGGACGTGAAAAAAGTCGAGTATTTCACGCACCCCTCCGATGCCCGCTTTCAAGGTGCGAAATACGTCATCAACTTTGTTATGCAAAAATATGAATGGGGCGGATATACGAAACTCACAGCCGACAAGTCATTCGGAGTCAACAGCACAGGGGGATCAGTCTATTCAAAGATGAAATATAAACGAATGACTTTTGACATCTTTGCCGATGAAAACTATCTTACCAACCGCCATATCGGACAAAACTCCGTGGAGAATTTCAAGTTCACGGACCTATATGGCGACGGACCCCGAGATATAACCCGGACTTCTGAAACAAAGTCGAGTCTTTATCGCAACAACAGCAACGATATAAGCTTACGCGCATACTACAACACCGAAAAGTTACAGTTTTCCAACCGCATAGCTTACAGCCTGGCAAACACCCCTCACAATGATATGCGTAACAGTCTGAAGTATTCTTCTGACCTTTTACCGGAATCGGAATCTTTCACTGACGCCTCTTCAAGAGATTGGGCTTTGACTTATAACGGCAGCTATTTCTTTCTGCTTTCCAAATTGGCGGCTCTTAATCTGGACGCCAATTATACATACGGAAACAATAAATCCAACTCACATTATTACGTTCCCGATGATTTGTCAATCATCAACAACGCACAAGAGGACGTTCACAAATTCGATGTTTACCTTCATTTCAACTGGAATCCTGACAAGGCCAATCAGTTTTTTACGAACGTCGGTGTTCAGCACAGCTGGAACATCATTAATTACCTCGGCAATTCTCCGTCGAAACAGAATTACCATGTCGGGGTATATTTCCTGAGTCAAAATTACCAGCATATTTTCAATGAACACTGGAATGTGGGCGGCAGTCTGGGGTGGATATGGGAAACCAACAGAATATCCGGAGTAAAGGCAGATAATAATTTCCCTCAGACCAATATAAACGCCACTTGGTCGCCTAATGAAAAAAATCAGCTCTATCTCACGGCCAACTACGGCTCCATGTTCCCCGACGCATCTCAGAAAAGCCCGAATATGCTCCAGCAGGACGAACTTATGTGGTATAGAGGAACGCCGGAACTTAAAGATTATAAATACACCAATGCTTTGCTTTCATATACGTGGCTGCCAAACAATAAATGGCAGTTTTCGGCAGACGGCTATTTCGGTCTGATCAAGAACAGATGTGTTACCTTATATTCTCCCACGGGCCCCGACGGGACAATGTTGCGGCAATATTTCAATGGGGGGAATTATTACAGCGACTATATAGGAATAAGCGCCACCGGCAAATTTTTCGGAGGAAAACTGATTGCCAAACTACGGCCTCAATTCTGGATTCGCAAGACCACCGGTGACTACGCATGGAGCAACAACCAGCTGACCTGTACAGTTCAATTGACGTACTATCTGGGAAACTTCTATTTCTTCGGCTGGTATATGACTCCGAGCAAATATCAGCAGACTCACAGCGGAATAATCAGCCGCACACCCTCAAAATATCAAATCTCAGTCGGCTGGGGCAAAGGGGCATGGAATATAAGTGCATCTGCAAAGAATTTTGCCACTACTTCATGGAAGACTTATGAAGAAACGCTGACAAGTGATTATTACAGTTTTGATCGCACATCATTCGGCACCCTACATCACGCCCGATATAGCATTTCGGCGACTTATACCATCGGATATGGTAAAAAGGTGCAGCGCAACAATGAGATTTCCGGTTCAGGAACAGCCGCCTCCGCAATTTTGAAATAAACGACTGCCCAGCCCATACAGAAGCGAACTCGGGACAATTCCGGAGTTCGCTTCTGTGGTATAAAAACCATTCGTTTATGCTTACGATTAATTGCGGATTTTGATTGTTTTTAATTATTCCGCGCTGTCGTATTCTATATAAATCGGAGCGCCGAAAGGAAGAGTCTCCCATTCGGACTGACTCGCATACCTGTAACGGGTCTTACCTGTCAACGGATTAGTTTTCATAGTGAAATATTCGTGTGAGAAATTTTCAAGAAATTCCAATTCGACATAGAAATTTCCCTTCTCCAACATTATCTCTTCCGGGAAAAGATAGGAAAACGAACCATCGATAAGTTGCGATTTATCATAATCGAAATATACCGGCCTGACATTATACAAGAGATATTCATCATCTTCCTTGCGATACACATTCACCCGAAATTTCATCCGCGAAAGAGGTCTATTGTCAGTAATGATTGTAAAACCAATCTTTTTCAACCATGCACGATCTTTCACTTTAAGCGGAATCGCCAGCCCTTGTCCCGCGGCTTTATAACCTTCTACATCAATAAATATAAAACCTCCACCCCCTTTGCGACCTGCGATTTTATGCTTTATTCTTTGAGGTTTTACGACAATCTCATTTAACATAGTCACATCATCGGCAAGCATTATGGTATCAGGAACACCCGCAATGTCTCTCACAGCAAATGTCTGAGGGATATATCCCACAGATGAAATCCGTATGGAATCATTAATATATTCTGCAGGTATTTTCAACGAGAAATTACCCAGAGTATCGGTAACAGTACCGAGATTCCGGTTTATGACACCGACGCTTGCATATATCACAGGTTCTCCGGTGGATTCCGATATTACAGTTCGGGCAAAACCGATCCCTGTCCCGAGAGAAAACAATAAACAGCAAGTCAATTCAGATAATAAACATCTCATATAATTATAAATTAGTCAGCCTGTCTCTTTCGACCGGTAAGCCGAATAGGATTTATTTCTTTCTGGATTTAGGGAAAGGAAGATATTGCCAAAGCACATCAATGACCTTCCGCGCCTTAATAGGATCTGCAAAGTCAAGTATGTACGCTTCCTTTGCACCGGGATAAGGAGGTCCGCACTCCGCATCTGCCATCATATCCTTGATACAGTCCAATTTCTTTATATAGGCATTATTGTCACAGGCGGTAATCACACACTTGTCATTAACATATATGACATAATCGCCCATCATTTTCCTGCTGCGCACTTCACCCAACGGTGCGAGACTGTCACAAATAAACTCTATGAAATCAGAAGTACATGCCATAATATTACAATATTCATAGTCATTCAAATTTTATTTCCCTATGCAATAAATCTTTGTATTCTTCATCTTTTCCCATGGGGGTGACGGTTTGCAGTTTGACTATTCTTCCATTCCATTGCGGCCTCGGTCAAACGGTATTTCTGTTTGGGATGATTGGGCTGCTCGGGATACAATAATTCAATAGCATCATCTTCTAATGCAGGCTTAAAATAGTTTTCCCGGAATGATGTGCGATGAGAGAATCCCATACTTTCCATAAGTTCTTTCATTGTCATATAGTCCTCCTTCATTGATATAATCAATTGTTGAACTTGGGCGGTGCTTGGACGGAAGTTGAGCGATACTTGAGCGTGGGTTGAGCGATCATTGACTGACACTTGAGCGACTCCTTCCCTTAGATCTCCTTTATTTGCCCTATTCTCTTTAACATAGGCGCTGCTGGGTCGTTTGAAGGTGACGATTACGAAACCGCCGTCCCAACGCCATGTAGGCTCCTCTACACCTTGCTCGCGACAGGCATCCATTATGCGTTTGGCTCCCGAACCCCAACTTTCCAGATAGGTTGACTTATACAGAGCTTCAGCAATCTTTAGATTGTAGGGATATGACTCGTGCGGTTCTTTGATGGATTCGGGCGAGATTTGAGGCGGAAATATGCCGGGATTTGCAATCTCTATGCGGTCATCGTAGATTGCGATACTCCCTGTCAGATTATGTTTCTCCCATTGACGATGGCATAGACTGTTGATCAATGCCTCGCGCAAAGCATGATACGGCACTTCAAGACGTTCCTCGCGTTGAAGGCTATGGTTGGTAATTTTCCCGCTGAGATTGAGGTGCTTGAAGAAGAAGGCCATCCCAGCGTCAAGCAGGTCAAAGAAATTGCCCTCGGCTCGTTGGTTGTCGATAAACTCATTCTTATCTGTTCCAAGAAACCGTGCCATCCGAAGTCGAAACTGCGGATATTCATCGATATTGTTAGAGAAAAGCATCACCGCTCCGTTGGTCGGATTACCGTTTTTCAGCAGATTCCATTTTGCCAACGTATCCTCTATCGGCGCACTCATTGCACTTGCCGGGATTCTACCGCCCTCAACGCCAAGCCGGATACACCCTCTGATATGCTTCTCGTTCAAGTCGGCAACGGTAACGCCATCTGCCATCTGACGCTCCCAGGCATATATCTGAGGCTGATGCGCCCGTATTCGTTCATCATACATCTCATGCGGCATTACCTTAGTAGTGCTTTCGACTTTATAATAAGGGCATCCGTGGAATGTATGCGGTCGTTCTCCCCATACCCAGCCGTCGAAGTGCATTGCAATCACTTTATTGCCCGGACGGTCAGGCACATCAATATAATGAATCTTCACATCGACAGCGGGTTCTAATCCGGTGATGGCTTTGGCTATCTCCTGCTGTGTTGAGTCCGTAACTTCCTGCCCTAATATTTTGAATGACTTAGGGGCAATTCCGAAAATCAACCAACCACCATCGGTGTTAAGAAACGCACACGCCGAGTGCATACCGTCTTTAAGTTCACCGGTAGTCTTCTTCAGCTCCAGAGTCCGCGACTCATCCGCCGCAATCAATGCCTTTATATTTTCAATAGTCATTTCCATATTTCAGCCAAAATTACTAAAAATCGTCATCCATCATATCGTAATCGTCCTGCTCGTCATGGAAATCATCAAACGATTGATTATAACTTCCAGAATCCCAATCATTATGTGAACTATGACGACCGCTGCTATGATAATCATTGTCATAGTCTCTGTGATGCAGACTTGAACGATTCTTGCCGTTATTATTGCGCATGAATATATCCAAATCATCAAGTTCCTCAGAATTGTCGGAATCATCAAGTAAATTATCACCTACAGGTATGACCGCATCATCAATAGGTACAATGTCTTCATCGTGATTGACATTCAGATGTTTTCCATCTCTGTCAATCGAAGCCCCTAAGTCCTCTGTATGCGCATCATGCTTTGTTGCGGACTTCTTGAACTTACCAAACAGCCAGCGAAACAGAAAAAACTCACCGATGTAATTCCAAAAGGCCATATCAGTCGGTTCCGTTAATGATGTTATACAGATTCTCGAATTTATCGACAACTCCGTAGCGTGTCGTATTGGTCGATATAGAATTGAATAGCTGTTTGGCACATTCAGTCTTAGCCTTTTCTACACCGCGAAGCTCCATCTTGTCGAGTGAGCCTTTGGTTTCGGCAACAAAGAACACATGGCGAACCGTGCCCTCCTCAAATACTATCACCCAGTCAGGCGCATAGTATCCGACCGGTGTCGGTATTTTAAGCTTGCGCGGCAGCTTGGCAAAAATAAGGACTTCCGTGGCTGATTGCAAGGATGTAGCGAAGTTGCGCTCACCATCGCTATCGTATGCTACGTATGGCGTGATATGCTTTGACAACTCAATCGCCTTGTTGACATTCAGCCTGCGCTCCGGCACGAAAATCGTGCTGTCGTACGGCTCGGCCTTGGTGGGATTGTAGGTGATATGATCAACAATCATTGTCGCCTTTTCCTCGCGGATAGCTTTGATGACGTTGAGGATAAATTCTTCCGGATTATTCTTGAAGAGCAGCGCTTTCAGGCCGATACCTTTAAGGATTTTCACAACAGAGCGACGGGTTAAACGAGCGCCCTTGGCAATGTCACCGACAACATCGTATGGAACGTACGAGGTACATACATCAGTCAGTTCGCGTGTTGTCGATTTGGTATTGCCAAATTCTGTGACTTTCTCCTTATCCTGTTGGCCTGTAACCATCACATATTGAAGTTTGGTTACAGTGAGATTATTCTTCAGATTGGCTATGGCTTTATCGATAAGCTCGTCGCTGTCGTAATGAACGGTATAGATATACTTGTGGTTGATCTCGTGCCAGAGTTTCTGGAAACGCTTGTCTGTAAAGTTGTCGTTAAGCTCATTGGCAGGAGTTGCCGCAGACACTTCCTCCACCATATCTTCAAGCACTTTGGGATTGAAGATACCGGCAATCAGTGTTTGCATTCCTTTTTCGATGTTTTTTATCGGAGAATCAGCCGGCAGAACCATCAGCTCGTTTGCCTTTGCATCTGCATGATATTTTGCAGTGAGGTTGCCGTCGCGCGTAACATATCCGCTCTGGTATAGATAACCCAAAATCAGAGTAGCGTCCATAAGGTCGATGGTATGTTTTTCGCCATTGGCATCCGTCACGACTTTGCCGATAAAGTAATCCTGTGAGGCTGCAGTTACGCGGTCGCGCAGAGCTTCACGGGTTTCGCGTTGCAAGGCTGTAATGAAGTCCGTGTAGCTTTCGTTGGCAATGACGGTCAGTTGGTTTACCTCGTGAACATCCTCGGCGAGAAATTCCTTATCCTGGCGGATACCATTCTTGTCAACGCAGATACGCAAGCCACGACCTACCTCCTGACGTTTGGCGGTAGTTGAATTACTGTGGCGTAGCGTACAAATTTGGAATACATTCGGGTTATCCCAGCCCTCACGGAGTGCCGAATGAGAGAAGATAAAGCGGGTCGGTTCTTCAAAACTCAGCAGCCGTTCCTTATTCTTTAGTATAAGATCGTATGCCGAAGTGTTGTCCTCAGAATCTTTCTCTTTTGAATTTATTGCCCGACCTTTCTTGTCAATAGAAAAATAGCCCTTATGTGTTTCGTATGGTTTGAAACTTTGCAGATACCTATCGTAAGGTGTATCAAAGATTGTAATAAAATCATTGACAATCCGGGAGTATTCTTCCTCAAAGATGCGCTGGAACTTACCCTTGACCTCATTGCCCTCATCGTCATATCGACGATAGTGGCTTACTTCGTCAATGAAGAAAAGAGAGAGGCACTTGATGCCGCGGTTGAAAAGTTCCTTTTCTTTCGTGAGGTGGGCAATGATGGTTTGCCGGATTTGTACTCGCTGCATCGCTTCCTCGTTGGTATCGCCAACCACATCGCCGCAATAAATTGTTGAGCCGTTAAGAAATGTGACGTAGCCACGCCCACGGGGATTTATTTCGGAGATCACGAAGTCCTCGTATTGTGCAAGACCAGAGGCTGCAAATAGAGAATCGCCGGTTGCGAACTTTTTCACTTCACGACGGATAGAGCCATCGGCCCGCTTACACTCTAATTCAATGCGTACCTCCGGCGGACGCTTGGGCGACAGCTCCATACCGTCGATATACATATATCCGCTCGTACCTTTAAGGTTCTTGATCTCGAAGCCCTGTACCTGAATACGCTTGACGAGTTGTTCGCGGTAAGCGTCGTAGGCATCGAGCGCATATATGGTATCGTGCTTGGTTTTATGTGTGGCAGAATAGTTGAGCACAAAGAGCGGCTTGAACTTTGCGAGTGCGCTCTGGGTTGCGGCGCCCTCCATCTTCTGCGGCTCGTCCATGATGATAATCGGACGGTTGGCGACTATGACATCAATCGGACGGCGCGAGCCAAATTCATCACGCTTCGAGTAGATGATACGGGCTGCTTTGTCACCGCTTCTGCCTTTCCCATTGGCTTTTGCCTCATTCATTGATGATGCGAACGCCTGTGTATTGATAATCATGACGGATATTCCGCTGTCCTGCGAGAACTGATCGAGCTGATTGAGGTTCGAGCTGTTGTAGACAAACCAACGTGCTTTCTTTCCGTAATGCTCCATGAAATGATCTTCAAGCATACGGAAAGACTTGGCAACGCCTTCGCGGATGGCGATGCTCGGCACAACGATGATGAACTTGCTCCAGCCATACTGCTTGTTAAGTTCAAACATCGTTTTGATATAGACGTAGGTCTTGCCGGTGCCGGTTTCCATCTCGATGTCGAGGTTCACCACACCGTGGCCGTCGCTCAGAGACGTGCTCGGCACGATTTGATTCTGAATCTGAATATCGCGTATGTTGTCGAGAAGTTGCTTCTTGTCAAGTTCCACATCGGCATTGCGATAGCCCGCTGCTTCATCCTCGGTAAAAAGCGTACCCTTGGCAAGTTTACCGACATCGCGACGATAGTGTTTAGGGTCACGCTTTGGCTGTCCACGAAATACGTTCACCGTATCTTCTACAGCCTCCGTCTGATATCCTTGTATCTTAAATTGAAACTTCATGAGGCTTAGAGGATATGGGTTGTTATCTTTTTCTCGTTGGAGTAGGATTCGATGATTTGATCGAAGTTGTCGAGCACATTGTCGTTGGCGGCGGAAGCGTCACGGATTACAAGGTGCGTAGGCAGCAACTTCGCCATTTCCTCTATGGTTGTTTCGTTAACGTCCTTATCGAAACAAGCGAGCAGGTAGTCATCATCGACGGAGAACACCTCCTTACCTGCGATTTCCTTACGTTCAATCTTGGTAGAAAGTTCTATGCCAAGATCGAGCATAACTTGGAAAAGCAGGTCTTCACCGGAGCGGTCAGCCTTGATGTTATCGACAAGGGTATCGAGCAGCGACGGCTCAAACTTATCGGGAGTGTAGAACACGTCCTCCATATTTGACGAGTCGAGTTTGAGGACACGGAAGCCGGTGTCAGGCAATTTCTTTTCGGGGGGGGGTAATTTGTTGCCCATCTTGCAATTCAATATCAAACATGCACTTGCCATTTTTGATGGCAACATTTCCTTTGTCCTTTTCCATCTCTTCTATGATTCGACGTCCTGCGCGGCGGATACGCTCCTTGCCGATTTCGCAGATGTTTACATAGCCGGCTTTACGAGCCTCGCTCTTTTCATCGGTAACTTCCGGGAGCTGCACCATGATGAACTTACGCTTACCCCCGTCCTCAGCGTTTAGTTTCATAACGGCATGGGCCGTAGTCGCACTACCACTGAAGAAGTCCAAGATTATAGAATTTCTTTCGGAACCAAGAATAAGCATTTGTTTAATATATTCAACAGGCTTAGGAAAATCAAAACATTTTCCATCGAAAATGGCATTTACTTCACGTGTTGCTGTTTGATTATGACCAACCTCTTCGCATAGCCAAATGGTGCTTGGCACTCTGCCATCTTTCACGTCTTTTAAAAAACGTTTCTTCCGCGGAAAAGAATTGCCATCTTGACCAAACCAAATTTGATTATCTGTAATAAGAGCTTCGAGATTTTGTTGAGAATACACCCAATGCTTACCGGCAGGGACATCGAATTTTTTACCTGTATTAGGCGACGTTACCCAAAAATGGCCATTACTTCTCTCTCCACTGGCAACAAGATCGCCTGATTGCCAAGGCCCTCTTGGGTCGTTGTCGGGATTCTTATAACGTTCATTCATTGAATCCGTGCGAGGAAGGACCCCAATTTTGAATGACTCAATATTTTTTGCATAAACCAACGCATATTCATGGTTATCAGAAAAATACCTTGCGTCATTCTTTATGCTATGTATTTTTTGCCATATAATTGATGCTATAAAATTTGAATCTCCAAAAATTTCATTGCATAATTTGCGTAGATTTTCGATTTCGTTATCATCCATAGATATGAAAATAACGCCATCTTCTGCAAGTAAGTCGCGAGCTACTTTCAGTCGAGGATATATCATATTGAGCCAATCGGTGTGAAAGCGACCGTTGGCTTCAGTGTTGCGCTGCATAGGGTCTAATGTTTGGTTGCCCTTGGCATCAAACAGACCACTGCTTTGCTCGAAATCTTCCTTACCCTGAGCAAAATCATCGCTATAAACGAAATCATTACCTGTATTATATGGAGGGTCGATATAAATCATCTTGACCCTACCAAGATAGGTTTCGCGAAGGACTTTGAGGACATCGAGGTTGTCGCCCTCGATGTAGAGATTTTCCGTGGTGTCAAAGTCTACAGATTCTTCACGACACGGACGCAAAGTTTTATTTATTGGCTCATTGGCGAGACGGGAAGCAGCACGTTTGTCTGGCCACGTGAACTGATAGCGTTCCTCGCCGTCTTCGAGGACTTCATTAGACAACTCCGCACGGAGTTTGTCGAAGTCAATGGCAAGTTCCGGCTTACCATCTTTATTTAGTCGCTCAGTAACGCACTGCGGAAACAACGCGGCAATCTTCTTCACGTTGCCACCCACAACATCACGGCTTTGCATTCTCAGTTTTTCCATTATTTGGTTGTATTGATTTATTTAATACTGTCATTATGCTATCCATCTGCTCTTGATTGATTTTAACTTCTTCAAGTCGTTCTGGAATAGCAGTTACTATCGATTCTAATTGTGCAGGCTCGATTGAAGTTTTGGAAAATTCCGTCACTTTTCCGCAAAGCGCCGCAGAGCGGCTGAAGTGCGCGTCAGCGCCGAAAATTCT
>OHAJ01002112.1_pt1 | contig 13906 bp, 9 predicted proteins | sample 1577101 | NCBI WGS metagenome assembly OHAJ01 (sample SAMEA3541531, study PRJEB24748) | human gut metagenome | biome: human gut; feature: human-associated habitat; material: faeces | place: China | collected 2012
AGAAGAAAAGGCTGTTAAGTGCGGTTACTGGCACTTGTGGCGTTACAACCCGGCTTTGGAAGCAGAAGGTAAGAATCCGTTCCAGTTGGATAGCAAAGAACCGAACTGGGAAGATTTCCAAGGTTTCTTGAAGGGTGAAGTTCGTTACGCTTCTGTAATGAAACAATATCCTACTGAAGCTGAAGAACTGTTCAAAGCTGCTGAAGAAAACGCTAAATGGCGTTACAACAGCTACAAACGTCTGGCTAGAGAAAACTGGGGTGCTGAATAATTAATCACACTCTTATACATATAAAAATGGGAGCCTGCTCAATGCACGGCTCCCATTTTTATTTAAACCGGCTCTGAATAGAAATCAGTACCGACCTTATTTGGTTTATTGAATTCTTCTTATTTATTCTTTGATTTCGGAATCCAACTGTCGACCAATTCACAATGTTCTTTTCTCCACTTACGCGCTATTTCTTCTTCGTCCATGCGGGCGTCTTTCATAGCTGTCATAAAAGAACTAAGTTCTTCCGTCGTCAATTTGATATTTGCAAAGAATTCAGCAGCAAACGGGTCTTTCTCACTGAATCCTTTCCAAGCAACAGCATGTATCTCTTCAAGGTCACCATATACTTTCTTCGGATCATTCAGAAATTTCAAATCAAACTGGTCAAACATCCAATGTGGTGTCCAGCCTGTAATAACAATCCATTCTCCTTTATCCATTGCTTTCTTCAGAGACGCCAGCATAGTTGAGCTACTTGAAGTCATAAGAGTGTATCCGTCAAGTCCGTAAGCAGAGATCGCCTTATCTGTGGTTTTCATAATTCCTGCACCGGCATCGATTCCTACTATTTCAGAAGAAAAACGGTCTTTATTGGCTGCCAGTTCGTCTATGGAATTAATGGTAACATATTGTGGTACGACCAGTCCGACACGTGCTTCTCCATAAACCTCACCCAAGAATTCAAGGCTATCTCCGTATTGGTTCAAGTAATCTTTCATCGTTATCGGCAACCAAGCATCCAAAAAGACATCTGATTTCTTTCCTGACATAGATACGAAAATCGGAGCAAGGTCTGCGTTTTGCAATTCGACTTCGTAACCTTGTTCTTCCAGTACCACCTTAGCCAAGTGACTCATGGCAATACCTTCTAACCAATTGGCATAAGCTATTTTCACTTTCTTTTTATCTACGTCCGAATTCGTACAGGAAACCAGTAAAAGCAGGGCGGACAATACTATTCCTACTAATTTATATATTCTCATTTTCTTTCCTTTCTGTTTTTAGTCTTTCTTGTTTTTTCGTCCTGCCATGCCTTGGGTAATACGGTCTAAGATGATAGCCAAGATAACCACCGCTATACCACCTTCAAATCCCAAACCGATTTTCATTTGGGTAATACCTTTCAAGACGATTTCCCCTAAACCACCGGCAGCAATCATGGCAGCGATTACGACCATGGAAAGTGACATCATTATCGTTTGATTTACTCCGGTCAAAATAGTAGGTAATGCCAGAGGAAGCTGTACTTTATAAAGTAGCTGCCAGCGGGTAGCCCCGAATGACCGGGAAGCTTCCACTACATTTTTAGGGACTTGCCGGATTCCCAATCCGGTAAGACGAACTACGGGCGGCATGGCGAAAATGATAGTCGCAAACACTCCCGGAACTGCTCCCAAGCCGAAGAAAAGGACAGCGGGAATCAGGTAGACAAAAGCAGGCATAGTCTGCATCAGATCGAGAATGGGACGAAGTATTTTATCTGCACGCGGACTGTTCGCCGTCCATATCCCTAAAGGCACGCCGACAACCAGAGCCAAGCAAGTAGACGACAAAACGAGAGCAAGCGTTTGCATAGTTGCTTCCCAAAATCCCATTCCATAGATAAGCAACAAGCCTAATACGGTAAAGATAGCCGTTCCACGCCCGGCCTTCATCCATGCTGCGACAGCAAGCGCCAGGATAGTTATATAAAAAGGTATTCCGAAAAGTACATGTTGAAATCCTATAATGAAACTACCGATGCCTGAATTCACGGCATCAAAAAAAGTAGAAAAATGCACCATCATCCAATTAATGGCACTCTCTATATATTGTCCTATATTGATCATAAGTCTATTGCGTTTTGAATTATTTCGTTTATTTCTTCTTTATCTTTCCCCGTTACTTCGATGATTAAGGATGATAACGGAATAGTGCCCAGGAACTCACGGGTTTCGTCAATTACCCAAACGGGTGAATTACTCTTTGTCATCAGGGGGAGAATATCTTCCAGTACCGTATCACACAATACGGAATGGACTTCCGTACGCACAACCGTTTCGATAGATTTTTCCTGTTTGTTACGCAGTTTCAACAGGTCGTTCAAGCGTACTTCACCTACCAGTTTATCGTCGGCATCTATGACGGGAAGTACTGTTATATTCTTCGCACGCATTTTACGAATCAAGACTTCGGGACCTTCTTTTTTCAGACGGGCTACCAATGGTTTGTCAATCATCAAAGATGAAGCGGTGATAATTTTACTCCTGTCAACGTTTTCTACAAAGCGGGCTACATAATCGTTGGCCGGTTCGGTCAGAATCTCTTCCGAAGTTCCTATTTGTACTACTTCTCCATCTTTCATGATAGCAATACGGTCGCCCAGTTTAATCGCTTCACTCAGGTCGTGGGTGATAAAGACAATAGTCTTTTTCATCTTTGATTGCAAGGCGAGAAGTTCATCCTGCATCTGTACACGAATCAAGGGGTCGAGAGCAGAGAAAGCCTCATCCATTAAAAGAACTTCGGGATTATTGGCTAAGGCACGAGCCAGTCCGACACGTTGCTGCATCCCGCCGGAAAGTTCGCCTACCATTTGGTTCTCGTAGCCTTTCAATCCGACGAGTCTCATACTTTCCATGGCTTTCTTTTCCCGCTCCTCTTTCTTCACTCCTTGAAGTTCGAGACCGAACGCTATATTATGTAATACAGAACGGTGGGGTAACAGACCAAAGTTTTGAAATACCATTGCCAGTTCTTTACGCCGGACTTGCAACAATTCTTTTTCAGACACCTTGGATATATCTATTCCATTCACAAGTACTTGTCCCGAAGTGGGACGTATCAGACGATTAATACAACGCAGTAATGTCGATTTCCCACTGCCGGAGAGCCCCATTATCACAAAAAATTCTCCTTCGTTAATTGAAATATTAGCATTTTTCACTCCTACTGTACACCCGGTATCTTTTAGGATCTCCGATTTACTTTTATCTTCTTTCAGCATCTTGAGAGCTTTCTGTTTCTCATTACCGAAAATGAGATATAAATCCTTTATTTCTATTTTGCTCATATAATAATATATTGGTTTAGATTATAATATTTGTTTTGTTTTCAACTGTCGCGCCTACCATTCTCACCAATGATAAACAAGTTGAAAGTTCGCTTGGTTCGGCCACATTACATGATAGCATGGCAACCTTATGAGTTTTAAATGATTAAAAAACAGACTGAGTAGTTTAAAAGGAATAGAATTTGGTAAGATTATCCTCTCAATGAACAGTAAAAACAGTATTTTTATATATGAATGACAGTCTGTTTTTGCATATTATTTCGACAAAGATAGGCAAAATAGATTAAAGATACAAATTTTATTCAGAAACGGAGTAATTCCAAAGGTGCTTTTTCAGGTCTACACACCCATTTTGTTTGAAAGAAACTCCTTCTTCCAATAGGATTTGTTTTTGTTCTTCCCAACCGGGAACAAGACGTCCTGATGCATTGACTACTCTATGGCAAGGAGTGGAAACATTATCCGGCACTTGCTTCAAAGCACGTCCTACCATACGGGAACATTGAGGCATCCCCAGTAACGCAGCAATACTTCCATAGGTGGAAACTTTACCCAACGGAATCTCACACACCACCTGATACACTTCCCAGCAGAAGGTTTCAGACAGACTCGCTTTATCTACTTTATAATCTTTCATTGTTTTATCACTTATTTCATGTCCAAAGCTAGGCAAAAAGTATAAATTTTGCAAATTATAAACATACAACAAACAATATTTGCAACTTTAATTGTTTTTAATAAAAATAACACCGTACTTTGTACTCGTTAAACAACCATATTATTAACAAGACAAACATAAGTGTTATGAAAAAGAAGAATTTTCTGTTCGCCTCTTGTTTATTAGGCATCTTCGCTTTTAGTTCCTGCGAGAAAAACCTTTATGATGAAAGCAAACAGCCTGAAGAAGAAACCAAAATGACTGACTTAATAGTTCCCAAAAACTTTGATTGGTCAGATACTCAAGAAGTTAAAGCTCAAATTACGCCTGCCGAAACAATAGTTTCCGTGTACTTAGACAAAGAATGTAAAGAAGAAGCATTACTTTTCCAAATGGATATGAATATCGAATCTAATGATAACCAATCAGTAGAGTTTCCTATAGCAATACCAACATACGTAGAAAATGTATATGTGAAATATGAAGGAGTAGATAGAATATCTATTGTACCAGTCCAAGACGGAAAAATCGCTATTAAAGCTCCTCAAATACAAAACATTAAAAGCAGAGCTGTCATAAATACAAAAAATAGCAATGAATATGGCCTTCTCAGTATTAACGGAACCCTTATGTTTGAAGATATGTACCCTCAATTAGGTGATTACGATTTTAATGATTTTGTAGCACGGTATAATCTTAGAATTCTGTACAAATACTCACGTGGAAAATACTATGCACATAAAATGTGTATAAGTGTTCAAATTAGAGCAGTCGGAGGTATATATAAATATGAACCATATATCCGTCTGACAAAAGTAAAAGCCGACAATATTATTATAGAAACAACTGAAAAAAATGTAAAATCTATAAAAGGTCCAAACGGAGAGGCAATTATCTCATATAAGAGTCCTACACCTCCCAGCGGATATAAATATTATAATACAGAAAAGAATGAGATGACTAAACCAGATAAGTTTAAAGAGATTTGGATCACTTTTAAAAATCCGATTGAATACGAAGACGTAATGGATAAAAACTATAATATAGATATGTATATTGCCAAAGAAAATCATAAACAAGAAATTCATTTAAAAGGATACGAACCGGTTTATGATCAACATCAAGATTATGCGGACAAAAATAATTTTGTATGGGGGATTAGAACATGGGGAATTTTTGATCATGCTATCGAAGGAAAAAATTTCCTAAAAGCATATCCTCAATTTAAAGGTTGGGTCACTAGCGGCGGAAAAGAATATAAAAGATGGTGGGAGGAAGTAGATTATCGATATGTAATTAGAAATTAAGAAGTTTATCACACTCTTAACATAAAAAAGAGGTAAAACGAATCATTATGAATCTTTCACCTCTTTTTCTTTTGGCTATAACCAACAGCCTTTTATCCTATTTTTTTCAATAAACCTACCTTTTGATAATCTATATCCGGTATATTATCAAAAGAAAGATAAATATACCTCTTACGAACTATTGAATATATTTTGCAAATTACAAATGAACAAAAAAATAATATTTGCAACTTTTCTTGCTTTATCTACAAATTATTACGAAATTTACAACGGTAAAACAATAAAGTTACTAACAAAGCAAACTACTCTGTTATGAAAAAGAAAAATATCCTATTTGCAACCTGTTTATTGGGAGCATTCGCTTTCAGTTCCTGCGAGAAGAATCTTTATGATGAAAGTAAGCAATCTGAGAAAGAAATCAAAATGACCGATTTAGAGATTCCTGCTAATTTCCCGTGGGAAACCTCCAAAGACGCTAAATGTAAAATCGTATCTTCCACAACTTCTTTAGTGTCTATATTCTTAGATTCCAATTGTACCCAACTGTTATCTACGGTCAATATAGACCCTGCAGCTCCCGCCTTGCCAGTAGTAGTACCAGATTATCTTGAGAAGGCTTATTTAAAATATGAGACTGTTTCAGCAGGTAATAAAGTAATAGAAACAGAAGTGACAAATGGAATGATTAATTTCTCACTTCCCGAAGATGCCAAACCTTCAGTTGCTCCTGTTGTAACTAGAGGTGGTGGCAAAGGAGATTATACTCCGCAACCAGGTATGGAAGATAATATACTCGAGTATCCTAGTGGATATGGTACTGTTATGTTTGAAGATATGTATCCTCAATTAGGAGATTATGACTTTAATGATTTTGTAGCCTGGTACAAATACCAATTACAGGATTTCTTCCACAAAGGAGGAACATGGTATACTTATGTCATGCAGATCGGGTTTCAGATCAGAGCTCTTGGAGGTATTAACGATTTTTCTCCTTACATAAATCTGGCAGGAGTGAAATACGATGATATTGATGAAATAATTTTCCAAGAAACAGGAGACGGGATAGAATTCATAAAAGGTCCGAACGGAGAAGCAATTCTTTCCTATACCAATCCATCTAAGCCGGCAGGTAGCAAATACCTGAATACAGAACCGGAATACATAACCACCTCCGGTGTTAACACATCTATTTATATATATTTCAAAGAGCCTGTCGAGCTATCCAGATTACAAGATAAAATGGTAGATATTTATCTAGCCAAACCTGACCATGGAACTGAAATCCATTTGAAAGGGTATAAGGGAATCTATCCTTCTTCACAAAATGCCAAATATTCAAATGAGGATAATTATGTATGGGGACTGAAAGCTCCTGCTGCACTCAATCATATGATTGAAGAAAATGATTTCATAAAAGGATATCCTAAATTCAAAGACTGGATAGAAGGCAAAGGGCATAAGCAATGGTGGGTAAGCCCTAAGAATGACTACCTCATTCTGCTTAATTAAGTTTCATGTCACAACATATATTTAAAGCCGGAATCATGATAAATCAGACATGATTCCGGCTGTATTTTTCTGAAGAAAGTTTCTAACCCTTCCTCTTTAATAAATCTGTCGGGCTCTCCCCAAACAGTTCTTTATAACATTTGGCAAAATAAGAAGGGGAACTGAAACCGACTTCATAACCAATCTCCGACACTGTCATATCCGATGAAGCAAGCAGAGACGCGGCTTTCTTTAGACGGGCAATACGGAGTAATTTATTAGGAGAATAATTAGTCAAGGATTTTATCTTACGATAAAGCTGTACGCGGCTCAACCCCATATCTTTGCCCAAATCTTCTACGTTCAAACCGGAATCTCCCATCTTCTCATCAATCAAAGCTTTGAATTTCTCTACAAATTCCTTGTCCATATCACAAACATCTTCTTTCGCCAATGCCTGTCCATCACCAAAGAATTGTTTCAGACGGCGATGCGAATCTATCAGATTACGAACACGTGCCAACAGTAATTGAGAACTGAAAGGTTTGGAGATATAAGAATCCGCACCACCGTCGTACCCTTGAATCCTCTGTTCATCTAAAGAACAGGCTGTTAATAAGATAACAGGAATATGGCATGTTTGCAGTTCGCTTTTCAGACGGCGGCAACATTCAACGCCGTCAATACCGGGCATCATTACATCGGAGATAATCAAATCCGGGACATATTTCATAGCTTTGCGGATACCTTCCGAACCATCTGCCGCTTCAATGACAGTATAGTCTGCATGAAGTAATCCATGAACATACAGACGAATATCCGCATTATCATCAATGATAAGTACAGAAGGTTTGGAAGAATCATAGTTCTTCTCCAGTTCCTCTTCTTCAACGGGCACAGCGTTATTCAAGGGAGATACTTCGGAAACAGAGGTTGCGGAAGAATCTTCCAAAGAAAATACTTCGCAGGTCCGTACCGGTAAATCGACAGTAAAAACAGTTCCTTGCTTTTCATCACTTTCCACTGATATAGTTCCACCGTGCAGTTCGACGAAAGCCTTTACTAAAGCCAATCCTATTCCCGAACCGGCATGATGCATATCTATTTTATAAAAACGATCAAAAATATTACGAATATGTTCGGCAGAAATCATCGAACCAGTATTAGATACAGTAAAACGAATCCAACGGCTATCATCTTTTGTCAAGGTGGACAAACGGACGGCAATTTTTCCATTTTCCGGCGTAAACTTAAAAGCGTTCGACAGAAGATTAAAATAAATCCGTTCCAACTTCTCCACATCGGCTTGTGTATGATAATTCGAATCCGGCATATTATCGAAAGAGAAATGGATATGCTTCTTACGGGCTGCCGCCTGGAAAGATTCATTCCACCCTTCAAAAGAAGAAAGGATATCTACCGAAACAGGAGTATATTCCATTTTTCCGTTCTCATATTTACGGAAGTCCAGAATCTGATTGACCAAGCGCAAGAGAATATTTACGTTACGCTGAATGAGCAACAACATCCGGTGCTGATCTCCGGTCAGCGTTCTGTCTGCCAATAATTGTTCCACAGGATCAGCAACCAAAGTCAGAGGGGTACGGAAATCATGAGAGATATTCGTAAAGAAAACCAGTTTGGCATGAGTCGCTTCTTCCAGTTGATGCGACAGTTGAATCAGTTGGTCACGCTGTTCCTCCAATTTATCCCGCTGTTCTTCGAGTTGCTTCTTCTGTTCTGATAATTCCCTATTCAACCGGTTCTTGGAACGGAGAGATTTATAAACGACAAGTAGCAATCCGGCCACCAATAACAGAATCAACAAACTTCCATACATGATAACCTGCTGGGTAGCTACCCTTGAAAGATAACCACTGATACGTCCGTTCAGTGTTTCGATTTTTTGGTCGAGTTCTGAAATATGAGTAGTCTGAAGTTGCATGATATGCGCATTGGTACGGTCGACAACAGCCGTATTCATCACCGTTTCGCGAGGATAAGATTTCTTTTCGAGAATGTTCATTGCCAGTTGCAGTACTTTATCTCCATTGGTAGGATAAATGAAAGTCGCGTCCAATACACTATCGAGCACGAGTTCCAGACCATTTCCCTTACCAGGCAGGGCGTCAATGCCTACAAAAATCATTTCTTTTTCCCGTCCGGCTTTTTTGGCGGCCTGATAAGCTCCCGGAGCTATTCGGTCATTATGCGCATACACAGCATCAATCTTCGAGTGACGTCGAAGCATACTGTCCATTTCTACTTCTGCCGGCCCACGCTCCCAAGCCGCATCTGCTTTATCAATCAGCTTTATCTCGGGAAAATGACTGATAGCAGCCATAAATCCCTGATGACGTTCCATGGCGGGAGTCGAGCCACTTAACCCAGTCAGTTCAACGATATTACCTTTCCCTTTCAGGCGGGAAGCGATATAATTGCCTACCGCACGACCGATTTCATAATTATCCGCACCAATATAAGCAGTATATTTATCCGAAAGAATTTTCCGGTCGACCGTGATGACCGGAATTCCTTTCCGGTAAGCCTCCTCAACAATTGGAGTCATGGGGGCAGCCTCATTAGCTGAGATGATCAGCAAATCCACTCCCTTATCCATAAAGTAATGAATATCTTCCGCCTGTCTGCGGTTATCATCACCGGCAGAACGTATCTCGACAGATACACCATCATAGAACATCGCTTCACGAAGTATCTCATCATTCATCTTATGTCGCCACGAATCATCACTACATTGCGCCACACCGATACGAAAACGGAGAGTATCCTGCCGACACGCCGTTATCCCAATAAGGCAAAGCAGTATTGCCGTCCAACGAAAATATCTCATAGCACTGTGCTTTTCTTTCTTCATCGTACCTCTTACCATACAAAATCCTATTCTATATCGGGATAAAGATAATGGTTTTCTTTCAAAAGAACACAAAGAACAGATTGAATAAGACGGAAAAAGTTCTCCATATCTGTTATATCCGTTAATCTCATTTTACCGCCAGTAGCTTGCTTTTTCAAAGCATACGTTATCAAAACAGAACCTCTCAAAGCATAACATTTAACTTTGAGAGGTTCTACATAGATAACAGATACTGATTCAATCTGCCAATATGTAAAATAGAATTATAATAGTCTGTCTTTCAACACCTGCGGCAGTTCCGGCATCGCCCCGCTCTGCGTACAAACGTAAGCAGAGACTTCCACAGCCAGTTTGTGTGCTTCGGGCACCGGCTTTCCATTCAATATGGAAGCACAGAAGGCAGCCGTAAAGGAATCGCCTGCACCTACCGTATCGGCCACGGGGACTTTCGGAGTCTCCTGGAAGGAAACAACCCCCGGAGTAAATACATAGCTGCCATTGATGCCGCAAGTCAGAATCAGCATTTTCAGGTTGTATTTAGCTAACAGAATCCAGCACTTATCCTGCAAGTCAATGCCCGGATAACCGAACATACGACTGATAGTCACCAGCTCTTCATCGTTTATCTTCAAGACATTACAACGTTGGAAAGAGTCACGCAACACTTCTTTGGTGTAGAAGTCCTGACGGAGATTGATGTCGAATATCTTTAATTGTCCATCTATCTCGGGCATTGTATCCAAGAAACGATTGATAGTGGCACGGCTTGCTTCGTTGCGCTGTGCCAGTGATCCGAAACAAACGGCACGTGTGTTCAGCGCCAAACGTTTCAGTTCGTCCGTGAAAGGAATGTTATCCCAGGCGACACCTTCCTTAATTTCATAGCAAGGCACCCCTTCAGCGTCCAGTGTCACTTGTACTGTACCCGTAGGATAATCTACCCGTTCAATCTGAGTATTCAGTTTCTTTTCCTTGAATACCGACATGATCTCGTCACCCAGTTCGTCATTGCCCACTGCACTGACCACACGGCTGTCAAAGCCGAATTGTGAAACATGATAAGCGAAGTTTGCCGGAGCACCGCCTATTTTCTTTCCTTCGGGCAACACGTCCCAAAGCGCTTCACCCATTCCTACTATTATATTATTCATGATAAACAGAGTTTAATTGATTCTCAAATATAAAATTATTTTCTGATACGGAACGTATAAAACAGCAAATAAAGTACACCGACAGTCATGACGGCAATTGCGCCGTTCTGCCCCATTGAAGTGTCCGAAGCCACTCCCATAGCCAGCGGGAACACCGTTCCGCCGAAAAGTCCCATAATCATCAGACCGGAAACTTCGTTTTTCTTACCCGGCAAATAAAGCAATGCCTGCGAGAAGATAACGGAAAACACATTCGAGTTGCCAAAACCTATCAAAGCGATACAAACATAAATGATTGCCTTTTCGTGGAAGATAAACAAGCCAATCATGGCTGCCAACATCATAATAACACTGACAGCGAAGAAAGACTTCGCGGACATCTTGCGCAATATGAAAGATCCGAGGAAACACCCTGCCGTACGGAAAATGAAATAAAGACTCGTTGCAAAAGCCGCATCATCCAATCCCATTCCGATGCGCTCCATTAAAATCTTCGGGGCGGTAGTGTTTGTGCCCACGTCGATACCGACATGACACATGATACCGACAAAGCAAAGCAGGATAAACGGCTTGCCGAGCAAGGCAAGGCATTGTCCGAAAGTAGACGGTTTGCCTTCTTCCTTTTCTTCTTCAATCTGCGTGGCGTTGAGCAGAAGAATGGCGACAACGGCCACTATCATATAAACCGGGAAAAGAATCCGCCAGCCCAAATCGAAAGACGGAATAGCTTGCGTCGCTCCCCACATGGCAATGTATGGTGCCAGGAAAGAAGCAATCGCCTTTACGAATTGTCCGAAAGTCAGGCTGCTCGCCAAGCGGTCACCACGCACGATATTGGAGAGCAACGGGTTCAGAGAAGTCTGCATCAACGCATTTCCGATTCCCAACAGAGAGAAGGAAATCAACATCAACATATAACTGTCACCAAAAACCGGCAACAATAATGAAGCGAATGTCACGAGCAGACTGAGCAATACGGTTTTCTTCTGACCGATACGGCTCATCAACATCCCTGTCGGTACGGAGAAAATCAGGAACCAAAAAAAGACGAGTGAAGGGAAAATGTTTGCTTGTGAGTCCGACAGGCCGAGGTCTGCCTTTACATAATTGGAAGCAATGCCTACCAAGTCAACGAATCCCATGGCAAAGAAACATAGCATCACCGGGATCAGTTTGGAGAGAGAAGAGTTTTTACTGTTTTCCATTGTTATATCTATTATTTTATAAATTCTGTGTCCTTATGGCTTAACCGGTCCGCCCCTACGGGAATAAACCCGTTTACCGCTTATACAGTTGATGTTTCATACTGATATAATAGGATGAAAGCTACGGTAATGTTGATTCGCCACGGCCGTGACGAATTCTTTCCATGGCTGTGGAGAGATCTCTTCATGGCTGTGGAGAGAAGTTACCACGGCCGTGGTGAGGTATTAATACCGTAAGCCTGACAGAAGTATACCGTTGCCTTCAGTGTACTAATCCGTAGGGGTAGACATACTCTGCCGTAGGGAATCAGGAAAAGAGCGCATAGATTAAATGGCAGAAGCTTATTGCTTCAACCGGTAGACGATAAACGAGTCTACCTTGTAGGCTCCGCCTTTGCTGTAAAAATCGATGTGATTGTAAGGTTCCGAAGGGAAGACTTGATTGGTCATTGCGAAACGCCCGCCGTCACCAAATGCTTCCACGCTTGATTTATCTACAAACAAATGAAGCTTCAGCTCATTCTTACCGCTTTCAACAGCTGTCCACGTCAGTGCCGGGAAATTCTCGTTGAAGCCGACATCACCACTTTTACGACGGTCCATAGAGAATCTATTCTCTTTCATATCATATTGCATATCCACTTCTTCGCCCTTGTCATTGTAAAGACGGAAGCCGATAACGTCCGCATGCAGGTTCTTGATAGACAGTTCTATTTCGTAAGCGCCTTCGTTGACCGGAATCATTTCTTTTACCGTACGTGTTCCGTTCACTCTGAACGAACGTTTCTTTGAGATGCCACGCAGTTTCTGCAATTCGGGAGATGGGGCAGATTGAAGATAAGTCTCACCGCCGACGGTAAAGAGGCCCAAATCGCGGGGAACGGAGTTCGGACTGCGGTATTGGGAAGTCGGAACATCGTTGGCATATTGCCAGTTGCTCATCCATGCGATAGCGATACGGCGGTTGTCGGGAGCATCGCTCCAAGTCACGGTTGCATAATGGTCTTTTCCCCAGTCCATCCATTTGGTTTTGGAGGGAGATTCGTTTACAAATTCTTTTCCGTTGAAGGTTCCTACAAAATATTGAGTGGCACTTCCTCCGAACGGACCGCCGGGATTCAAATTACAAAGCAACACCCACTTCTTTTCATTCGTCCCTTCTACCGGAAGTTCAAACAAATCGGGACATTCCCATACGCCACCATGTGCGCCCTGGCCTTCTCCGAAACTGCTTTCGTACGTCCAGTCTTTCAGATTGGGAGAAGAAAAAATCTGCATCTCCTGTCCTACTGCCAATATCATAATCCAGCGCCGGGTTTCTTTATGCCAAAAGACTTTCGGGTCGCGGAAGTCACGTGCATCGGATGTCAGTACGGGATTGTTCTCATAGCAGGTGAAAGTGCGTCCGTTGTCGGTACTGTAAGCAATGCTTTGTACTTGCCGGTCGCTGTTTTGCGTATAAATGGCGATGATAGCTCCCGCACCGAAACCGGCAGTGTTATCGGTATCGACAACAGCCGAACCGCTGAAGATAGTTCCCAATGCATCGGGCGCAATGGCTACGGGGAGATGTTGCCAGTTTACGAGGTCTTTGCTGATAGCATGTCCCCAGCTCATATTTCCCCATTTGGAGCCGTAAGGGTTGTATTGGTAGAAAAGGTGGTATTCGCCATCCTTGTATACCATTCCATTGGGGTCGTTCATCCAACCGTAAAGAGGTGAGAAGTGATAGGTGGGACGGAACTTTTCGCGGTTGCCGGTATCGAAGGTGTCGGCTAACTTCATCTCCTTGCAGCAAACAGCAGAAAGTTTGCCCCGTACAGGGTCGTTCGAGCCCAACTTAAACTTCAATAGTACGTTTTTGCCGGTATAGCCCGAAAGGTCCAGCGGAACGAA
>OHAJ01002113.1_pt1 | contig 13904 bp, 9 predicted proteins | sample 1577101 | NCBI WGS metagenome assembly OHAJ01 (sample SAMEA3541531, study PRJEB24748) | human gut metagenome | biome: human gut; feature: human-associated habitat; material: faeces | place: China | collected 2012
CTGTTTTTACGTGCAAAGCAGCTGATGTATCAATCAGGAGGGGCACCAATCGAAATACGCCATCCGTCAGGTCTCCGAGGCAATCGGCTCCAACGGTTCCACCTCCATGGGTTCCGTCTGCGCCTCCACGCTGTCCCTGCTCGCCGCTGGCGTTCCGCTGAAGGCTCCGGTCGCAGGCATCGCCATGGGCCTCGTGTCCGGCGACGTCGACGGCCAGCACATCTACAAGACGCTCACCGACATCCTCGGCGCCGAAGACGCCTTCGGCGACATGGACTTCAAGGTGGCCGGCACCTCCGAATTCATCACCGCCCTGCAGCTCGACACCAAGCTCGACGGCATTCCGGCCGACATCCTGGCGTCCGCCCTGCAGCAGGCCAAGGAAGCCCGCACCACCATCCTCGAAGTCATCAACGAGTGCATCGACGGCCCGGCCGAGATGAGCCCGTACGCGCCGCGCATCATCACCACCACCGTTCCGGTGGACAAGATCGGCGAGGTCATCGGACCGAAGGGCAAGATGATCAACCAGATCCAGGAAGACACCGGCGCCGAAATCGCCATCGAGGATGACGGCACCGTGTACATCTCCTCCGAAGGCGGCGAGGCCGCCGAGAAGGCCAAGGAGATCATCGACCAGATCGCCAACCCGCACGTGCCGGAAGCCGGCGAGACCTACAACGGCAAGGTCGTGAAGACCACCTCCTTCGGCGCCTTCGTGAACCTGACCCCGGGCACCGACGGTCTGCTGCACATCTCCCAGATCCGCAACCTCGCCAACGGCGAGCGCATCGACGCCGTCGAAGACGTGCTCAAGGAAGGCGACACCGTTGAGGTGGTCGTGCAGGGTGTTGACGATCGCGGCAAGATCTCCCTTGCCATCCCGGGCTTCGAGGATCAGGAATCCTCCGCTCCGCGTCGTGACCGTGGCGATCGCGATGACCGCCGTGGCGGCCGTGGCCGTCGTGACGACCGCCGTCGTTCCGATGATCGCGATGATCGTGATTATGATGATCGTCCGCGTCGCCGTCGTTCCGACCGCGATGACGATCGTGATTATGATGATCGTCCGCGTCGCCGTCGTTCCGACCGTGACGATCGCGACTACGATCGTGACGACCGCCGTTCGTCCCGTTCCGATCGCGATGATCGTGATTATGATGATCGTCCGCGTCGCCGTCGTTCCGATCGCGATGACCGCGACTACGATCGCGATGACCGCCGTTCCGACCGTCGCCGTGGTAGCCGTCGTGATGACCGCAACCCGCGTTACGCCGCCGACGAGAACTACGACGAGTACCGTGCCGATCGCGAAGAGCGCTCCGAGCGTCCGCGTCGCCGCGTGCGCCGCGACTTTGATCCGTTCGAAGACTGACGTCTTCTCACGGATCCTTCGCAGCGAAGCTGCTCACTTCACCTACGAGAAGCCCACTGGGCTTCTCGCTTGACGGCTCAGCATTCGAAGACTGACGTCTTCTCACGGATCCTTCGCAGCGAAGCCGATAGGTAATCTAACGAAAAACCCACTCCGTAAGGGGTGGGTTTTTCGTACGTTCGACATGCTGTGCGAATATTGGCATCAATCGATTTACGGGTGCATGGAAAAACCGACAATACAACGAAATGTGTAGCCCTCATGCGAAAATTAGACAAATAAACAAGCAAAGAAGCAAGGATTTTCACATGATATTCGGCATTATTGCACTCATTGTCATCGTCCTGATAGTGCTGTGGGGAGTGTCCGCCTACAACGGTCTGGTCACATTGCGCAATCGCGTCAAAAACGGCTGGGCGCAGATCGACGTGCAGCTCAAGCAGCGCGCCGACCTCATCCCGAATCTCGTGGAGACCGTCAAGGGGTACGCTGCCCATGAATCGCAGGTGTTCACACAGGTGACCCAGGCCCGCGCCAGCGCACTCCAGGCGGCGCAGTCCGGTGATGTGGCACAGCGCATCCAAGCCGAAAACCAGCTGAGCCGCGCGATCATGAACCTCCAGGCCGTGGCCGAAGCGTATCCGCAGCTGCAGGCCAACCAGAACTTCTTGGACCTGCAGGCCCAGCTCAAGGCGCTCGAGGAGAAAATCGCCTACGCCCGCCAGTTCTATAACGATGTGGTGCAGAAATACAACACCAAGATCGAGGTCGTGCCGACCAACATCATCGCCGGACTGTTCCACTTCGAGCAGGCGGCGTACTTCCAGGTCGACGAAGCGGACCGTCAGGCTCCGCAGGTCAAGTTCTGAGCGTTTCCATACACAGCATTTCCATACAAAAGAAGGGGAGCGCTGACGGGGTGGATACTTCGCCGGTACTCCCTTTTTGTCTATACGGTATGTCGGCTTCTCGCGGACTGCCTGCATAGAGGGTCAAGAGAGAACTTATGAATATCAGACGTGCGCTGATCGGTATGCTGTCTGCGGTGGTCGCGGCCGCGCTGCTGTTGGGCGTCACTTTTCTGGATGTGAATTTGACGTCCGACGTCGAACCAGATTTGAGCTATCGTACGCTCGATTACGATGTTATGGTGCTTAAGAATGGCGACCTCAAAGTCACGCAGCATATTGATATGAAGCTGAATGACCGTGGCTTTGATTGGAAACAGATGTACCAGCAGTACACGCTAAAAGCCAATAATCTGACGAATATCAGTGATATCAGCGTGAAGGATGTCACCAACAACGAAACGTACATCCAAGGTAGATTTGTGAATCCCAATGATGTCACCGATTGGAACGCTGAACACGCAGGTCAGTGGTATATCGCGGATGTCAGCGTACTCAGAGATCCCCAACCGTTCAATCCTGAAACAGATGGTTTGAAAGCTGACTCCTCATCCGATAAGACTTTGGAAATCGGCTGGAACATTCCGGAAACTGCGTCCGCTGACAGCCTCAAATTCGATGTGTCCATGACCATGCATGGCGTAAGCACCGCCTATGACGACGTCGTCTCTTTCCAATGGGAGCCATTCGGCACGACAAACCAGATTCCGATTGGCAAGGTGACCGGCAAGGTCACGTTCCCAGACGGCGTCACCAAGAAGAATTCTTGGGCATGGTTGCATACCAAGAACACGTCCACCGCGAAACGCGGCAAGAACGGGTCGCTGCTCTTCTCGGTCGATGACGTGCGTGCAGGCGACTATCTGGACGTCGTGGCCATGTTCGATGTCTCGAAATCGCAAGGTGTGGAACGCAAGATAAGCGGCAACCACAAGCAAGAGCTCATCGATAGCGAAACTCAGAAAGAGGAGGAATGGCGCGATAAACAGCATGATCAAGCGGTCAAGCGAGTGACCGGTTGGGCTGTCTCGGCCCTGATCGGCCTGGCGTTCATTATGGGATCGCTGTACCTCGGTATCACCAGCTTCCGTAAGTCGCAATACAAAGGCGATGTCGAATATTACCGCGATTTGCCCTACATGAGTCCGGCCGCCGCGGCACGGATGAATGATGTCATGAGCGCGTCATCTTCGATTCTCGGTTCAGGCAAAATAAAAAAAGGCGACAAACTAGTCAATCGGCAAATGTCCTCCACTGTGATGTCGCTCGCGTCAAAAGGGGCAATCGCCATCTATCCCGGACCGGCGAAACTGTATGACGGCATCGACCTGACCACGACCAACGCGGCATCAGTGGCGGGCAGGCTCGGCTCCGACGCCGCAACCGCACGCAAGATGAAGAAGACCAGCACCATCGTCATCATGCCGGTGGCGCGCAATGACATCGGTTCGCTGCTGCTGAGCTCATCCGAACATGCGGCGCTTGACATCCTGCTCAAAGCGTCTTCACGGTTGAGGGATACGCAGGTATTCGATCTCAAACAGATGAACAAGGCGTTCAAACACTACAAAAAGGGCTACAAGTTGCTACAGGATTTCGATACCGCCTGCTCCACGGAATTCGACAATCTGCGCGCCGTTGATTCATCGAGGGGATTCCTGAATAATCTGGTCGGCATTCTTGGTCTTGTTTTCGCGTTCTATAAGGGCGTGCAGTACGCGGAGAGAGGTGAGATCGCAGTGACGATGAGCATCTGTGTGCCTGTCGTGCTGGCCTGCGCATTCGCGTTGGTGTATGGCAAATATCATGCATTGACCGACAATGGTCAGAAATATGGTGGCCAAGTGGCTGGGCTGAAGCGCTATCTGCTTGATTTCAGTGATTTCAGTGACCGTGGCGTGCTTGATATGACATTGTGGGGCCGATATATGGTGTATGCCACCGCATTCGGCATTTCCGACAAGGTGATGGCGCAGCTGACCAAAGCATATCCGGAAGTGGCCGATCCTCAGTGGCTGGATGAGCATGCCGCTTCGTCGTACATGTACATGCCGTTGCATTCCAGCAGCGTTATGGGCGCGTCCACTGGCGCTGCGGTGGGTGCAAGTGTTGCCGCCGCGTCGGTGTTCAGTGCGAATTATGGCGATTTCGGCGCGCAGCTCAGCTCCAGTTTCGCCGACGTGCGCAACACGATTTCCATGGCGGCACCGTCCTCCGGTGGCTCGGGTTTCGGTGGCGGTGGTTCCGGCGGTTCCTTCTCCGGTGGCGGTTTCGACGGCGGTGGCGGTGGTTCCGGCGGCGGTTCGTTCGGAGGACGCTGACATGTGCGATACGCATATACGAGTGGCACACGGTATACGCAGGAAGAAAGGGTGATGGTATATGGATGCGAAACGTGTCCGTGGAGGACTGCTCGCGGCGGGTGCCGCATTTGTTGCGGTGCTCGTTGTAGCGCTCCTGCTGTTCTTCGTCTCCGGCGACGAAGCCGATCTAAGCTACCGTTCCGTCGATTTTGACGCGCAGCTGCAAAGCAACGGCGACATCCGTTTCACGGAACATCTGGATTACCAGTTGAAGGAGCGCGAGAATGATGACGGCGACACGAAACCGTGGAAGCAACTGTATCTGACGTTCAAACTGCGCAACCAGGATCTGACGAACATCACCGACATCTCCGTGACGAACGCGTCCACCGGCGAGCAATACACGCAGATTGCGCCGCAGTTGCCGAGCGATGTATCCGACAGTGAATGGGAATCGGAATATGCCGGACATTGGTATATCGCCGACACCACAATCGGCTCCAACTATCCGGAACCATTCGACTCTGCCACCGGCGGGCTTGACCCCAACGGTTCGGACAATGACAAACAAATCGAAATAGGCTGGAACATTCCCGCCACCGTCAAACAGAGCAGTCTCAAATTCGACGTGACCATGACGTTTCATAACATGGGCACGCAGCATAGTGACGTGACGAATCTCATGTGGGAGATGTTCCCCGAAGACAACCAGGTGCCGGCTGGCAAAGTCACCGGCACCGTGCGCTTCCCCAAAGGCATCGGTTCCGACGATTCGTGGGCATGGCTGCACACTGAGGCCACATCTCAAACGTCTCGCGACACGGACGGCACGTTGCATTTCACCGTCAGTGACCTGCGCACGAACCAGTACGTCGACCTCGTCGCCGCATTCGACAATGCCGGGGCAAGTGGCGTCGAACGTGTGCGTTCCGGCGACTATCTGGACGAATTGAAATCCACGGAAGCAAACAAGGAGCAGCAATGGCGTGACGGCCAGCGGCACAAAGCCCAGCTTACGGTCGCAGGTTGGCTGGTATGTCTGATTTTGGGCGGACTGTGCTGCGTACTGGCGATTCGTGGCGTGGTCTCTTCGAACCGTGAAGCCACCTATCGCGGTGGCATCGAATACTGGCGTGAGTCACCTCAAGTCAGCCCTGCCTGCGCCGCGCATCTGATCGATGTGGTGGACGATTCCAAGGGTGAACAGTCCTCGCGTGCCATGACGGCGACGGTGCTGGCATTGGTGGTCAAGAAAGCGCTCGCCGTATATCCGGGACCTGCCGACATGTATCGTGGCATCGACCTGAGCAGGGCGAACGCGGCCGATATGGCGCGCATGATTTCCTCCGATCCATCCCGTGCCTCTGCCGCGTCAAGTACTAGTACGTTGGTGATTCTGCCTCAGGCGCTATCCCATCGGGAAACCCTTGGTCTGAGTCGCTCCGAGGAAGCCTGCCTGCAACTGCTGATTCGTATTTCCGCACGCGTGGGTTCGCCGGTATTCGACTTTAACCAGATGAAGGAGGCTTGCTCCAGCTGGGAGAACGGCTATCAGGAGATGAACCATTTCACCAATGCCTGCGATATTGAATTCCTGCAATTGAACGCGGTCAGGGATGTCAGCGGACGTTGGATAGCGCCCACCATCTTCGCCATGGTCTTTGGCGTGATTGGAATGCTGGTCAATATTGGAAGCAATATCGCGGTGGCGTTGTGCTTCGGCGGCGCGTTCGCATGCGTCGGCACGTTCTGTTTAGCTACCGGACGCAAGGAAGGCCTCACCGAATCCGGACAGACCTATGCCGGCGAATGCTTGGGACTCAAACGCTATATGGAGGATTTCTCCAATTTCTCCGACCGTGGTGCGCTCGATTTGGTGATGTGGAACTGGTATATGGTCTATGCGGCCGCCTTCGGCATTTCCGACAAGGTGGCAAAGGAATTCGCCAAGGCGTACCCCGAAGTCAACGATCCGCAATGGCTTGACGCGTATGGGTACGATTCCCTCGGCTATTGGACGTATCGCTCCCACGCGTGGAACGGTATGTCCACTATGGGAGGCATGTCGACCGGTGCGTTTGGCGGATCGCAGTTCATGGGCGGCATTGGCGATATCGGTTCGCAGCTGAGTTCCGGTTTCGATTCGGTCAGTTCCACGATTTCCGCTGCGGCTCCATCGTCATCCGGTGGATCTGGCGGTTCCTTCTCCGGCGGCGGCTTCGGCGGCGGTGGCGGAGGCGGCGGCGGTGGAGGCGGCGGTGGCCGCTGATCCACGACATGCCGCCCGCCGTCGGACAACGTGACGCCCTATGACATTGCGATTGTCGGCATTGTGTTTGCCCACGCCCGGTCCGGCTTGAAAAGCCTACCTTTCGCCCATGGCGATTGGTAGGCTTTTCCATTGGCAGAACCTGAACGAGATGCCGTCCGACTTGGTTCCGACCCGGCTCCAACCGGCTCGCGCCTGCCGGAAGACACCACTTTCGAAGGAGAAGACATGACGTTGTTCCGTAATCTCGGACCGTTCCACACCACCGCCATCGGCCACGGCGAAATGCCGCTGACCATCGAAAACAACCGCGGCCACGACGTCGGCATCGAAACCCTGCACGCCTCGCTTGACGCCGGCTGCCGCCACATCGACACCGCATGGGCCTACTACACGCCGGGCGAAGAGGAGCAGACCGGCGAAAAGCTGGTCCGCGAAGCGCTGGACACATGGAAGGGGCCGCGTGAGGAAGTCACCGTGGCCACCAAGGTCGGTCTGCGCCGCGCGTGGGATGGCGACAAGCCGATCTGGCCGCGTGACGGCAAGCCGGAACACCTCATCGAATACGGCAAGCAGTCCGCGCAGGCGCTCGGCGTCGACTCGATCGACCTGCTCTACCTGCATCGCCACGATCCGGAAGTGCCGTACAACGAGTCCTGCGAAGGTATCAAGGCGCTGCTCGACCAGGGCGTTGCCCAGTGGGCGGGCGTGTCCAACGTGAGCATCGAACAGCTCAAAATCGCACAGGAGATTCTCGGCGACAAGCTCGTTGCCGTGCAAAACCAGTATTCGCCGATCCATCTGGAAACCCAGGACACGTTGGAATACTGCGCGAAGGAGGGCCTCGCCTTCGTGTGCTGGAGTCCGCTCGGCGGCTACCGCCACCCGTACGACGAGCATCTGTTCGACCCGTTCCGCGAAGTGGCCGCCAAGCATGGCGTGAGCTACCAGCGCGTGGTGCTGGCTTGGGAGCTGGCCAAGGGCGACCACATGTTCGTGATTCCGGGCGCACACCGTCCCGAAACCATCCTCGACTCCCTGAAGGCCGACGAGCTCGAACTCACTGACGAGGAGCTCGCCTTCCTCGGCTGAAAAAGCACTGCCCGTCCGCATTTTGTTAACCCAACCACTCAGCTCGGGTAGCAAAACACGGACGGGCATACGTTTTTGCGGAACCGGACGGCCATCGCGGGATTACAGCACGGCCATCGCGAAATCAATCAGCAGTTTGACGCCGTACAGCACCACCACCGCGCCACACACGCGGTTCATCGCGGTGACGATTCGCGGGCTGAACCTGTGGCTGAACAGCGACACCAGCAGGGTGATGCCGAAGAACCACAGTGCCGACGCGGTTTCCACGCCGGTGATGAACGGCGTGGACTGACCGACGGTAAGCGTCGCGCTGAACGCGCCGAGCATCAGCGTGCCGTCGATGATGGCCTGCGGATTGCACCACGTCACCACACCGGCGGTGACGATGGTGTGCAGCAGCTCGCTGTCGCCGCCGAATTTCGAAGTGACGCGTTGCGCAAAGCCCTGCGATTGCGAGGTCCGCGACTGCGGCGTTTGCGCGGCGCCATCATCGCCACCCTTGCCGGGAAACAGCAGACCCGCGCCGATACGGATGACCACCAAGCCGCCGATCGCCAGAATGGCCAGCTTCAGCCATGCGTAATCCTGCATCAGCCTGCCGATGCCGAAAAAGCAGGACAGCGACAGCGATGCGTCGAAAAACAGCACGATCAGCGCGGTCAGCAGCGCACGGCGGCGCGGCTTGGTCAGCGCCGAATCGATGACGAACAGATTCTGCATACCGATCGGCGCGACATACGCCAATCCCAACGTCAGCCCTTGGAAAAAGAATCCCATACTCGCCTCTTATCCATCCAAACATATTTGGTTGGTTGTAATCAACCCAGCCAAAACCAACCAAATCGCTCATTCTGTAATCGCAGGAAAAACCTCTATTCTGCGAAAAACAACGTAACCAGTGTCATATTGTATAGGTGTTGCTACAATAGGCAACCAGCCAAAAGCTGAGGTTTGGCTCAGCCAATCGCAGGACGGTCCACTGTCAGAAAGCAGATGCGCCGACCACGGAAAACGCCGAACCATACCGACACCACCAATGTGAAGGAGCGTCATGGCACGCATCGCGCCGCTGAACATCGATTGGAAACCGGACCGTACCACCGGCGAACCCGTCACCGAACAAATCGTCGGATACATGTGCGAACAGGTGCACAGCGGCAACTGGCCGATTGGCTCGCGTCTGCCGTCGCAACGCGCGCTCGCCGAATGGTTCGGCGTGAACCGGTCCACCGTCATCGCAGCCATCAACGAGCTGTCCGACTACGGCATCGTCGAAGGGCAGCATGGAGCGGGCACGCGAATCGTCAGCAACACGTGGTCGCTGATGCTGCCGGGCGCGCCCGACTGGGCCGATTACGTGGATTCCGGCTTCTTCAAAGCCAACAACGACACCATCCAAGCCATCAACCGGTACGAGTTCACGCCGAACATGACGCGCATCGGCACCGGCGAGCTCGACCCGCGGCTCTTTCCGAAAGCCATGTGGCGGCAGGTGCTCGGCGAGGCGGCGGACGAGATCGAAACGCTCGGCTACCCGCCGCCCGAAGGCCTGCCCGAACTGCGCGAGGCCATCGCGGCGCACATGCGCGCCACCGGCGTCGACTGCACGGCAAGCCAGGTGCTGGTCACATCCGGCGCGTTGCAGGCGCTGCAGATGATTTCGGTGAGCCTGCTGCCGGCCGGCACCACCGTATACGCGGAATCGCCGAGCTACATCAAGTCGCTGCAGGTGTTCCAGTCGGCCGGCATGCATCTGGAAGGCGTGCCGATGGACGACGACGGCCTCAACGTGCAGGCATTGCGCGACCTGCTGGCGGAAGGGGAGCTTGACACCGGCCGTCCGGCGCCGCTCAACGCGCGCAACCGCAAAGGCAATGCGATCCTGTACACGATTCCGACCAATCACAATCCGACAGGCGTCACCATGAGCGACAAACGCCGGCATGAACTGGTCGAGCTTTCCGTGGATAGCCGACTGCCGATCATCGAGGACGGCGCCTACCGCGACCTGTATTTCGAGGATGATGCCCCGCTGCCGTCGCTGAAGGCCCTCGATGAGACCGGCATGGTCATCACGCTCGGCAGCGCGTCCAAATCGCTGGCTCCCGGACTGCGCATCGGATGGCTGGTCGCCGCCGAACCGATCGTGCAGCGGCTCGCCGACGTGAAAATGCAGATGGACTACGGTGCGAGCGTGCTGAGCCAGTGGACGTTCGCGCGATTCCTCACGAACGGCATGTACGACGAATACGTGGCCGGCCTGAAACGGGAGCTGCGGCACCGCCGCGACCGCGCGCTCGTTACGCTGCAGGAGAAAATGGACGGGCTCGCCCACTGGAACGTGCCGTCCGGCGGCTTCTACATTTGGATGACCTTCGACCGGCCGATACGCATGAACCGCCTGTTCCAGCTGGCCGCCGAACGTGGCGTGCTGCTCAACCCCGGCGACATCTACGATTTCGCCGCCGACAACTCCCTGCGCCTGAGCTACTCCTACACCACGCCGGAAGAGTTCGCCGACGCCGTGGACGTACTCGCCGCTGTCGCACGCGAGCTGGCGTAGCCCGAGCTTGCGTAACGGCTGGACGGGCTTTGCCTGTCCCGTGAATCTACGACAATATCTGATGGTCTTTTACGAGTAAGAGGAACATCCGTGCAAAGAAGAAACAAGCCAGAAGTGTTGGCCCCCGCAGGCAATTTGAGGGGACTGAAAACCGCGGTCGATTACGGTGCGGACGCCGTCTACTGCGGCGGCAAGGCGTTCGGCATGCGCAGCGCGCCGAAAAACCTGAGCCTCGAGGATTTCGAGGAAGGCGCACGCTACGCCCACGAGCGTGGAGCCCGCGTGTACGTCACCTTCAACGTGCTGCCGCGCAACAACGAGGTGGAAGCCATGCGCGAATACCTCGGCAAGCTGAAGGACACCGGTGTGGACGCGCTGATCGTCTCCGACATCGGCGTGATGCTCATGGCCAAGCAGGTGGCTCCGAACCTCGAACTGCATGTGAGCACGCAGGCCGGCGTCACCAACTACCAGGCCGCCAACGCGTTCTACGAATTGGGCGCGCGCCGCGTGGTGCTGGCCCGCGAAATGGACCTGCAGGCCGTGCGCGACATCCGCGCCCGCATTCCCGACGACCTCGACATCGAATGCTTCGTGCATGGCGCGATGTGCATGGCCTTCTCCGGACGCTGCCTGTTCTCCAACTATCTGACCGGCCGCGACGGCAACCACGGCGAATGCGCGCAGCCGTGCCGCTGGAAGTATTCGATCGTCGAAGAGAAACGCCCCGGCCAGTACTTCCCGATCGAACAGACCGCGGAAGGCGCGTACCTGTTCAATTCGCAGGACATGAACATGCTCGCCCACATCGACGATCTGCTCGATTCGGGCGCGACGAGCCTCAAGATCGAAGGCCGTTCCAAGAGCGCCTACTACATCGCCGCCATGACGAACGCCTACAAGACGGCCGTCAACGAATACATGGTCCAGCGTGGCTTCGAAGATGCCGACGGCAATGTGCTGAAGCCGTTCCGCGACCGCGTGATCCGTCCCGGTGACCCGGAATACGGCAAGCCGGACACCGAGGATGCGATCATGTCCAATGCCGATGGCGCGTTCGCAGGCAAGCCCGACATCGACGCCATTCCCGTTGGGGGCGTGCCGTCCGGCAACGTTTCGGCTGGCAACGTTTCGTCCGGCAATATCGCGATTGGCGAGCCGGACAATCTGAGCTACCACGCACGCAGCACCCGACGCAAGTCGAACACCGCCGCCGAAATACTGCCGGAAGGCTGGCATCACGCCGGTGTACGACCGGCACCGCATGTCACCCTGCCGGATTGGCTGCTCGACGAGCCCGACAAAGTGGCGCACCGCGACTACTCCACCGGCTTCTACTATCCGGAACACAAAGTGCAGCAAAGCACCGACCGTTCCGCATACTTCCGCGCATGGCTCGTCGTCGGCGAAGTGCTGTCATGGAGTCCGGAAGACGGAGGACGCGTGACCATCATGAGCCGCAACAAGATCGAAGCCGGCCAGGAAGTCGAATTCGTGCTGCCCGGCGCGGCCCCCTTCGCCTACACCGTGCCTGCCGGCGGTTTCCGTGACGCCGACGGCCACTGGGTCGAAGCCATCAACAACCCCGCGCACGTCTTCTCCATGCCGTGCCCGCAGGAAGTGCCCGTCAACGCGGCCATCCGTTCGCGCACGAAAAAGCCGACGCTGAAAGCCGAATAGAAGACGGCAATCGCAAGCAGGCATTCCAATCGCAAAACCAAGGAAAAACAAGACATGAGCAGCACACAATACGATGACGCGATCCTCGATTCCAACGCCATCGACCCCACTGACAAAAACGGCAACCCGATTCCCGTGACCATTCCGATCATGCTGGCCCCCGGCATCAAAGTCGTCTACACCACGCGACTCGGCGGCACCAGCGAAGGCGATTTCGCGCACTTCAACCTCGGCGGCAAATCCGGCGACAAACCGGAACACGTGCTAGCCAACCGCAAGGCGCTCGCCGACGTGCTCGGCGCGAAAATCAGCCTCATCAGCCAGGTGCATTCCGGCGACGCGGTGGACGTGGACGAATCATTCGTCATCAACCAGCCGTTCGGATTCGACGTGTCCGGCACGAAGAAGCCGGAAGACGAGACGGACGGCGAAAACAACGCGACGGGGAATGACGGTGAGCCGACCGTCATCGAAGCCGACGGCCAAGTGACGTCCCGGAAGAACGTGGCGCTCGGCATGTTCGCCGCCGACTGCCTGCCGGTGCTCATGGCCGATCCCGAAGCCGGCGTGATCGGCGCAGCGCACTGCGGCCGTCGCGGTCTGCAGAAAGGCGTGATCGGCGCGACCATCGAGAAGATGGTGTCCAAGGGCGCCCAGCCGGAACGTATCGTCGCCACGCTCGGCCCCTGCATCTGCGGCGACTGCTACGAGGTCGGTGGCGACATCGCCGACGAATTCGATGCGCAGTTCCCGGGAACCTTCACGTTGAGCCGATTTGGCCAGCCGGGCATCGACATCGCCGCGGCCGCCCTGCAGGAGCTTGCCAAAGCGGGCGTGCCGGCCGACAACATCGTCTCATCCCGTCCACGCGTCAACGCGGCCACGCATGACAGGTGCGGAACTGAGCAAGTATTTCGGCAAGGAAATTACGCCGAGGGAAATGAAGGACCAGATCATCAATACGGGCCGAATAAATGGCGGCAGAAACTCCGGCAGGGCCTCCACCGGCAACAATAACGTCATAATTCTTCACCGTTGCCTCTATCCGGCTTTCCTCCACACCATATCGGGCTTCCAATTCAGACAGAAGTTCACCGAAATCGCCACGTCCTACATGTAATAGCTTGCCGTCGGCAAAAACAGAAGGTACACCTTGAATTTTCAAAGCTTCCACTTCATCTTGATAAAGAGCGCCATCCACCATCTCATGGGTAATGGCCTCATTCAACGTAGTCATGGCATTAAGTACCTGTACAACATCGGGACAGTTGGTACAAGTCAATGAGACATAAGTAGTCAACCGTATCGGCCCTTTCAAAGCCTTCACCCGGTTACAAACCTGTTCATCAGGAAAGTTTTTACCTTTCCCATCCAGATTAAGAATTGCCAACAGTAAAGAGGTGAACTCATGTCCGTTAGGTACTCCCCGGAAAGTAATACCGGTTTTATGGTCGTTTTTCAACAAAGTGAATTCCAATCTCTTTCCCTCATTCACCCGGCAAGAGATATGAGAAGAGCAATCAGCTACATCAGTCAGCAGCTCAACCAGCTCATTGCGATGTTCATGTTGAGGGGATACATAGATATCAAAGGTAAAATTACCTTCCAAATTGGCAAATATGCCTTTCAGTTGTTCTTTTAGTGCGGATTCAAGCACCGCTTTCTTGGCGGCAGCCTCGGCACGGGCGGCGGCATCGCTCGCAGGCTTCCC
>OHAJ01002118.1_pt1 | contig 13887 bp, 9 predicted proteins | sample 1577101 | NCBI WGS metagenome assembly OHAJ01 (sample SAMEA3541531, study PRJEB24748) | human gut metagenome | biome: human gut; feature: human-associated habitat; material: faeces | place: China | collected 2012
AACATAGACATGGCGGGGCGTACCATTGACGATAGCCTTCACGCGCTTGACGTTGTGAATCCACTGATGATCCAGTGTTGCGTCTGCAAAAAGGTTTATACGTTCCTGAGAGAGTTCCACATAATCGGAAACACCTATTTGTTGCCCTACCAGCTTTTCAAATTCTTCGTACGAGTTGATAATAACTTTTTCCATCGTCTCATCGTTTTATGGGGGTTATACATATTGATTAATGGGGCAAAAATAGGAAAAATAAATGATATGCCACCTATTTACATGACAAAAGCGTTAACATAAAATTTCATAGATGCTCCTGTCCGTTGAATGCCTGCTTCAGCGCCGTACTTAATATCCGATACCCTTTTCCATTCAAATGCAGATCGTCAATAGTCAGTTCCGGATTTAATCTGCCGTTCATCAGTAATTGATCAAAAACATCCAGATAAATGACGCCTGTCCCTGTCAGTTTTGCAACTATCTTCTCATTCAGCATGCGGATGAACTTGTTCACAGCCGTACTGTAATCATCATAATCATTACGGGGAAAAATACAAAAGAGATAAGTTTTAACCTTTGGAACCGCAAGAACAGCTTTCACATACCGCTCTACATAATCATCTGTATTTTCTTCATTCAGCTGATAAATGTCATTGCTCCCGAACTGAATCACTACCTGGCAGTCGGATGTATCTTCATGAAATGACTCGACATACGCCAGCCCTTCTCCGGGAGCGCCGTAGTTCAGACATTCCCATTGAGGGAAATATACATTCAGTGCCCAGAATGCCATGTGGCTGTTACCTACAAAAGCGAATTTTGGTTTGTCTTCCATTTTATTCCTCTATTTTATTCCAACTACAAAACAAATATAGAATAAAATTCGCGGATTTGCCTTACTTTTGCAATCAATAACGATATTCAGATAAGAATCAATGATACATTTTTTCGACCAACCGTTTTCCCATATTGCACTACCGGAAAGGTTTACATACCCTTTCAACTATACTCCTCATCCGCTATGTGTATTAGCGGCCGAAGAAGTCAAAGCCTATATCTCGACAAAGAAAGAGTGGCAAGAGGAACTGACCCTCGGAAAAATGTTCGGAGTACTGATCGTACAAACCCAGGAAGAAGGATCTTCCTCTATCGGTTATCTTGCTGCTTTTTCCGGCAATCTGGCAGGAAAGAATCTGCATCCGTATTTCGTCCCACCTGTTTACGATTTGCTGCAACCACAGGGATTCTTTAAAATAGAAGAAGAACAAATTTCAGCTATCAATGTCCGTATCAGTGCATTGGAAGTTAATCCTCATTATCTGCACTTAAAAGAAAAACTAGACAGGGAAACGGAACAAACAAGGCTGGCTCTTATTCAAGCCAAAGAGGAACTAAAGACAGCAAAGAAAGAGAGGGAACTTCGCCGCAAGTCATCCCCTGCCCTGTCTGAAGAAGAACAGGACGCACTTGTTCGTGAAAGCCAATATCAGAAAGCGGAACTCAAGCGATTGGAACGGGGATGGAAAGAACGAATCAAAACGCTGGAAGAAGAGGTTATCACCTTTGAGACGGAAATAGAAAAACTAAAAAACGAACGGAAGCAACGTTCGGCAGCCTTGCAGCAAAAGTTATTCGAACAGTTCCGTATACTGAATGCGAAAGGAGAAATAAAAGACTTATGTACTATCTTTGAACAAACCGTACACAAAATCCCCCCTGCCGGAGCAGGCGAATGTGCCTTGCCCAAATTGCTGCAATATGCCTACCTTCACCAACTGAAACCATTGGCTATGGCCGAGTTCTGGTGGGGAAACTCTCCGAAAACAGAGGTACGGCATCACGGTTATTATTACCCTTCGTGTAAAGGAAAATGCGAACCGATTCTGCAACACATGCTGCAAGGACTGGAAGTAGACGGGAATCCACTTTCGCCCCAAGCACACAGGAAGGAAGAATTAGAAATCGTTTTTGAGGACGAATGGCTGGTGGTAGTCAATAAGCCATCCGGTATGTTGTCTGTCCCCGGAAAAGAAGAGGAGACGGATTCCGTTTACCATCGTGTAAAAGCTAAATATCCGGAAGCTACCGGTCCCATGATTGTACACCGGCTGGATATGGCTACTTCGGGGTTGTTACTTGTCGCCAAAACTAAGGAAGTTCATCAACACTTGCAGGAACAGTTCATCAATCGCAGTATTAAGAAGCGTTATGTAGCCTTGCTGGATAGAAATGGATTGAACCAGCAACTCGAAGAAACAGGAACCATCAATCTTCCTCTTTGCCTCAATCCGCTCGACCGCCCCCGGCAAATGGTCAGTGAAGAATACGGCAAACCGGCAGTTACCGAATACCGGATTCTGAACTATTCCGATAAGTACATACGCATCGCTTTTTATCCATTGACAGGGCGTACCCACCAACTACGGGTACATGCCGCCCATCATCAAGGATTAAACTACCCCATTCTGGGCGATGAACTCTATGGAAAAAAGGCGGACAGGCTCTATCTCCATGCTGAATATATTGAGTTCCGCCATCCCGTTTACGGCGATATCATCTGCATACAGAAGGAAGCGGAGTTCTAAAAATAGTTTCTTCCGATATGAACTAAATTCTTTTTGAAATGTATATAGGGGTAATTACTAACTTTCAAAAAGAACCTGACTATGAATTTTAAGTTTCGAATTACAAAGTATCTGGCAGTATCCGCACTGGCGGTGCTGCTGTTAGGAGCCTGCTCCAAAAACAACATTTATATGGATGTTGCCTATCCGAACGGAGAAGAAAATAGTGACGGAGAAGAGGGAAACAATGACAATCCTGACAAAAAAGATGCACTCATTACTTTCAGTGCTTCCGTAGAAGGAAGAAATATAACGCGTGCCATGTCTCCGATGGGAAAAGGATTGCAGAGCTGGTTATGTGCCTACCCTTCCAATACCACCAATACGATAGAGGGAGAGCCTGTCGGTGAAGGCAACTATATCACTTCTTCTCCCGGAGTGTTGACGGGAATACAAAGTTATAAAATGTATCTCAGTAATGATATCTATAGTTTTTATGCGGTTTCCTGTAATTCCAGCAACCCCGCTCCTACCTTTACCAACGGCAAGTCCGAAGCATTATCCAATGGGGTGGATTATCTGTGGTGGCATGCCCTGCATCAGGATGTGACCAGTTCACAAGTCAACATTCCCATCACTTACCAGCACGTAGCCACTCAGGTCGTGATAACCATAACGGGAGGTGAGAATATTACACTCAACAAAGTACTCTCCGCCACTATTACTCCCACGAAACCGGGAGCTTTCATGGATCTGTCAACAGGGATCATTTCTTCAGAAGTCAGTTACGATAAGCCTGCCGACATGGGAATCAATGATTTCACGGTTCAATATATCATGCTTCCGCTGAAAAGTTCCGACCCGATGGCTTTAACGATGGAACTGATGGTCAACGGAGAAAGTTTCTCACGTACTTACAATACGACCATTATCCCGCCAGACAATATTCTGGCTGCCGGAAATTCATATCTTTTCCGTGCAGTAATCAACGAAAACTCCGTATCATTCGGTAACGTGAGCGTAAAAGACTGGACGGATGTAGATGAAAGCGGTAACCCGCTGTATCCGATACAAGACTAAAATATGATAAAGTGTGTGTCAAAAGTAACTAAACTTCCCTACGGGCGTTCCTTACACGCGCGTACTTATATGATGCGCAACGACTGGAACAATATGTACACAGCCTCCACCGACGTCATCAAAAAGGGGCTCTACAACTTAAAGACTCCGTATAATGAGATTTTCACGGATGATGGTGAAAATAACGGAGGTTCTATATTCGAGTTGCAATGTACAGCTACTGCCGCCCTTCCTCAAAGTACCGTTATCGGTAGCCAGTTCTGTGAAGTACAAGGTGTACGCGGAGCAGGTCAATGGGACTTGGGCTGGGGATGGCACATGGCAACAGAATACATGGCGCAAGCCTACGAACAGGGTGATCCACGCAAAAACTCTACCCTACTCTACTTCCGCCACTCGGACAGCGATCCTATCACACCGGAAAACACCAACGAACCATACGGCGAGTCTCCGGTTTCCCCGGCAATGGGTGCTTATTTCAATAAGAAAGCCTATACCGACCCGGCATTGCGTAAAGAATATACCAACAAAGGATTCTGGGTAAACATTCGTCTGATCCGCTACGCAGATGTACTGCTGATGGGAGCCGAATCAGCTAATGAAAAAGGTATTCCGGGTGAAGCAATCGACTATTTGGAACAAGTACGCGCACGCGCCAGAGGCACCAATAGCAATATATTGCCTAAAGTGACGACTACCGATCAGGGAGAATTGCGTGAGGCCATCCGCCACGAACGCCGTGTGGAATTAGGGTTGGAATTCGACCGTTTCTATGACCTCGTTCGTTGGGGCATTGCAAAAGAAGTGTTGCACGCAGCCGGTAAAACCAATTATCAGGACAAAAACGCACTGCTTCCACTGCCGCAGACAGAGATCGACAAGTCTAAAGGAGTGTTAGTACAGAACCCCGACTACCAATAAGAAAGTTCCTCGGTGCCGAACGGTTGTTTCCTCGGTGCCGAAACTACTGTTCCTCGGTGTCGAACAATGTCCTCCTCGGTGCCGAACATTCAACGCATCAGGAGGACTTTATATGAATAGAGATAAAATTAACTATAATAATATGATATACAAAAAGTTAAGTCTATCCGTCCTGTTGTTTGCTGCAGGTTTTCTAACCGCGTCGGCACAAAAGTCGCCACAGGATATGGATCGTTTCATCGACGTATTGATGAATAAAATGACGCTGGAAGAAAAAATCGGACAGTTAAACCTTCCCGTCACCGGAGAGATCACTACGGGACAAGCTAAAAGCAGCGACATTGCCGCAAAAATCAAGAAAGGCGAAGTGGGAGGATTGTTCAATCTGAAAGGAGTAGAGAAAATACGTGAAGTACAGAAACAAGCTGTGGAAGATTCACGGCTGGGCATTCCGTTATTGTTCGGGATGGACGTTATTCACGGATACGAAACGATGTTCCCTATCCCGCTCGGTTTGTCTTGCACCTGGGACATGACAGCCATTGAAGAGTCTGCCCGCATTGCAGCCGTAGAGGCAAGTGCTGATGGAATCTCATGGACTTTCAGCCCGATGGTGGATATTTCACGCGACCCTCGTTGGGGACGCGTATCCGAAGGTAGTGGCGAAGACCCGTTTCTCGGTGCCATGATTGCCGAAGCAATGGTGCGCGGCTATCAGGGGAAAAACATGGAACGGAATGACGAAATCATGGCCTGCGTAAAACACTTTGCGCTATATGGGGCAGGTGAAGCCGGCCGCGACTATAACACCGTGGATATGAGCCGCCAACGAATGTTCAATGATTATATGCTGCCGTATGAAGCAGCCGTTGAAGCGGGTGTAGGTAGCGTGATGGCTTCTTTTAATGAAGTAGACGGTATTCCGGCCACTGCCAATAAATGGCTGATGACGGATATTCTCCGCGGACAGTGGGGATTCAACGGTTTTGTGGTAACTGATTATACCGGCATTTCAGAAATGATCGACCACGGTATCGGTGATCTTCAGACAGTATCCGCCCGTGCCATCAACGCCGGAGTGGATATGGATATGGTAAGCGAGGGTTTTGTAGGGACACTGAAGAAATCCGTTCAGGAAGGAAAAGTCTCTATGGAAACATTGAATACGGCTTGCCGTCGTATTCTGGAAGCCAAATATAAACTGGGATTGTTTGATAATCCTTATAAATATTGCGATCCGAAACGTCCGGCACGCGACATCTTTACCAAAGCCCATCGTGATGCAGCCCGCAGAATTGCAGCAGAAAGTTTCGTTCTTCTGAAGAATGACAGTCCCGACGGTAATCCGAACGGAAATCCGTTGTTGCCTTTCAACCCTAAAGGAAATATTGCAGTAATCGGTCCGTTGGCAAACAGCCGTAGCAATATGCCGGGTACATGGAGCGTAGCAGCTGTGCTCGACCGTTGCCCTTCTTTGGTAGAAGGATTGAAAGAGATGACAGCCGGAAAAGCGAATATCATGTACGCTAAAGGAAGCAACCTGATTAGTGACGCAAGTTACGAAGAACGGGCAACGATGTTCGGCCGTTCCCTGAACCGTGACAACCGCACCGACCAGCAGTTGCTGGACGAAGCATTGAACGTAGCCCGTCGGTCGGATATTATCATCGCAGCCTTAGGCGAATCTTCTGAAATGAGCGGTGAAAGCAGCAGTCGTACAGACTTGAATATTCCCGACGTACAACAGAATCTGTTGAAAGAACTTTTAAAGACAGGCAAACCGGTGGTACTGGTATTATTTACCGGACGTCCGCTTACGCTGAACTGGGAACAGGAGCATGTGCCTGCCATTCTGAATGTATGGTTCGGAGGTAGTGAAGCCGCTTATGCCATTGGTGACGCCCTCTTCGGTTACGTCAATCCGGGTGGAAAACTGACTATGACTTTCCCAAAGAATGTCGGCCAGATACCTCTTTATTATGCGCACAAAAATACCGGACGCCCATTGAAAGAAGGCAAATGGTTTGAGAAATTCCGCAGCAACTATCTCGATGTGGATAATGATCCGCTTTATCCGTTCGGTTACGGTCTTTCTTATACGACGTTCTCTTACAGCGACATCGACTTGAGTCATTCCTCCATGGACATGAACGGTTCGTTGACTGCCGCAGTGGAGGTTACCAATACCGGAACATGGCCCGGCTCGGAAGTGGTACAGCTTTATATCCGCGACGTTGTGGGTAGCAGTACCCGTCCCGTCAAAGAGCTGAAAGGTTTCCAAAAGATATTTCTGGAACCGGGAGAAATGAAGATTGTCCGTTTCAAGATTGCTCCGGAAATGCTTCGATACTATAATTATGACTTGCAACTGGTTGCCGAACCGGGCGACTTTGAAGTGATGATCGGTACGAACAGCCGTGATGTGAAAACCGCGAAGTTCACGTTAAACTAAACTTTTATGACCTTGATTATGAACGATAAATATAAAAGAATAATAGAAATGAGCGCACTTCCGCTCATGTTACTGTTTCTATCTACCGTTGCCCTGACTTTCCAGAGCTGTAAAGGGAAAAGCAAAAGCAACAACCTTTCCGCAGCCACCGACTCGTTATCGGACGACGCCCTGATGGATACCGTCCAGCGACGGACTTTCCTCTATTTCTGGGAAGGTGCCGAGCCGAATAGCGGCTTAGCTCCCGAACGTTATCATGTGGACGGCGTTTATCCAGAAAACGATGCCAACGTAGTCACTTCCGGCGGCAGCGGTTTCGGCATCATGGCTATCCTTGCGGGAATCGACCGCGGTTACGTCACCCGCGAAGAGGGACTGGCACGAATGGAACGCATCGTTTCTTTCCTCGAAAAGGCAGACCGTTTCCACGGAGCCTACCCTCATTGGTGGTATGGTGATACGGGCAAGGTGAAACCATTCGGGCAAAAAGATAATGGGGGCGATCTGGTAGAGACCGCTTTCCTCATCCAAGGGCTGCTGGCCGTACACCAATATTACGTCAACGGAAACGAGAAAGAGAAAGCCCTCGCCCAACGTATCGACCAGATTTGGCGGGATGTCGACTGGAACTGGTATCGGCAAGGCGGGCAAAACGTTCTTTACTGGCATTGGAGTCCGACGTATGGCTGGGAAATGAATTTCCCTGTACACGGCTACAACGAATGTATGATTATGTATATTCTTGCCGCCGCTTCTCCTACACACGGAGTACCTGCGGCTGTCTATCATGACGGTTGGGCACAGAACGGAGCCATCGTTTCTCCGCATAAAGTGGAAGGAATCGAGTTGCACCTCCGCTATCAGGGCACCGAAGCCGGACCGCTTTTCTGGGCTCAATATTCTTTCCTCGGACTTGATCCGGTGGGACTGAAAGATGAATACTGCCCCAGCTACTTCCACGAAATGCGCAACCTGACACTGGTGAACCGTGCTTACTGCATCCGCAACCCTAAACATTACAAAGGTTTCGGACCGGATTGTTGGGGACTGACCGCCAGCTATTCCGTCGATGGATATGCAGCTCATTCGCCCAATGAGCAGGAGGACAAAGGAGTAATCTCCCCTACCGCCGCGCTTTCATCCATTGTCTATACACCGGAATATTCCATGCAAGTGATGCGCCATCTATATGGTATGGGAGATAAAGTGTTCGGTCCTTTCGGATTCTACGATGCTTTCAGCGAAACGGACAATTGGTATCCGCAACGTTATCTGGCTATCGACCAGGGTCCTATTGCTGTCATGATCGAAAACTACCGGAGCGGATTATTGTGGAAACTCTTCATGAGCCATCCCGACGTACAGGCTGGATTAACCAAACTTGGTTTTAACACCAACAAGCAAGACGTGAGACAGAAATAAGAGGGAATCTCGGTGTGCGGAAGTGGTCTACTGACCACCTCCACCACCGGTGTTTCCACCTCCTCCGCCGCCACCTTTCACATCGTCATTGTCGATGCTTCGTGCGGCTTTCTTCACACTGGCTTTCAACTCTCCAAGCCGATAGCTGATACTGAAACCGTAATACCGGCTCGGATATTTGCTCGAACTCTTCGAAATAAAGTTAGCTCCTTCTGTGTGGTTATTGTAAGTTCTGTATTTCTCCAGAACATTGCTGCAATAAATATTCAAAGAAAGACGTTCTTCTTTCAGGAAAGAACGGCTCAATCCCAAACTATAATAACTATATCCTGAACCTTTTCCCTGCAAACTGATTCGGGGTGTGCTACCTCCGCCGTTCAGGCTCAAACGTACTTTTCCCGGTAAGGTCTGCTGAATTCCTCCATAAGCAGAAGCATTCCATCCATAATTGTGCAACTCTTGGGCAGGACTCCGCAAATCGCTATAATTGCCACGTCCATTGACGTAAATTCTCGTTTTAGGAGAAGCGTTCCAGTTCAAATAAAAGTTCAATCCTGTTTCCCGGCTCTTTCCGATATTACCGTATGTGCTATACAGTGCACCGTAGGGAGCTTTATGCCCGCCTTCAAAGATTTCTCCGTCTTTATCAGTAATCAAGCGGCTGATTCTTTCAATTCCATTGTTATTGAAAGAATGACGCAAAGAAAGATTGATGTTGAACTTGGACGTAAAACTGCTGTAAGACAAGTCGAACGAATGACTCTTCTCACTCTTCAAGTTCGGATTTCCCTGACTGATAAACATCGGATTCTGATTATCGAAATAAGGATTCAAATTCCAGATACCCGGACGCCAGATACGCATATTATATCCACCACGCAAATTCTGCGTCTTTCCTAGTTTTATTCCCAAGGAAACGGAAGGAACCAGATCACTAAAATTCGAATCAAAGTTCTCGCCCGGACCCACCAGATACTTCACCTCTTGTATGGTTTGCTCATAACGTAATCCCGGTTTGAAAGTAAATCCCTTGTATTTCAGCGTATATCCGGCATAAGCAGAGAGAATATGATTCAAATGACGGTACTCGCTACTACGATTCTCATTATATGCATAGTTTTCACTTGCTCCCTCGGCTTCATAAAACCGATTATCACTGGAGTTACGTCGGAAAATATATTTGGCACCGGTTTCAATTGTATGCAGCTTTCCAATCGGAGTAGTATAGTCCACCTGGAAAGTCTGCTCCATCGTATTTGTCTTTCCGTCCGAATGGAAACTCTTTAATGACAATTCTTTGATGATATCCAGTTTATTCTCATCAGGCTCGATATCCAGATAAGTATTATATGAATCATTCGTTTGGGGTTGGGAATTGATTTTATAAGAAAGCGTAATCATTCGTTCTTTATTCTTTCGGGATGTACGCTGATAGTCTATATTTCCGTTGATAGAATACCATGACCCTTTTCCATGATTGTCGGTTCTATAACGGTACGCAAAATCCTGTCGGTCAGCTCCGTGCATAATCGTATTTCCGTCACTGTTACTTTTGTCACTGCTGCCGTACATTCCGAAAGCCACGGTCAGCAACCTCAACGTATCAATCTCGTAACTGGCTTCCAAATTGCCATACTGGAAATTCCCTTTCGACTTGGAGCTACTTTCCGATTCCAGGTATTTTTCATTCTCTTTATCCGGTTCGTAGTTTTCGCGGTAACTGTCGGAATAGCTGCGCGGGCTATTATTATAATTGTAGTTATAGTTGGCAGAAACAGTCAGTTTACCTTGTTTCACCATTGCGTAAGTGCCGGCACCTACTCCGTTATTATTAGCATTTCCTCTGAAAGTAGCCGTGTATCCTTCAAATCCGGAACCTACTGTGACGATATTCAGAATACCTCCGATACCTTCCGCATCATATTTAGCTCCCGGTGAAGTTATCACCTCAATATATTTGATCGTGTTTGCCGGCATACTTTTCAGTACTTCCTTCGGATTATTACTCATCATATTATTGGGCTTTCCATTTACATGTATCTTGAAACTGCTACTGCCGTTTACTTGTACATTGTCTTCTCCATCCACCGTTACCAAAGGCACTTTCCGAAGCATCTCCAATATACTGTTCGATTTTGAGTCCGGGTCATCTTCAATATTATATTCAATCTTATCCACATCTACCTTTACCAAAGGTTTTTGTGCAACTACCTCCACTCCTTTCAATACGTTATTGGCTTCCGAAGAAATCATTGTACCCAAGTCAACCTCCTTCACGGACGGTTTTAGAGTAAATTCCTTTACTATCGGCGCTTTACCAATCGAAGAAATAGTGATGATGTAATTGCCCGCAGCGACATTCAGTTTCTCCTGAAATTTACCATTCGCCCCAGTCACCGCCATCTTGACTGCTTTATCCGGAGCATTTTTCTTTGCTATTTTGATGGTAGCATACGGTTCTCCCTCTTGTGTTAAAGAATCAATAAGTACTCCTTTGACTGTATAAGAAGGAGCTGTGGATTTTTGTGCCCACCCCGCCACGGAGATAGCAAATACGAATAGAATTAGTAGTAACAGTCTGTGTTTCATGACTAGAAATATATTAGTTTATGTTTATTAGACGCAAGACATTCAAAAATGCTGCAAATTCGAGAGCCAAAAGTAGTTGGTTTATCTACACTTACGAATTTTTCGGAGTTAAGAATATAAAACGAATGGATAAAAAATCTTACTACAGTATATTTCTAGTATTTTTAAACATTTCTGTTTAGGGATATCTTTAAATATATCTATTCATGGGCATCTTTAAATTTTCTATTCAAGAGTACTTTTAGACATTTCCGCTCAACGGTATCGGTTATTCCTTATTTAAAAGAAGATAGAATGGTATTTACCGTCGTATCAACCATATCAGCCGCCTTAAGTGAGCGCAGATTCTTCCAACCCAGCAAGTACTAAAGTTCTCTTCATATTTCGTGAACACTTTCTCACAATCCCGAAGCCGGCTGTTTTGCCTTTTCATAGCTGTTTGTATCTCTTTCATTCGAGCTATTTGCTCTCTTTGATACAAGAGTTCTTTGTCTTGATAGCCAATAATTTCAGCATATAAGTTACAGATATTTGCTTTTTCAATACATAGGTCTTCCAATGTGTCGATATACTCGGCTGTAACTCGATCCTTATTCTGATGCAGGAATCCGATAAGGCTTTCTTCATCAACAGTGGTGATACCTTTCTCATACGACATCGGGAATCTTTTCATATCCGCCCAAAGCCAAATTACTTCTTTGTTGATTCCATACTTGGCCGCCGCTTCTTCTACGCTAATCCATTTTGGCATAATGCTTTTGTTTTAATGTGTTCCACAATAAAAATGGAGTATTATTTTGTTTATGTGGAGCAACGGGCATTCACGTTTTCTGTATTTCGGGCGGACGGGGAATTGTTTAGGTTAGACTTTTGGGGTAATCATAACCGACCGGACACAAAAAAGACGTGAATGCTGTTGCACCATTATCCGGAATCAAGGCCTAGCGAAACCCTCCCAAAAGATAATAATGACAACAGACACCCACGTCAATCGTTTATATATAACACATCTTTTACGGATATGTTGATATAAGCCGTTAACGTGGAATATCTGTCGCATCATCTCTCCTTGGTTTAAATCGCTAGATTCTGATTCCGAGAGATAACACTTACATATTCCTAATTTAAGTAATATATAGCGCCTCCCGCTAATTTCATCACGCTGATGAGCAGAAAGCGTATGACAAAGATATACATATTTTTTTAAATGTGGTGGAAATATGGAAATAAATGCTGGAAGTTATGTATATTCAACAAGCCGACTCAATTGTAATTCTTGGAGGATTTGGTTCAGGACAGCCATATCCCTAAAATTTGATTCATTCCTGCACTGATTTGAGCCGAAATATGATCTCACAATATTTCACTAGAGATTTAAAAAGTGAAAATTTGCTGTCATCTGTCACCTGTTTGCATTTAAACATCTGATTATAAACGCACTATAATGTGACGGCAACCTGTGACAACACGGTGACAGCATCTTTGTTATCACCGAAGAAAGTTCTAAGTTAGTTTCTCTAACTTGAAACTTTAGTTTCAGCAAGGAGAAACTAGAGTTTCATAGGTGAGAAACAATAGTTTCAAGGATAGTGAAACTTTAGTTTCAAACGTGCGACACTAGGGTTTCAAGGCTTGAAACTGGAGTTTCTAAGGCGGGAAAGCAAATACTTCCTTACGGCTAAGAAATATGAACGATGTAAGTTGTGATTCTTAAGAAAGAGAGAAGGAAAAGAAACGGTGTGTCCAAACATTAAAGCATTTAGCATTGTATCTTCATCAACTTCTTTAGCATCTGCTTCAACCATGTTGATAGCATCTTTTGTTCCTGCTACTTCTAAGTTAATTAAACTTCTTTCCATTTCTTCAGGACCAGCATTGATGGTAAATTCACCATCAATTAAACCAACATTAACACCAGCAATTGGTCCATTGAAAGGAATATCAGAAACACATAATGCAAGAGAAGCCCCTAACATTGCTGCCATTTCTGGAGAAGCTTGTTGATCTACTGATAAAACAGTATTAACAACTTGTACTTCATTTCTAAATCCGTCTGCAAATAATGGACGAATTGGTCTATCAATCATTCTTGCAGTTAAAGTTCCATGTTCACTTGGACGTCCTTCTCTTTTTAGAAATCCTCCAGGAATTTTACCTACAGAATATAATTTTTCTTCATATGTAACTGTTAGTGGAAAGAAATCTACACTTTTTGGTTCTTTTCCTGCAACAGCTGTTGATAAGATGACTGTATCATCATATCTTACTAAAACACTACCATTAGCTTGTTTAGCTAATTCTCCTACTTCTACTGTCAGATTTTTCCCGTAAAAATCTGTACTAAACACTTGTTTACTCATTTTTTCACCTCTTAATTTTCTGCATTATTATAGCATATAAAAAATGTTTTTAAAAACATTTTATGTTATTCATGATAAATAAATGATATAATAATGCATGAGGTGAATTTTATGAACGAAAACGAATTAAAAAGTATTGAAAGATATTTCAATAAATTCAATGAAGATGCTGCTTCTTTCAATGAATTTGAAGCGAATGATTTTATTAAATTATTAAAAAACAATGGTAGAAATGATGATGCAATTGAAGTAGGAAATACATTTTTACAAATGGCTCCTTCTTTAAAAGGATATATTAATCAATATGGGTATGCTTTATATAATAAGTTTATTAATATTGATGATGAAAAAATCAAAGAAAAAGAAAGTTTATTCTTTGATATCCTTGAAGATATTTTAGGTATTTGTAAACAAGAAAAATATTCTCCTGTTGAACCAGCAATTAATAGAGCAATTAAATATGCATTAAATCAAACTCCAATCAATTATGATTTAATGATTA
>OHAJ01002119.1_pt1 | contig 13869 bp, 12 predicted proteins | sample 1577101 | NCBI WGS metagenome assembly OHAJ01 (sample SAMEA3541531, study PRJEB24748) | human gut metagenome | biome: human gut; feature: human-associated habitat; material: faeces | place: China | collected 2012
ACACTGCATTTAATATCAGCAATACGTTCATTATGATCTGGTTTGTCAACCTGATCGAGAAGACGGTTCGCGCCCTCATCAAAGGAAAGAAAGAGGAGGAAGAAGAATACCGCTTACGTTATATTACAGGCGGTATGTTGTCTACAGCCGAGCTTTCCATCCTGCAGGCACACAAGGAAATCACTCTTTTTGCAGAACGTACGGGCCGTATGTTGGGCATGGTAAAAGAACTGTTCTACGAAAAGAATGAAGAAGCATTCCTGAAAACCTACAGCCGCATCGAGAAATACGAAAGTATCAGCGACCGGATGGAAATCGAGATTGCCAACTATCTGACCTGCGTGGCTGAAGGCCGCCTGAGTTCGGAAGGTAAGGAAGAGATCCGTATCATGCTGCGTGCCGTATCGGAGATAGAAAGTATTGCCGATTCATGTAACAACCTGGCACGCACCATTAAACACCGGAACGAAGGGAAGTCAGACTTTACCGAGACCTGCGGTGAAGTTCACGCCGCCCTGCAGATAGCAGGTGTAGGGCGCGCGCAGCGGGCCGTCGCAGCTGATTTCAATCGTGCTGCCCTCGGTAAAGCTGCCGGAGGCCATGACGACCTTGTCGGTGTAACCCGGCTCGTCGGCAGGCTCGGGGCTGGCAAAGCTGTCCACAGGGCTGTTGTGCTGGATGCCCGCGCAAAAGCCCGTCAGCGCAGCGGCACTGCCCGAGTCAAAGCAGGTCACAATGTCGTTGTGGTCGGCGGTGTAGCGCGGCACGGGATTGACGCCCGCCAGCTCCAGCAGACACTGGGCATAGATGGCGGTTTTCAGCGCCTCGCAGACGACGCCCGGCGCGTAGTAGAAGCCGAGGAAGGTATCCCGCAGGCTGTCCTGCGTGCAGCCCAGGTCCCCGCCGATGCCGGGCGCAGTGAAGCGGTGGCTGCACTTTTCGACAAGGTCCTTACGGCCCGCAATGTAGCCGCCCGTAGGGGTGATGCCGCCGCCGGGGTTCTTGATGAAGCTGCCCGCCATAATGTCCGCGCCGAAGGCGACGGGCTCGGCGGTCTGGGTGAACTCGCCGTAGCAGTTGTCCACGAAAATCACCGCGTTCGGGTTGGCTTTGCGGGCGGTGTTCGCGACCTTTTGAATCGTGGCAAGGTCAAACGCATTGCGCTGGGTGTAGCCGCGGCTGCGTTGGATGTGTACCACCGTGGCGGTCCTGGCCTTCTCGGCGATCAGGTCATAGTCGGGGGTGAAGTCCGGCAGCAGCGGGCACTCGTCGTAGTTCACGCCAAACTCCCGCAGCGTGCCACAGCCCTTGCCCGCGTCTCCGATGCCGATGACGCCTTCCAGCGTGTCATAAGGGCGGCCCGTGGCGGCCAGCAGGGTGTCGCCGGTGCGCAGCAGACCGAACAGCGCGACGGTCAGCGTGTGGGTGCCGCTCATGAATTGCGGGCGCACCAGTGCGGCCTCGGCCCCCATGCAGCGGGCAAAGACCTCCTCCAGCTTGTTGCGGCTGTCGTCCCAGACGCCGTAGCCGCTGGACCCCCAGAAATGCCGTGCCTCGACGCCGCAGTCGGTGAAGGCACGCAGCATTTTGAGCTGGTTGTAGTCGCGGATCTCCTCCACATGGGCAAACTGCGCACGGCAGAGGTCGAGGGCCTTGCGGTCCAGCGCCAGCACTTCGGGGCGCAGGTCGTAAAATTGTTCGATCATGTAGTATTCCAATCTGTAGTATAATGTTGAATTTTGCCGATTTGTAAAAATCCAAGCTGTGCATAAAAGCCGCACAGCGCCGGGAAGCAGGCGAACCGCACCGCGCGTTCGGCGGTCAGCTCATTCGCCAGCCTGACAATCAAATACCGTGCCAGCCCCCTGCCCTGCCACGCGGGGTCGGTCACGCCCGCGGCCATGTAGCTCTCGGTATCGCTCTGCTCGTAGCAGCCCACCGTGCAGACGGGTCTGCCGTTGTGCAGCAGCGCGCGGCAGGTGCCCACCCCGTGGGCCAGCGCCGTGCAGGCCGCGGAGTAGAACTCGTCGGCCTCGGCGTCGCTCTCGGCAAAGACAAGGCGGCTGACCGGCAGCATCGACGGCGCTTTGTCCGGGACAAGCTCCGCCGGGGGCGCGGGCGGCAGCGGCAGGGCACGGCCCTTTGGCAGCTCCCACAGCGTCAGCGGCGCGGCAGGCTGCCAGCCGGGCAGGGTCAGCGGGTGCTCGGTTCGCAGGGTGTCGGCGTGCAGAAAGCGGAGAAATCCCGTCAATTCCTCCCGGGCGTCCTCCCCCGCTTCCCCGCCGGGCAGCGCACCGCAGAGCACCGCCGACCCGCCGCGCAGCTCCAGCACCGCGGAGCCGGGCAGCAGGTAGAACGCCCACCCGCTGGCAGGGTGGCTGCCGAACAGGTGCAGGTGCGTGCCAAGGGTGGATTCAAAGTAGGGCTTGTGGGCGATGCGGCGGAGGAATTCGGTTTGAAGCTCGGGGGTGGAAGCGGATTGAATCATAAGGGTCCTTTTTCGGGTCAAGTTACGGGTGGCGGGCAGGCGGCAGAGCCCTTCAGCCGCTTACTTCAAATTCTTCACGATATTCTTATAATCCCGTCCTCTGACCTCAAAATTCGGGTACAAGTCAAACGACGCGGAGGCGGGCGAGAGACTGACGACATCGCCCGGTTTGGCGGCACTGCGCGCCAGCTCGACGGCGTGCTGCATATTGTCGGCGTGCAGGATGGTCAGGCCGCTCCCGGCAAAGCCATCGCACTCGCGGACGGCCTTCTCGATGCGGGGGCCGGTAGCGCCCATCAGCACCAGCGTCTTGACGTGGGCGAGAACCTCCGGGGCCAGCGGCTCATAGGGGATCTTTTTGTCGTAGCCGCCCGCGATCAGGATGATCTTCTGGTCAAAGCTGCGCAGACCTGCAATCGTGCGCGTGGGGCTGGACGCGATGGAGTCATTGTAGTAGGTCACGCCGTCCAGCGTGCGGACCGGCTCAATGCGGTGCTCGACGCCGGTGAAGGTCGAGCCGACCTGACGCATGGCCTCGATGGGCACGCGGCCCCAGACGGCGGCGCAGGCGGCCAGCAGGTTTTCCACATTGTGGAGGCCGCGCAGTTGAATCTCCTTGCGGGGCAGGATCGGCGTCACAACGCCGTTCTCGGCATAGCAGAGCGTGTCGTCGCTCTCGCGCAGGAACGCGCCCCTGTCGGTCTCGTGCAGGCGGGTGAACCAGACCTGCTCGCCCTTGCAGTCCTTCTCCATGCCGCGGGTGATGTCGTTCTCAAAGCCCAGCACGGCGCGGCAGGGCGGGGTCTGCCACAGCAGAATGTTGCGCTTGGCGTCGATGTACTCCTGCATATCCTTGTGATGGTCGAGGTGGTTGGGGGTCACGTTCGTAACGACGGCCACCTTCGGGCTGCGGCGCATGCTGATGAGCTGGAAGCTGGACAGCTCGACGACGGCCACGGCGTCGGAGGTCACGTCGGCCAGCTGGGGCAGCAGCGCCGCACCGATGTTGCCGCCCAAAAAGACCTTGCGGCCCGCAGCCTCGAACATCTTGGAGATCAGCGTCGTCGTCGTTGTCTTGCCATCGGAGCCGGTCACGGCCACGATCTCGCAGGGGCAAAACTCAAAGAAAAGCTCCACCTCGCTCGTGACCATTGCGCCGGCTTTCAGCGCGGCCTGCAGTGCGGGCTTGTAGTACTCATAGCCCGGCGTGCGCATGATGATGTCCTGCCCGGCGAAGCCGTCGGTATAATGCTCGCCCAGACTCAAATTCACTTTCAGGCGGCGCAGCGTGTCGGCGTAGTCACCGAAGTCGTCCAGGCTCTTTTTCTGGTCGCAGAGCGTGACCTGCGCGCCCAGCTCGACAAACTGCTCAATGCAGCGCTTGTGGCTGACGCCCGCACCGATAAAGGCAACCTTTTTGCCCTGAATAAGCTCTTGCAGCTGTTGGATCGGCAGCATAAATATCTCTCCTCTGGCGTAGTTTCTACTTCTATTATATACAAAATGCCGTATTTCTGCAACAAAATTCGGCCCGCCAAGGCGGACCGAAGGAAAATCATGATTACTGCTCGCCGCCCATGGGGATGCCGTGCTTGTCCAGCAGGGTGCGGATCTTGGTCATCGGGTCAATGATGGAGGAAACGCTCTTGTCATGGTTGATGGCGGCAATAAAGTAGGCGGTGTACTTGGAGACGTCCACGTCGTAGTACCACTCGCGCTCCAGCAGTTCGGGCTTGCGGTAGGTCAGGTTCGTGCCCAGAACGGCCTTGATGATGCCGTCGTTGTAGGCCTTGTCGAACTTCTCCAGACCGGCGGTGAACAGCGGGAAGGTGCAGCAGGTGAAGATGTTGCGGGCACCGCGCATCTTCAGCTCGTAGGCGATGTCCAGCATGGACTCGCCGGAGGCGATGATGTCGTCGGCGATAAAGACATCCTTGCCCTCAACGCTCTCGCCCAGATACTCATGGGCGACGATGGGGTTGCGGCCGTTGACGATGCGGCTGTAGTCGCGGCGCTTGTAGAACATGCCCAGGTTGCAGCCCAGCACGCTGGAATAGTACATGTTGCGGTTCATGGCGCCCTCGTCGGGAGAGACGATCATGAAGTTATCCTTGTGGAAGGAAACGTCCGGCACATGATGCAGCAGGCACTTGAGCACCTGATAGGTGGGCATGACGTTGTCGAAGCTCATGGTGGGCACGGCGTTCATAACGCGGGGGTCATGGGCGTCAAACGTGATGATGTTCTTGACACCGACGTCGCGCAGCTGCTGCAGCGCAAAGGCGCAGTCCAGGCTCTCACGGCTGACGCGGCGATGCTGGCGGCCGCCGTACAGGCTGGGCATGATGACGCTGATGCGGTGGGCGCGGCCGGCAACGGCCTGGATCAGACGCATCAGGTTCTGGAAGTGGTCGTCTGGGGAGAGATGGTTCTCATATCCGAACAACTGATAGGTAACGCTGTAGTTGCCCGGATCGACGAAGATATACAGGTCGTCGCCGCGGGTGGACGCCTTGACGAGACCCTTTGCGTCGCCGGACTGGAAACGCGGGCAGTCGGACGGGATGATGAAGGTGTCGACATCCGTGTTGCCGACCTCGCGCGCCCAGCGGACGAGGTGACTGTCAACGAGTTTGCAAAGCTCCTCTGCGCCGGGACAGGCAATCAGACCGAGATCGGCGATTGCGTCCTCTTTGGCAAAGAAATCACGCGGGCCAAGATTCTGTTCAGCCATTACAGGTACTCCTTACTTCCATCTTGTGTTGTCAATACCACAGGGGCGCGGCGTGCCGCAATGCCCCATTTACTAGTATTGTAGCACAGCGGCGGCATAAAATCAGCCCTGCAAGGCAAGAATTTCTGCATTTTCGACATTTTCCGCGGTTTAAACATTGTAAGCCACGCAAGAAGCAAAAAATTCTGGCGGATTTTACAAAAAATTTGCAAACGGACATTTGGCAGGAGGGTTGCCGGGTCTTTTATGGGGCGGAGGTGCAAAAAACGCGCCCGCCGGGTTTCCCTCGGCGGGCGCAGTGCGGTTTATGGGTATTTACTTTTCGTTCTCGTCCTGGACCTTGCGGGGGGTCAGGCGGACCTCCTGGACGCGGCGGTTCGTGGCGCGGGTGACGGTGCCGTCAAAGTCGCCCCAGATGAACTTGTCGCCCACCTTGGGCAGACGGCTCAGCTTCTCCTGGACCAGACCACCGATGGCGACGGCGTCAATGTCGTCGTCCTCCTTGATGCCCAGCTCGTCGGCGGTGTCGTCAACACTGGCGCTGCCGGAAATCAGCCAGCTGCCGTCGGACTGCTGGCGGACGTCCTCGACCACGTCGTCGTGTTCGTCCCAAATCTCACCGACCAGCTCCTCGAGAATATCCTCCAGCGTGATGATGCCCGCCGTGCCGCCGTACTCGTCGACGACGACGGCCATGTGGTGCTTGCTCTCGCGCAGGGTGCGCAGCAGCGCAGAAATCTGGGTCACGCTCGTCGTGTAGAGTGTCGGGCCGATCAGGTCCTCCAGCTTGACATTTTTGTCATGCTTCTGCAGGGCCGCAAAGCAGTCCTTCTCATGTACGACACCGATGATATTGTCAATCGTATCGTGGTAAACCGGCAGACGGGAATAGCCGCTCTCGGCAAAGCGCTCGGTGACCTCGTCCATCGGGGTGTCGTCGGCCACGGCCACAACATCCACACGGGGGGTCAGCACATCCTGGGCCTCGACGTCGTCAAACTCGATGGCGCTGCGGATCAGCTCACTCTCGCGGTTCGTCAGCTCACCGTCCTTCTCGGCCTCGCTGACCATGGTCACCAGCTCACCCTCGGTGATGGTGTCCTTTTCTCCGGTATCAAACCGTTTGGCAAGGAACTTTTTCCACGCGCCGAACAGGGCGTTCAGCGGTGTAAAAATCGTGACCAGCGCACTGAGCACGGGGGCAAAGCCCATGGCCAGAGTTTCGGGCATTTCCTTGGCCATGCTCTTGGGGGTGATCTCGCCAAAGGTCAGGACCAGCAGGGTCATGACGATCGTCGAGACAGTAGGGCCGTAAACGCCGCCGACAAGGCGGGTAAACAGCACGGTGGCAAGAGAGGACGCACCGATATTCACAATGTTGTTGCCGATCAGAATGGTGCTGAGCAGGCTGTCGTAGCGCTCAACCAGCGCCAGCGTGTGCGCTGCTTTGGCGTCGCCGTCCTCCGCCTTGCTCCGCAGGCGGATCTCATTCAGCGAGTTATACGCTGTTTCTGCCGCCGAGAAAAACGCAGACAAACCGATCAGGATTATCAGTGCGACGATCATAAATATACTGCCATCGTCCATTGGGGAACTATCAACTCTTTCTGTATGTTATTTATGTGTAGAACAACACATTTCACTTATTATAACATAGATATGCACGCAACGCAAAGGGTACGCCGTCAAATTTGTGTAAAAACGTGTTTTTATCTAATAATTTATAATTTCTTCGGTTCCTTCTTTGCAAAGAAGGAACAAAAGAAGCGTATGGTACGCACCCGCTTGTTCGTTGTTGCTTCGCCCGCAGGGCGCAAAGAGCCTCCCCACGCGGTGGGGAGATGGCCGAGCGCCAGCGATGGCCGGTGGGGCTTTGCCCGTTTCCCGCAGCACGCTCGCTTACGGGTAAGCTGCGGGCCGGGCATGCCCGGCCCCTACGGGCGATGGCCCGGTGTCGAGTTGCTGCCGGGGCGGGCGGATATGGAATCCGCCCCTACGGAGGGCATAGGGCGAAAAGGCAATAATAACGAGGTTCCACGGGCGAGCAATGCTCGCCCCTACATAGAGTCCTGCAGTTCATCAAAACAAAAACACCGCCTGCCTTGCAGCAAGCGGTGTCTTTTTATCAAGTTATCTGACTAATCAGACCAGCTCGATGATAGCCATCTCGGCGGCGTCGCCGCGACGAGGGCCGGTCTTGTAGATGCGGGTGTAGCCGCCATTGCGGTCAGCGTACTTGGGGCCGATCTCATCAATGACCTTCTTGGCAACGTCCTCCTTGGTGATGTAGGAGAAGACCTGACGCTTTGCGTGCAGATCGTCCTGCTTACCGAGGGTGACCATCTTCTCGGCCATGGAACGAACTTCCTTGGCGCGGGTAACGGTGGTCTCGATCTTGCCGTTCTCAAACAGGTAGGTCACCATAGCGCGCAGCATAGCGTTGCGGCTGTCGGTGGCACGACCGAGTTTACGGGTACCGGGCATTTCGATTCACTCCTTATCAATAGAATCCGCGTGTCGCGGGGGGTTAGTTTTCGTCTTCCTTGGTCAGAGAGAAACCAAGGCTGTCCAGCTTTGCCATGACCTCTTCGAGAGACTTGCGGCCCAGGTTGCGGACCTTCATCATCTCGTCCTCGCTCTTGCCGATGAGGTCACCAACCGTGTTGATGCCGGCACGCTTGAGGCAGTTGAAGGAACGGACGCTCAGGTCCAGCTCCTCAATCGTCATCTCCAGTGCCTTCTCACGGCCCTGGTCGTCGTTGTCCACCATGATCTCGGTCTCGCCGGTCTCATCGCAGAGGTTCACGAACAGGTTCAGGTGCTCGGTCAGCACGCGGGCCGCCAGGCTCAGGGCCTCCTGCGCATTGCAGGTGCCGTCGGTCCAGACTTCCATAATCAGCTTATCGAAGTCGGTGATCTGGCCCACACGGGTACGATCCACCGTGTAGTTGACCTTGAGGACGGGGGTGTAGATGCTGTCCACAGGCAGGGTGCTGATGTCGTTCTTCTCGATCAGCGCCTGCTTGTTCTTCTCAGCAGGAACGTAACCGCGGCCCTTGTCAAAGGTCAGCTCCATGACCAGCTTAGCGCCCTCGCCCAGGGTGGCGATGTGCCACTCGGGGTTCAGGATCTCGATGTCGTCGCCGCCCTTGATGGTGCCGGCAGTGACCTCGCAGGGGCCGACGGCCTCCACGCGGACGGTCTTGGGGGCTTCGCCGTAGATCTTGGCAGCGATGCCTTTGAGGTTCAGGACGATTTCGGTGACATCCTCACGCACGCCCTCGATGGTGGTGAACTCATGCACCACACCGTCGATCTTGACGCTGGTGACAGCCACACCGGGCAGAGAGGACAGAAGCACACGACGCAAGCTGTTGCCCAAGGTCGTGCCGAAGCCGCGCTCGAGGGGCTCGACGACGAACTTACCGTAGCGGCCATCCGGGGAAAGGGCAGCCGTTTCGATCTTGGGGCGTTCGATCTCCATCATAAAAACCCTCCTTGTTAAGCCGATGCCCGAAGGCACCGGTTCGGTTGGAAAAATCGTAGAAAACAGTTAAGAGGATTACTTGGAGTACAACTCGACGATGAGGTGCTCTGCGATGGGCACATCGATGTCCTCACGAACGGGCAGCTTGGTGACAGTGCCCTTCAGGGCGTTCTTGTCACGCTCCAGCCAGGAGGGCAGCAGCACGACAGGAGCCTCCTCGCCCAGCAGCTTGCTGAACTTGACGGAGGAACGGCTGGACTCGATGACTTCGATCACATCACCCGGCTTGACCTGGTAAGAGGGGATGTTGACACGCTTGCCATTGACAGTGAAGTGGTTGTGGGAAACCAGCTGGCGGGCGTCGCGGCGGGTCTTGGCAAAGCCCAGACGGTAGACGACGTTGTCGAGACGGCGCTCGACGAGGACCAGCAGGTTGACACCAGTCTGGCCGGGCATGCGGGAGGCCTTCTCGTAGTAGGTATGGAACTGGTTCTCCAGGATACCATAGACGAACTTGACCTTCTGCTTCTCGTTCAGCTGGGTGGCGTACTCGCTCTTCTTCTTTCTCATCTGGCCGCCGGGGTTACGATTGGTGGTCTTTTTGCCATAACCCATAACAGCAGGAGAAATGCCGAGAGCACGGCAGCGCTTAGCGATAGGTTGGGTATTCTTAGCCATATCTCATGTTCTCCTTTCAATCAAACGCGGCGGCGTTTGGGCGGGCGGCAGCCATTGTGGGGGATGGGGGTCACGTCACGGATCATGGTGACCTCCAGGCCGGTTGCCTGCAGGGCGCGGATAGCGCTCTCACGGCCGGAACCGGGGCCCTTAACGTAGACCTCAACGGTCTTCATGCCATGCTCGATGGCGGCCTTGGCAGCGACCTCAGCAGCGCTCTGCGCAGCGTAAGGAGTGCTCTTACGGGAGCCACGGAAGTTCAGCGCACCAGTGCTGCACCAGGAAACGGTGTTGCCCTGGGTGTCGGTGATGGTCACGATGGTATTGTTAAAGGTGCTCTGGATGTGAGCAGCACCGGCGCTGATATTCTTGCGCTCTTTTTTCTTAGTGCGGGTTTTTGCCGCAGTAGCTTTGTTAGCAGCCATGTCTCAGTTCCTCCTTACTTCTTTTTGTTAGCGACAGTGCGCTTGGGACCTTTGCAGGTACGCGCATTGGTCTTAGTGCGCTGGCCGCGGCAGGGAAGACCCTTGCGATGGCGCACACCACGGTAGCACTGGATCTCGGTCAGACGCTTGATGTCAAGCGCGACGTTACGGCGCAGGTCGCCCTCGGCGAGAATGAGCGCTGCTTCCAGCTCCGGTGTGACAAGCGCGTTCTCACTGACGCCGCACAGTGCGGCATAACGCTCGCTCCGATGGCAGACATCGCGGATGGGCTTGCCGAAGCCGTCCGCACCGACGACCAGCACGACGCGCTGAGCATTCGCCGGAATGACCGGCTCATGCGGCGCGTGCGCCTTGAGCGGCAGACGCCTGGAGCCGTCAGCCTCAACGAGCACATAGTCGGCGAGCCGCGCGAGCGCGTCAAAAGGGAGCGACAGCGGGCCGAGCTTTCCCTCGGCGGACGGTTCCCCGACGCAGACCGCACCGTGCGCGCTGAGCGCGGCGGAGACCTCCGCTTCACCCGCCCGCTCCAGCACCTCGTACTGCGTCGGGCGCATGATGTGGGTCGAGGTGCAGAGAAGGACCGTGCCCTTTTTCCGCAGCTCCTCCGTGAGCGTATAGAGCAGCGTCGTTTTGCCGCCGCCGCCGATGAGCGCGGTGACGCCGCGACCGATATTCAGCAATGGCGCGATCTGCATAGCAATACTCCTTTACAGATGCTCCGCGCGGTGGCGGATCATCTCGGCCGCGACGCTGACGGCGATCTCCTCCGGCGTTTCGGCCAGGATCGGCAGACCGATGGGCGCGTGAACGCGGTCGATGTCCTGCTGCGAGAAGCCCGCGGCGGCGAGCCTTTCGCGCGTGAGCGCGACCTTCTTCCGGCTGCCGATGCAGCCGATGTAGGTCGCCGGCGTGCGAAGCACCTGCTCTAAGATCTCATAGTCCGCCTGATGGCCCGGCGTCATCACGACGGCATAGTCGTTCGCCGTGAGCGCCACCTTGCCGGAAATATCGGAAAAGCTGCCGAAGATGACCTCGCTCGCCATGGGATAGTTTTCTTTCTTCGCAAGCTCCTCGCGGTTGTCGTACATCACTACGCGGAAGCCCACCGTCGCCAGCACCGGCACGAGCGCGCGGCCCACATGGCCGCCGCCGAAGATATACACGCTGCCCGCGTGGCACAGCGGCTCGACATAAATGCCGTCTTTCCACACAGCCTTGGCGGAGAAATAGTCTACCTTGTCCTGCGGGATCTCCTCGCGCGTGACAACGTGGAACTCGTTCACGCCGTCGCCGTCAAGAGACAACAGCAGCCAGAGGTCGACGTCTTTATCGAGCATTTCGCGCCAGCGCTTGAGCACCGCGACGTCCGCAGTCTGCTCAGGCGCGAAAAACTGGAAGTAAACCGTCACCGCGCCGCCGCAGATCATGCCCGTGCTGGCCACTTCACTCGGGTGCAGGTTGTAGGACTTGAGCTCGTTGCTGCCACCGTTTTTGAGCGCGTCCTGCGCGCGCTGGATGCTCAGCCGCTCCACTGCGCCGCCGCCAATCGTGCCGAGCACGCGGTCATCTTCAAAGACAGCCATCTTCGCGCCCGCGCCGCGCGGCACAGAGCCCGAAGACGCCAGAATGCTGCTCAGCACCACACGCTCGCCGCGCGAAAGGGCCGCGAGCATTTCATCAAGAATCGCTTTCATAGTTTCATGCTCCTTTGCAGAGAATCACGCTGCTATTATGCACTGCATTATAGCAAAGCGCCGCGGCAAACGCAAGCCGCGGCGCACAAAAGTCGCATTGATCGTTATTTTCCATTAAATCAGGGGCGCGCATATCTGGCGCAGCTCACTTACTGCGCTCGATGCGCTTGAGCTCGCCGAAATACTTGTCGTGCGCCTCCTGATAGGCGCGGTTGAAGACCGGGTCTTTGCCCTGGTGCAGCGCCTGAATATAGTCGTGGTGGTTGTTCATGATGTGCTCATCGAACATCGAGAGCGTAAAGACGCCGACATTCGAGCACTGGTCGGCGATGCGCTCCACATTGACGAGGATATCGAGAAACGTGAGGCCCGCGTACACCGTGCACTGCCCGTCGCGCACGCGGCGGATGTGATTGGCGCGCAGCGTGGCGACAAGGTCGTCCACGACCTCCTCGACCGGCTCGATGTGGCGCGCGGCCTCGTAGTCCGTGGCGGCAAAGGCCTTGTAGGTGTAATCTAAAATCTCGCCGAGCACCTCGCGCAGCACCATGAGCTCCTGATGTGCCGTGGGCGACAGGCTCGCGCTGCGGTCAAGGAACTCCTGCGCATTTTCCGTCAGGTTCACGGCGTGGTCGCCGATACGCTCAAACTCGCCGAAGCACTGGATATAGTAGTTGAGCATGTCGCTTCCGTGTCCGCTCGGCATGTGCGGCGACAGGCGGATGAGGTAGTTGTCCACATGGTCGGCGAGCTTGTCGATGTGCTCCTCGTTCTCGTTGATGACCTCGATCGTGTGGGCGTCGTACTGCTCGAGCACGCCCATCGCGTTCATCACACCCGAGCGGGCGAGACGCGCCATGGTGGTGATGGCCTCGCCCGCGCCCGAGAGCGCGATGGCGGGAGAGGTGAAGAACTTTTCATCGAGCAGCGAAAGCTCGTGGTCGACATTTTCGCCAAGGCGCACATCGTCCTTGACGAGCTTGCGCGAGAGCTTTTCAAACTGGCCGCATACCTGCAGCAGCACGATGGCCGAAACAAGACGGAACACCGTGTGCACATTCGCGATGCCGCCGGAGGAAAGCGCCTCGTCCCACAGGGCATCGAGCACACCGAACGAGTGCAGCAGCATCAGCCCCACGATCACGAGGATCGAACCGGCGATGTTGAAGAGGATATGGATCACGCCCGTGCGCTTGGCATCGGCCTTCGAGCCGATGGAGCAGACGATGGCCGTCGTCACACAGTCGCCGATGTTGACGCCGATGATGATGGCGTAAACGGACGAGAACGTCAGCGCGCCGGTCGTGGCAATGGCCTGCAAAATACCGATGGTCGCCGACGAACTCTGCAGCAGGAACGCAACGCCCGCGCCGAGCAGGAATCCGAGCACCGGCTTTCCCGAGAGCTGGTAGAACATGTTGGCAAACGTCTCAGATTCCGACAGCGGGCTCACCGCCGCGGTCATGCTGAGAAGGCCGGTGAAGAGGATGCCGAAGCCCATCGCGATCGAGCCGATGGTATCGGACTGGCGGGTCTTGACCGCCATTAGAAAGAGGATGCCGATAATCGCCGCAAGGGGCGCGAGCGTCGAGGGCTTGAAGAAATTGAGCAGCGATGTCTCCGATGCGTTCACGTCGAGAAGGCGAATGATCTGGCCCGTGATCGTCGTACCGACATTCGCGCCCAGAATGACGCCGATCGACTGGTGCAGCGACATCACGCCCGCGCCGACAAGGCCCGACGTCAGCACGATCGTCGCTGTAGAGCTCTGGATGACCGCCGTGACCACAAGGCCCAGCAGAAAGCCGACGAGCGGATTGTTCGTCACCTTTTCCATCGCGCGCTTGAAGGCATCGGACGAACCTTTTTTCAGTCCGTCGCCCATCAGGCGCATGCCGTACAGGAACAGCGCCAGACCGCCAAAGAGGGTGATCAAGTTGAAAATCGTCATAAGCGTTTCAAACCTCTTCTTCTGTATTATGCCGCCGCGCGGCGCAGGTTTCGGGCTGTAAAATACCCAACTCTCACCAAATACTATTTTATCAGGTGAGGGCAAAATTGCAATCCTTTTCCCAAGATTTGTTACAAACAGCAAAAATGATTTATCCCTTGCATTTTTGTGTGCGCGTGGTACAATATTTATAGACAAAAAAAGGAGGCTTTCAACCATGTTGAACGCAGGCAACCCCATCGGCGTGATGGACAGCGGCATCGGCGGTCTCACCGTCGTGCGCGAATTACAGCGCATTCTCCCCGGCGAAGATATCATCTATTTTGGCGACAGTGCCAACTGCCCCTACGGCAACAAGACCTCTGACCAGATCTTCGAGTTGAGCAGCCAC
>OHAJ01002121.1_pt1 | contig 13843 bp, 11 predicted proteins | sample 1577101 | NCBI WGS metagenome assembly OHAJ01 (sample SAMEA3541531, study PRJEB24748) | human gut metagenome | biome: human gut; feature: human-associated habitat; material: faeces | place: China | collected 2012
GACCTCTTCGTAAGGCTTCATCGAATCTGGCAGTTCTGATCACGGCAATCGGTGTCAGCTATCTGCTTCAGAACCTGGCCCTTCTGATCTTCGGCGCAGATGCCAAGAGTTTCGTTCCGGTTATCAATGTTCCGTCACTGGTACTTTTCGGCGGACAGCTTACCGTCAAAGGTGTTACCATCGTAACTATCCTTGTATGTATCGTAATTATGGTCGGCCTTCAGCTTTTCGTAAAGAAAACCAAACCAGGACGTGCCATGCAGGCTGTCTCTGAGGACCGCGACGCTGCACAGCTGATGGGTGTCAATGTAAACGCAACCATTTCCCTTACTTTCGCAATCGGTTCCGGACTTGCCGCAATCGCAGGCCTTCTGCTTTGTTCTGCATATCCGACTCTGACTCCATATACAGGAGCCATGCCTGGTATCAAGGCATTCGTAGCAGCCGTATTCGGCGGAATCGGATCTATCCCGGGAGCCTTTATCGGAGGTGTTGTTCTGGGTATCCTGGAAATTTTTGGTAAAGCTTATATCTCTTCACAGATGGCTGATGCCATTGTATTCGGTGTTCTGATCGTAGTTCTGGTTGTGAAACCTACCGGTATTCTTGGTAAGAACATTCAGGAGAAAGTGTGAGGTGGCAGACATGGAAAAGAAGAAATTAAACAAAACAACAAAAAGCAATCTCATTACATACGGAATGGTTCTTGCAGCATATCTGATCGTACAGGGAATGATCGCAGGGAATCTGCTTTCCAACCTGATGCAGGGTCTTCTGGTGCCTCTTTGTGTATATATTATCCTGGCACTTTCTCTGAACCTGACGGTTGGTATTCTGGGCGAGTTAAGTCTTGGACATGCCGGATTTATGTGTATCGGTGCTTTCACCAGTGCAGCATTTACAAAGGCAACTATGGATACATTTACAAATGCAGGACTTCGTTTCTTCGTTGCTCTGATCATCGGAGCTGTATGTGCAGGTATCTTTGGATTCCTGATCGGTATTCCTGTACTTCGTCTGAAAGGTGACTACCTTGCTATCGTAACACTGGCATTTGGTGAGATCATTAAGAATATCATCAATGTGCTTTATGTAGGAATTGACAGCAACGGAATCCATTTTTCCATGAAAGACCAGATGTCTCTTGGAATGGAGCCTGGTGGAAAAATGATTATCAGTGGTGCCATGGGTATCACAGGTACACCGAGACAGTCAACCTTTACTATAGGTGTGATTCTGATCCTGGTTACTTTATTCGTAGTTCTGAACCTGATCAATTCCAGAGACGGACGTGCGATCATGGCAATCCGTGATAACCGTATTGCAGCGGAATCAATTGGTATTGATATCACAAAGTATAAACTGAAAGCATTTGCAATCTCAGCAGCATTAGCCGGTATCGGCGGTGTGCTTTATGCTCATAATCTTGCAACTTTAACAGCACTTCCGAAGAACTTCGGTTATAACATGTCTATCATGTTCCTGGTATTCGTAGTTCTCGGTGGAATTGGAAATATGCGTGGTTCTATTATTGCGGCAGTGATTCTGAACCTTCTTCCTGAGCTTCTGCGTGGACTCAGTGATTACCGTATGCTGTTCTATGCAATCGTGCTGATCGTAATGATGCTGATCAACTGGGCACCTAAGGCAATCGAGATGAGAGAGCGTCTTTTCAGTAAATTTAAGAAAAAGGAGGCATAAGCTATGGCATTGCTGGAAGTAAATCATTTAAATATTTCATTCGGCGGTGCTCCGGTTCCAAGCCCGCAAACAAGCGGAGCGGCCCACACCAGCAGCCTTCCAAGCGCGAAAAAACCGCAGACGTACTCTGAAATCAGAAACGCCGCTCCCCAGAAAAGCCGACGCAAAAGCAGCCCGAGAAAATCTCCGGAGCCGCACAGCAGACTCCCGGAAATATCCGTATCCGGAACAAACAGAGACAGCACGGAATATCCCAAAATCGAAAAAATGAGCTTCTGAGTTCCACGGGGCAGCCCAACGAGTTTTTTTGTTTCAGCGTCAGAGAGTGCGGTCGTTTCATTTATCGGCAGCATATCTCTGAACCACCGGAAAGCAAACGAGCGTTCGACTGATTCAGGCTGGAGTATTTTTTCACTCTCGATTATCTGCCTTGAAATTATGGAATAATCATAGTCGCTGCCACTTGATTCCAGGACCTTTTTCAGACTCTGTGGAGGACATATCACACAACGTACGTTATTTCTGGTGTAAATCTCATAATAGTTGAATAATTCATCTCTGCCATTGACCTTACGATGATATATAATAGGTTTTACCGCCCAATAGGAAAAGGCAGTATCTTCGATGAAACCGGTTATCTTCAGAGGATTTCTTATCTTGATATCCCTGCTCTTAATTTTATCAAAAATCACATTGCTGACACATTCCCGGCTGATATCCACCGGATAGTCCTTAAAGATAGTATCAGTGTTGCTTTTGTCAAAATCGCCCAGTATGCTCGAAAAGCGGTACTTTATCCTAGCCACTTTATCAGCAGGCTCATCTCTGACTTCAAAACATGGAGGATTATTGCTCTCAGTAAGCTGGTTTGCTTTTTCAGTCCGGAGGTAGTACTCTTCCATTAAATTATCATATTCCTGACGTGCCTGCGCCCACTCTTTTGAACAATCAATGATATATAATTTCTCATTCGTGTTCATTTCATAATCGGAATCGAAAAAGCGCTCCGGAAAGATAGATGTCATTACCTTGTCACCGACCACAAAGGAATGTTTCTTCGGTGTACCATCTGGTTCATACAGATCATTTTCTTCAGAATCATCGTCAAAAAAATCTTCCGGTAAGTCATCTTCTTCGCTCTCATCCGATTCATCTGTATCAGATATAGTATCGTCTTCAAAGACAAAATCAATATCTTCTACATTTGCAAGGAGATCATCAAGTTCGGAGGTATTATTATTTTTCTTCATGCTATTTGTTCTCCTTATTATTTTCCAGCCATAATGAAATATCACAACTCTATATTGATTATATTACAAAATCTATCCATTGTCAATACAAAAAACCGGTGCTCCACAAACGAAGCACCGGCTGATCTATATAAAAGCGGCTAGCCGCTGATAATCATTTGTTCGTCAGCCTGCGAGCCAGTTTGTAGAATGTGGTTTTCTTCATGTCAAGGCGCTTCATGGCTTCTACTGCTGTAATTTGGTTAGAGTGCCACAGGTCAATCACCTCGGCGTAATTGTCGGGGAGCGTTGTTTCAGGTCTGCCGAATTTCACGCCCTTGTCAAGTGCCAGCCTGATTCCCTCGGATTGGCGTATGCGGATTTTGCGGCGTTCCTTTTCGGCGGTGTAGGCGAGCAGCTCAAAGACGATGCTGCAAATCAGATTCTTTTCAAGGTCGGATTTCTCTTTCGTGTTCAGTATGGGTGTGTCAATTATCACAATATCCACGCCCATGTGCTGAATGTCGAGCCATTCGTCCTTGATTGCGCTGTAATCCCTGCCGAGCCTGTCCATTTCTTTGATTACCAGCGTGTCGCTGGGTCGGAGCATCTGGTTCTTCAAAGCAAGGTAGCCCTTGCGCTGAAAATCCTTGCCCGACTGCTTGTCCGTAACGATGTCACGTTCCTCAACGCCGTATTCGAGAAGCGCCTCGATCTGACGGTCGAGATTCTGTTCTGTGCTGGAAACCCTGGCGTAACCGTATGTTCTTCCCATATGACCTCCGTTCGATAAAGTATACTTTTGCGGAAACCGAAAAGCGCCATGATTCTGCGTTCGCAAATGTCGGTTCGGCGCTTTCCGGATATGTCCGCAATGTGGGTGAGGTTTCCGAACGCTCAGAACTCACCGCAGTAGTCGTAGGCGCATTCGTTCAGGACTTCGCACAATGCTTCTTCAATCACACCGGGCTGGTAGAGCATTTCTTCTATCTCCTCAACGAAATAACCATAGCTTAGAAGCAGGTCAATGTCCTCCCGGGATACGCCTATGGAGCTTGCGAAGTCTTTCAGCTGTTTCACGTCCTGTGGTTCGCTTTCGCATGATTCGGGGACACTCCACCAATCACGACGGAAATAACGATAGTCGTACATCATAAGGTTTGTGGTATCGAACATTCCCCGTTCCATTGCGCCTGTACTATTGATTTTCAGGATATAACCACAACTCGTGTTGATTTTCTGGTGCTCAATGCTGAGGATTCCCAATCTCGTCAGTGCACGGTCGAGGATTGCTTCCGTGCTGGCATAGATGTACAGTCCGCAGGTTTCGTAATGGTACAATGCAAGTGGATTATCGCCCTTGACGAAATAGATGTTATTCTTGTCATCAAGCACGGTAAACACAAAAGAGCCCTCGACAAGCTCAGCCATTTCGGAGATAGACTGAATGTCGAGGGATTTCTGCTGTTCAAGAAGCTGAACTGCTATGTAGCTATCCGTCTTGACTGGAGTATTCGGCAACGATATCTGCTTGCGTAACCTCACATCATTGTGAAGTACGCCGTTGTGCGCAAGCGCAAAATGAGTTCCGTTCACTATTCCGGAAAATGGGTGATTATTGCGGTTATCGAGCTTATTTCCCTGGGTCGCCATTCTGGTGTGTCCCATTATGACATTTGAATCTTCGTGCAACCGCAGATGTACTTTGTGAGCAGCGAATGGACGCTTGAATATCGTCAGTTTGCCGTTATGGTTAAAGGCATAGCCAGTTGCGTCGGTTCCACGCTCCTCGCATTCCTCTGAAAGAACACTAAGCAGCTTTTCACGCTGTTTTGCGTTTAAAGTATGATTGTAGTCTATCAAGCCGAAAATTGCACACATGTTAATCGTCCTCCTCACTGGTAATCGGTGTGTTTATGTAGAGCTGGCGCTCTTTCAGGTAGGTAATGAGTTCGGGATCAGTGCTGTCGTCCAGTGAACCTACGAAATCAGACCAGCTTACGGATTTCAATTCGCTGTCGGTCAGATTTGTCGCTAGCTCGCAGATTTTATCTACGAGTTCCAGAGTGGCTATGAGCGTGTTATACTTGAGCGTGCCCCTGAACATACGAAATTCAATAGTGTGGTAGTTCGTGATGTTCACGCAAGCATACCTGCCATTGCAGCCCTTTTTAGCGTCCTCCAGAATCTCTTTGGGGCTGTTCTTGTAACCATAGCGAGCAGCCCAGCGGTTCATCTGGTACTCGGTTCTGCGGCTGAATTTCAGCAGCTCCAGCCAGTGGTGCTCCACAAAATAGAGAACCCGGGAAATGCACTCGTCCTGTGCTTCCCGGGTTGCTCCAAATGCTGTTCTGTTAACGTGGACGTGAAGTCCGCAAGTGCTTGTTTTGTGGCTGCGGTAGTCCATGCGAATTGCTGAACGCATGATGTCTACCCACGGCATTTTGTCCTTGTGATAGCGGAGCGACATAGTGTGCGTTACGATTTCCATGCCATCGTTCAGACTGCCGTCGGATTTGATGTAGATATGCTCCGCAACCCGGTTGCCGATACCCAGAAGCGTATCAGCATTATCTCCATTCTTTCCGCCCTCGTCGATTTCAAGTTCCACGCCGAAATAACGCTTGCTGTCACCGTAAAATATGGGGTCAGGCTTGTAGTTATACTCGTGAATGGAGCTGTTCTGACGTTCCTCGTAGCACCTGTCGCAGTAGGCGTAGTCATCGTCATCATCGTAGTTGGCGTAATCACGGTGGATAATGCGACCGCAGCATTCACAGGTAGTATAGTAATCGTCGTAGCAAGAATTGCAAAGCGGCGTACTGTCTGTGCCTGCATTATCGTCACCCCAGATTCTGTCACCGCAGTGCTCACAAACAACTGTCTCGCTGTGGTAGCAGTCATCGCATAAAATGCTGCCTTCAAATGTGTAGTAGTCATCGGTTTCGATTGTTGCTCCGCAGCAGCTGCAAACGGGGCTGTTGGTTTCGTTGTCCATGGTGTGTTCCTCCTTAATATTCCTCTGCCAAAAGCATTGTAGAATGTGTCTCGTCATCAATGACGAAAATTTTTGCCGTGATGGGTTCGTCAGTCCGGAAATCGAACGAGTGTTCGTAAGCGGGTTCCTCCTGACTGTGCGTAACGTGCTGGGTGTGGTCCTTTGCCGTGAGTTTGAAAACCTGAAGATAATCTTTTTCGGTTTTCATGCTGTCAATGCAGTTCCAGAGAATGATCTGCGTTAATATCGGGACTGTTTCCGATATTCCTCTGGTGCTGTATCTTGGGTTGCTGAACATTTCTGTTACCTCCTGTGTGGCTCTGTTATGCGGTTTGTGAGCAAAACAAAAGCCCCGTCACCGTGAATTTTCATCACGGCAACGGGGCTGTGTTCTGTTGTGAAAATCGGGTGCAGGATAAACCGAAATAAACTATTTCTTCAGCCGGAAGTCCGTGCTGTCGAGGCGTTTCATTTCACGTTCTGCGTCATCGATTTTCTGCTGAAGCTGATTACGCTTCTCGTCCTTTCGACGCTCAGTAGCTAAGCCGATTATGCCTGATATCACCAGGATACCTGCCTCGGCTATTGCGGCGAGCGTCTGTGCGCTTATTCCTTCATCGGATCACCTCCTTTCAGCAGAATAATATATCTCTGTGATTGGAGAATTTTCGGGCGAACATGGGATTAAATAAACCGAAAAGGAGCGTGTTATAATGCTTAATAATACTAAAGATATACTTACATTAAAGGATTTACAGGAGCTGCTGCATATAGGAAAAAACACCGCTCTGCGGTTGGTGCAGAGCGGCGAGATTAAGGCGTTCAGGGTGGGGAATCAATGGAGAATTTTGAAAGGAAGCGTGGAGAGGTATATTCGAAGATACATGAGCTATTTATAACTTTGATTTTTCAATTTCAGTCAAACCCAATCTATATTAAACCTCTATTTGACATTTCACGATATTACTGATATAATAAACGCAAAGCATATAAAACGCCTTGCACATGCGCTCATTATGCATATCGACATATCATATCTTTGTGGATATAACAAGTGACACAATCAATTTTTGAAGGTAATATATCATGAATTTTGTTCAGTCATTTATAACCAATATATCATTTCCGACGTCTTTAGAAGAGTTGTATAAGTATGTCCATTTATTTGATATTGAAAAAGTACTAGGTTGTTCCTATTCCGACTTTATAGATGATTATGATAAATATAATGATTCTACTTACGAGAGCAGAGGAGTCTGTTGGACTGCTCCAAAGTGGTGTAAAAAAGGGGATATCGTATTCTTTATGCACAGCAAAACTGCAAACGCCAAAATAAGAAAGCTTAGGAAAGAACTTCTTAACAAAAGAGAAAGTCTTTCATCAAACTATTTCTGGACAATGATGAATGCACTGATTCGGGCAGATAAATTGCACAATACATACGGAGGCAAGATTTTCGCAATAGGAAAAGTATCAGGGAAAATCATAAATGACCCAAACTCTAACGGTGATACACAGCATTGGAAATCAAGCATCTACGCACCTATTGACTCCATTTTCTTACTTGAATATCCTATTGACATTTCCGAATTCAACACTAAAATCATGGTTTCAAGGCAGAGCTCCATAACATGTGTATCTGGCGACAATTTTGAGTATCTCAAAAAAATCATATTGCACAAAAACATGATAGTTGAACCCTATTTTGAAAACGCTGTTGCAGACCCTCTGCCTCTTTACAAGATATCAGATGATAATTGGCTTGCCGTTGTAAACAAGCACAGACGCAGTTTCTTCCTTGAAGAGCAATTCCGTACATATTATGTTAACCGCTTTTTAAGATTCTTGGGTGATAATAAAACATTTTATCGGGAATGCACTTGCAAAAAGGTTGGCAAGGCTCGAACTTTTGTAGATAATGCAATTAAATTTCATGGGAAGTATCTTCTTGTTGAAGTCAAACTTTCAGTTGCAGCCGAGCGCAATATAATTGCACAACTATCGAGTTACTGCGATCTCGACGAACTCTGGCTTGAAAAAGGCAAAAAAATAAAAGACGGAATGTATTCAGATAATATTCTTGTAATAGATACAGATAGGCTGTATCTATACTCAAATCATGATCGGATCCTTAGCCCATTCTATAACCTGGACAATATAAAAAACAATGACGATATTACATCTTTGAAAGGAATTATAGCAAATCTAATTAGTTAAATCAAGAGTGCTTTTGACTTTTAGGGATTTGCAGTAACTTCTGCATATATGGAAAACACCGCTCTGCGGTTGGTGCAGAGCGGTGAAATTGAGGCGTTCAGGGTGGGAAATCAGTGGAGGATACCCCAAGAATGCGTAATGACATATATCAGAAGATTACTTTGAATCTACAAATCAACTGGTGAACAGATTTGAAATATAATTCATATTCTGAGCAAGGTCACTGAAACAGCCAAGATACATGTCTATGAAATCAGTATTATCACTGAATCCGGAAACATACCATTCACCATTTATCTTTTCAAGATAAATATCATAAGCAAAGCATTTTCCAAGAACGACAGTTGAGCGGCTTACCTTTTGCGCCAGCTTTTTCAGCACAAACAGCGTGAAATCATCAGAGGTAGGTTCCGGACCTCCCGAATATGAATCTGCGAATTCATTTGCATACTGTTCAAGTTCATAATCTGTAAGGTCTTTCATAGCCCAGGCAATTGCCTTAAAGGCTTCATAATACGAAATGTTATTTGTTGTGATATGTGCGGTTGCCATCTGATCTGCCGCCCCAACATCACCAATCTCATAGTAGGAATCATAATCGTCTTCCATCGGCATTATTACTTCCTTGAGAAGGAGCTTGATAGTTTCATCAGGGACAGTGTCATAAAATGCTTCTGGATCAGCTGCGCATTGGATAGAGTAAGTCAGGGCATCATCTGTTTGTGTGGTGCAGGCTAATGCCCCATCTGTATCATGGTTATCAATGCAGCTGTAGAAATTATACATCACAGACCTTGCATCGCTTCTGTCATGAAGATTCTGAATAACTTCATCATACGGACCTGACGTAGGTTCAGTTGCGTCAGGATAATCATAATCGTCATAATAGCTGTCATCGTAGTAATCGTCATATCCACCGTCATCATAATAATTCCCGGAAGTCGATGCTACCGGCTCACTGGAAACGTATGTTGTCAGCATAGTACAGCGTTCCGTGTCATATCCATTTTCAAAAGAAAACACCATGCTGTAATAATTCTGCGGATCTTCCCTGAACCTGAATTCGCTTGCCAGGACATAATAACCACTTGCGAGGTTCTGCTCCACATCATAATTTCCAAGAAGATCTTTCAGCTCGCTCAGTCTCAGATAACCCATGCGATACCCGTCAAAAAGTTCGCACCCGGTATATGGAGAAACTGTAGTCACACGTGCATAGTCATACTCCATATCAGAACTGAACAGTAAAAAATCGTTATATTCAAGCGCCCAGCCCATTCCACCTGCATAGAAATCGCTGATCTCCGGTTCTTCGTCTATCATTTCCGCAACAGTTGTGAGCTTTTCGCCGATAAACCACAACGGAGATTCCGGCGTGATATCATATTCCTTTATGATATCAATACCATCATATATCTGTAGTGTTTTGGTTAGACCATCTGCCTGTTCAGTTTCCTCTGCCGAAGAAACGCTTTCTGCTTGATTTGACCCAGAAACGGTCTGAGACACATCAGACGCAGTTGTTGAACCATCTGTGGTCTTATTTCCAGAAGATGAACACGAAGTCAGCAGGACAGCTGCCGACAAGAAAAAAGGTATCAGTTTTCGTTTCATTACAATATTCCTCCCTTTTATTAACCCTGCCCCGCCATTTCGATTTGACGGAGCAGGTTTGATATTACTTGATCGTCAATGTAAGGCTTGCAGTCTTTCCATTGTATGTTTTAACTGTGATAATTGCCGTACCCTTTTTCAGAGCAGTGATATTGCCGTTGTCATCGACCTTGGCACAGGAATTGTTGCAGCTCCAGGTAAGCTTTCCGCCGTATCCCTTTACAGTAGCCTTAACAATAATCTCCTGACCTGCTGATACGGTACGCTTGGTATAGTTGAGCTTTATTGACGTAGCCGGAGATTTTACCGTCACCTTGCAGGTAGCCGTCTTGCCCTTTGTCGTCTTTACTGTAATTGTAGCCGTGCCCTTTTTGAGCGCGGTTATCTGACCGTTGGCATTCACGGAGCAAACTTTAGGATTGCTTGAAGTCCATGTAAATTTATCCAGCGTATACTGCGGCGTGGTTACGGGCTTGAGAGTAAGTTTCTGTCCTACGCCAAGCGTTGCCTTTGTGGAATTGAGAGTCACCTTTGACGCATATCCGCTTATCTTCGTCCACTTTGCATACAGCGTGAAATCCTTGCTGGGCATGAGGGACTTATCTGTATACAGCGTTCCCTTGCCGCCCGGCTTGGTGTACCAGCCGCCAAAGTAATAGCCCTTTCTCGTCGGAGTAGGAATATCGCCGATCTTTTCACCACAATATGCGAATACACTTTCCTCGTCGCATTTTCCGCTCCTTGCGTCAAGGAGTATCATGTATTCAAAAGCATCCCATTTTGCATATGCTGATATTGATGAAGTGATAGTTGTATCGCTTGTGAGTGCGTATTCCTGGCTGTTTCTGGTGTAGTACCAGCCGAGGAATGAATATCCGTCCCTTGTAGGCTCAGGAAGCTTTCCTGCTTTCTTGCCGTAAGTCACTTTCATTTCAGTTTTGTCACAGCTGCCGCCGTTTGCGTCAAAAGTTATTGAAAGTCCCTGTACTTCCCACTTGGCAGTGAGCGCAAGGTTATCGTCTGTAACTTTGGTAGAGGAAGTGTACTGCTTTCCGGATTCATCAAACCAGCCCAGGAACCTATAACCCTCCATCTTTGGAGTAGGAAGATCAGTGATAGTTCCGTTGAAAGGAACCAGCGACTTTTCTTTGTCGCATTTTCCGCCGTTTGCGTTGTAATTTACGACAAGGCTCTTTCCGTTCTGGAGCCAGCCTGCATACAGAGTTATATTTGTTCTCGGCATGGGAGTTGTTGCAGTATATTTAGTTCCTCCGCATTCCGGGCGTGAATACCAGCCAAGAAACGTATAATTTGTTTTAGTCGGGGTAGGAAGATTACCAACGCCCTGACCAAAGGAATATTCACCGCTCTTGGTATCACAGGTTCCTCCCTGGGGATCAAATGTGATGGTATACTGCGCCGGAATGAACTTCGCATACAGCGTCATATCACTGGAAACTCTGTCGGTGGTAAAGTCCCACGGCTCACCGGTGCAGGCTTTATTGTCGTACCAGCCTACAAATTCACAGTCCTTTTTCTCGGAAGGAATCGCTTCGGATACCATCTGTCCCTTGAGAGCATATATCTGCGTGTTAGCAGTATCACCGCCGTTAGTGTTGAATGTTACCAAGGCGTGGGTGTCTCTGGGGTCGAATTTCTGAATTGTAATTTGATCTGTATAATCAAAATTATTAAAAGCATAATAATTTATACTATCATAAATCTTACATCCGCCACCCGTACTCGCTATTTCATCAAACATACACGGAAAATAATTATTGTTATCAACTGTTCCAAAATAATATACAGAAGATATATTATCTGACAATGCAAAAATATCTTTATACCCGTTTTGGGACCCATAAGTAAAATTGTCACCCGTAAATAGCGATACCACTTGTAGATTAGTGCAATTTTGAAAAGCAGCATAGCACAAATAAACATTACCACCAAAGATAATCTCTTGAAGTTCATGGCAGTATTCAAATGCTTCCTGTCCTATTATACGTAAGGATTGCGGAAAAACGATACTCTTAAGATTTGTGCCCATAAAGCTATATTCTTCAATTTCTTCTAGATATGCAGGTAATCTAATAAACTCAATGCTATTTTGTAATTCATCTAAGAGAGCAAATGCGCTATGGCTAATTTGGGTTACTTTCCTTCCATCAATATAATCCGGAATATATACACTACTGTCATCGCCGACATATTTCGTGATAGTGACCTCTGAGCCATTGATCTGGTATTCAAAATCACCATACCTGTTTGTTTTTTCTTCTGCCGCTGCCGGTACAGTCATTACAATACTCGTCAGAGCCGTTATTCCTGCCATTGCGGCGCACATCAGTCTTTTCATTGCTTTTTCCTCCTGTTATACTGAATTTGATACAATGATTATCAACACAATAAACACGGCAAGTGCTATTGCATTTGTAATAAAATAAGCTCCTGCCGAAACGCTTGGGCTTTCATCATGCGTTTCAATCTGCTCAGGCTGAGGAGCTTCAGTTTGCACAGGTTCTGGCTTTGTCTGCGGAACCTCCGGCTCAGGGAATACCTCTTCTGGGATTTCCGGTTTTGTGAGGGAAACTCTCGGAGATTTCCGGAGATTTACCGGGGAAGCATTCAGATTTTCGTCCGCCGTCAGCGCTTTGTCGTATTCCGCTCGCAGTTTGGGATCCGTGAGCATTTTCCTGGCGTATTTCATCCGAGCGATTCTGGATCAGCACGATCATCAGAATGTGGAGAAACGGTGCGGAAAATTTGGCGATCGTCTCCGGAGATTCTTTTGCAATGCTTTTCGGGGAAACTTCGCCGAAGATCAGAACCACGATAGTGGTTACGATCGTGGAAACCGTCGCACCGGAGTCGCCGCCGAGAAGCTTGATAAAAAGCACCGTGGCAAGGGAGCTGAGTCCGATGTTGACGATGTTGTTGCCGACGAGAATCGTGGAGAGCAGCTTGTCAAAGTTCTCCAGCAACTTTAACACCAGTTCCGCCCGCTTGTCGCCTTTTTCTGCCATATTTTTCATGCGGATGCGGTTCAGCGAGGTGAAGGAAGTCTCCGTCGCCGAAAAGTAGGCTGAGAGCATGACGCAGATAAGAATGATGATGAGTGACACAATGTCGCTGTTCATTTGTTTTTCCTTTCTTAGGAAACCGGGACACGATGCAAAAAATGTACAAAAAGACATAACCTATCTTGAATCTGGCGGAATCAAAGATAGATTATGTCTCCGTTTATCAAATGATGAAAATAAAGCATCGTCGAGGCATACTGCCTGAGTCGTCCATGTTTCTGTAATCCTTTCGTTGATCAGTAATCCCTTTTATTGTACGGTATGTGGGAATAATTGTCAATAAGGCATGCGAAAATCACAGGAAATACGAAACCGCATTGTTGTAGCTGATATTTTCCACCATCTCTTTCAGAAACTCCAGGTTCGCCGGGTACTCCCCGTTTTCCACCCAGTTTCCGATTTGATTGCAGAGAATCCGGCGGAAATATTCGTGGCGCGGGAAGGAGAGGAAGCTGCGGGAGTCGGTCAGCATGCCGATGAAGGTAGAGAGCATGCCGATGCTGGAAAGCGTCGCAAGCTGGGATTCCATGCCGTATTTGTGATCGTTGAACCACCATGCGGTACCGAACTGCACTTTCGAGCGGATGCCAGGCGCAGCAAAGTTTCCAGCCATGCTTGCAAGCATCGGGTTGTCGCCCGGGTTCAGAGAGTAGAGCACAGTTTTCGGCAGTGCGTCGTCCTCGTCCATATCGTTTAAGAAAGCGCCGAGCATCGGGGCAAAGGCGAAATCGTTCATGCTGTCAAAGCCGGTATCGGCACCGAGCGCACGGAACATCCGCTTCGAGTTGTTACGGAGTGCTTTAATATGAAGCTGCATGGCGATATTGTGCTTATGATACAGCCGTCCGAGGTTCGTCAGAAGGAAGCCCTTGTACATGCCGAGCTCTTTTTCGGTGAGAACACCGCCGTTCATGCGCTTCTCAAATACATCATTCGCCTCAGCAGCCGTGCATGGCACATAGAAGCAGCCCTCAAGGCTGTGGTCGCTGACAACGCAGCCG
>OHAJ01002122.1_pt1 | contig 13835 bp, 8 predicted proteins | sample 1577101 | NCBI WGS metagenome assembly OHAJ01 (sample SAMEA3541531, study PRJEB24748) | human gut metagenome | biome: human gut; feature: human-associated habitat; material: faeces | place: China | collected 2012
AATCAGTTTTTCCAGTTCTCCGGCTCTCTTTTGGGCATAAAGCTGCGCGTGATCTTGTTGCCGAGCTTGCTGCGCAGCGGGACCTGCTCCAGCGAGAAATCCCGCACGCCGAGCCAGAGCTTGTCCGGCTCGCGGCACATCGCCTCGGCAACGGCCATGGCGTCCTTGGGGCGGTGCTGATTGTCGCCGTCCACGATAACGACGCCGTCGATATCCGGCCGGTTTTCCACGCACCAGGCAAACGCCGTTTTCATCGCGCGGCCCTTGCCTTTATTCACCTCGTGCCGCAGCACTGTGACGCCGGGGCGTTCGGCGGCCTCCGCGAAGGGCTGGAGATGCCCTTCGTGGCTGCCGTCGTTGACGACGACGATATCGTCAAAGCCTTCGGCCAGCAGGCCGTCCACGACCTGAATGAGCTTTTCGTCCGGCTCGTAGGAGGGAACGACAGCAGTAACTTTCATTTCGCTTTTACCCTGCCTTTATCAGAGAGTTTCGTAGTTGCTGATGACAAAACCGGCGTCGGTCTGCAGGAAATAAATGCGCATGGTGGCGTCGGCATAGTCGATGGCCTGCCCGTTGTGCGTGCAGTTGGCGTCGTAGGTCACGTCCACGCTGTAGCAGTTGTCCGCCCAGATCACTACGCCCGAGGCGGTGGTGTTGGAAACGTCGATGTTGCCGTAGGCAGTGTTCCAGACAACGCCGTTGTAGGTGTCCTGCAGATCGGTGTAGGCCTGCGTGCCGGGCGTGAGATAGGCGAGCGCGGCGTACAGGTTGCCCCACGTGCCGTTGTAGCCGTTCATATAGTAGGTGAGATACGCCTTCACGAAGCTCACCGCGCGCGTGGTGTACTTTTCAGCGTCCGCCCCGTCAAGACAGAGCATGAAATCGCCCTCGGCGGTCTTTGTAACGCTGCATCCCGCGGGCGGCTCGGCGGTCAGCTCCGGCTCGATCAGGAGACCGTCCACCGTGTACGTCGTCCACGAAACGGGGTTGATGAGCTTGTCCTTGAGCGGCTCATAGGAGAAGTTGTTCTGCGTTTCTCCGGCGTACTCGCTGCCGAGCTCGGTGCCGTTGCAGAACACCTTGCTGCCGACGGCGACCTCGACCGAGGCGGACTTCGTCCCCTCAAGCTCAAGCTCCACGTCGGATACGGCCCAGTTCACGTCGCTGCCGGAGAGCGTGACGCGGGCGAGCGCTTCGTCGCCGTCCTTGAGAACGTAGGCGGGCGCTTCATCGGTATAGTCGAGCGAGCGGAACGCCTGCACGCTGCCGCTGCCGAAGCGCTCTTCCATGTAAGCGCGCACACGGTCGCGGCCGTCGATGTTCTCCGGGCGCTTCTCGTACCAGAGATTTGTCCAGTCATCGGCGGTATAGGAGGCGAGCCACGCTTCAAACGCGCGCTGCGGCGCCTGCCGCACGGCTTCGGCATGCTGCTTTTCCTGCAGCACGATAGCGTTCTGCTCGGCTTCCGCGGCTTTTTCGGCGTCCTTGTTTTTCTGGAAGCGCGCAAGCGCGACCCAAAGGACAATGAGCGCGGCAAGGAAGATCACCGCAACGACAAGAACATACGTCAGCAGACCCTTGCGGAAGCCGCCTTTTTTCTTTCGGTTTTTCGGAACGATCTCCTCGTCCGCGGCGGGATTTTCCGCACGGGCGGGGCGTTCGCGGCGCGCGCTTTTCGTTTCCTGTGCGGGACGCTCCCGACGAGCAGGCTTCTCTTCCGGTGCGGGGCGTTCCCGACGCGCGGGTTTGTCCTCCTGCACGGGACGCTCGCGGCGGACAGGCTTGTTCTCCTGCGCGGGACGCTCGCGGCGGACAGGCTCACTATCCTGCGCGGGACGTTCCCGACGGACGGGTTTTTCCTCGCTCGCAGGGCGTTCGCGGCGCACCGGGGCCGCTTCCTGCGCGGGGCGCGCTGCTCTCCGGATGGGGGCGGGCGTCTCAAAGCTCTCCTCCGGAATGGGGGAGGGCGCTTCAAAGCTCTCCGCGGGGACCGGAGCGGCGGGCTCTTCCGGCAGCGTCCCCGCCGCGTGCGCATGAGGGAGAGCTTCCGTTCCACAACCTCGACTATATCTTCCTTCCGGGAATCAAGAAGGAAATCGAGGATGCAAAGACGGAGTTTGAGGCATATGTTGTCAAGGATGGTGAATTAAAGCCATTTACACTGAAGATGGGTGAACTCACAGATGATGAAAGAGAGATAATATTAAAGGGATGTCTCATCAACTATAACCGTAAATAAGGAGAGTTTAATCCGATGGAAGAAACCGGAAAAGCTGGTAAAAAATCAAACATTGAGATAAATGCAGATAAGGGTGCGAAGCAGAATTCGCACCCGGGGCGTGAGGAATGGCCACATCTGATCAGAATAGGTGTCATGGTATTTGTCACGTTTGCAGTCAGTATACTGTTTTTCTTTGCACTGTACAGATTTGAGGGGTTTGCAGGCATATGGAGCAAGCTGCTTGCGGCAGCAATGCCTATTATAATGGGACTTGTGCTTGCATACCTGATGAATCCTGTCATGCTGTGGCTGGAAAGATGCTTTAAAAAGCTTCTTTCCAAAAAGATAAAAAGCGAAAGCAAGCTGCGAAAGGTTTCAAGAGCTCTTGCAATCACAGGCTCGGTTATTATTCTTGTAGCGATTATTTCGCTCCTCATTGCGGCTATTGTGCCTTCTGTCATAGCAAGTATATCAGGACTTATGAAGACACTGCCAAAAGATGTTGCGGCATTCATCAACATGATAAAGAACGGCAATTTCGGGGACAGCAAAATTGCTGAGCTCGCGAGCACAGGTTTACAGGATGCAACCGACTACATTGAGAATTATGCCACAGAAAAACTGATTCCTGAGGCACAGAAGTATGTTGCACAGATTACAACCGGTGTAATTTCGGTAGTCAGAGGCTTACTTAATTTTATTATCGGAATAATCGTGATGGTCTATGTGATGAGTATTCAGGAGACTCTCGCAGGACAGAGCAAAAAGATAATATATGCTGTCTGTAAGCCAAAGACGGGCAATATCATCATTGAGACGATCAGAAAGACAAATGAGATTTTTGGAGGCTTCATAAGCGGTAAGATTATAGATTCACTGATTATAGGTGTGATTGCATATTTCGGATGTCTGATTTTAAGGATTCCATCATCGGTGCTCGTTGCAGTGATTATCGGCGTCACAAATGTGATTCCGGTATTCGGACCGTTTATCGGTGCAATTCCATCGTTACTCATAGTGGTAATTCAGAGTCCGTGGCATGCACTTTATCTTCTGATATTTATTGTCGTGTTGCAGCAGGTGGATGGCAATATAATAGGGCCTAAGATACTTGGCTCATCTACCGGTCTTTCGACCTTCTGGGTTATGTTTGCCATACTAATCGGCGGAGGAATGTTTGGTTTTCTTGGAATGTTACTTGGTGTTCCGACCTTTGCTGTGATATACTATATTGTGAGAAGAGTTGTTAATTATGCTCTCAGGAAAAAGAAGCTTCCTGAGGACACAAGGGATTATACAAAGACAACAGGTGTAGATACAAAAAATAATAAGCTTAAATACGAGTAGGTGAAATAAGTGGATAAATACGAATACAATCTCAAGCTGGATCAGATAAAAGCCCTAAGCGCCGAGGAAGGCTATATGAGCGCAGCAGAGATTGCAGATAGCATAAATTGGAACAAAATTAAAAATGTAAATACACTCGTTAAAATCGGCGAAATCTACGAGAAGGCCGAAAGATACCAGGATGCAAGGGACATACTTTTAATGGCCTATGACCGTTCACCAATCGGCAGGATGATTATATACAGACTGGCTGAGGTCGCCATCAAGATGGGTGATTATGATGCTGCTACAGAGTATTATGATGAGTTTGTTGAGATAGCGCCTCATGATGATATGAAGTATGTATTAAGATATGCCATCAAAAAAGGGCAGGGAGCTTCATTTGATGAGCTTATCACTATTCTTGAAGAGTACAAGGACGAAGAATACACTGAGGAGTGGGCATATGAGCTTGCATATCTATACCACAAGGCCGGAAAAGCCGATAAGTGTATAGATGCCTGCGATGAGCTCATTCTGTGGTTCGGAGACGGACCATATGTGGAGCGTGCGCTGGAGCTTAAGATGCTTTATCAGCCACTTACCAAGGCTCAGGAGGAAAAGTACAGACGATTCAAGGCAGAGAAGGAAAAGCCGGCTAAGATAAAGGATGAGGCTGAGGTCACTGAGATAGGTGCCATGGAGATGGTAAAGGGCGGAGAGATAGTGCATGATGACGTAACTATTCCGCAGATTACTGTAAATCAGGAGAAGTTCAATACTGTAAATTTACAGCAGGAGATTGCCAAGGGTATGCAGCAGATCATGGAGGCCAAGGGCAAGAATGAAGTTGCTGATACGATGGATACCATCAAAAAGATAGTTGAGGATATTCCTTATCTCAAGCTCGAAAAGGAGCAGGAAGAGTATGTACAGCAGCCGGAAGAGACAGAGCATATCGCTACAGATGAAGAGATAGATGGTTCACTTAAGTTGAATTTCAAGGAGCTTTTGGGTGAAGACGCTGACGGACAGATGTCTATGGTCATGAGTGAAAAGACTCAGCTTGAGCATCAGATTACAGGACAGATGTCTATACAGGATGTGCTTGAAGAATGGGAAAAGACCAGACATGCGGCTGAAATTGCACTTAAAGAGGCTGAGCAGCAGAAGCTTGAGTCAGCTAAGGCAAGAGCACTTCAGGAGGCAGGAGACATCATGGAAAGACTAAATGATGTCATTCCAAAGCTGGATGCAGGTGTCACTCCGAAGGAACTTCTTGAGGAGGAGTATCTTAAGGTGCCGGTTGATATTATAGAGCAGAAAGCTGCCGTGAAGGAGCCTGAAGAAGAGCAGAAACCGGATATGCAGGAGCTTTATGCAGATGAGACTGTGGATGAAGTACAGGAGCCGCAGGAAGCACCGGAAGATACTATAGACGAAGTACAGGAGCCGCAGGAAGATACTATAGACGAAGCACAGGAGCCGCAGGAAGCACCTGAAGATACTATAGACGAAGCACAGGAGCCGCAGGAAGCACCGGAAGAGGCTATAGAAGAAGTGCAGGAGTCACGGGAAGTACCTGAAGAGGCTGCAGATGAAGCCAGGGAACCGGTTGGAGAGCCGGAGGATATAATTATGGCAGAGGAGTCTGAGAAAGACGAGATACTCATGCAGCCGACTACCATGATGCCTGAAATAACAGATGATATGTTAAATGTCGATGATGATACATCAGATGATGAGACTTCACAGGAGAAAGAAAACGTTTCTGAGAAGAGAGATTTTGATCATGTGACATCATTTATCGAGCAGGAAATAGCCAAGATGACAGCAAAAAATCCGGGACTGGAGAAGAAGCTGGATATGGCTAAGACAAGAAAAATGCCGGATATTTCATTGCCGGAGGATTTAGACAGCGAAGAAGATGACTCGAAATTGAAAGAAACAAAACATATAAAAGAGCTTACAAGCGAACAGAAAGCTATATTTTCATATTTCATACCGGTAAAGGGTATGGAGGATCAGATCTGCAAGGCATATAATGCAGTGCTTGATCATTTCAACAGGAAAGAAAACGCATCCACAGGCAACCTCATTATACAGGGAGAGCAGGGTTGCGGAAAGACAATGCTTGCTACAAGCTTTATAAAGGTATTACAAAAAGATGGTGAACAGCTTACAGGAAAGATGGGCAAGATTGATGCTGCCGCACTCAATAAAAAGGATGTGCAGCAGGTAGTCAGAAAGATAACAGGAGGCTGTCTCATCATAGAAAGAGCCGGTGATATCGACCGCAGCATAGCTGCCCAGCTATCATTTTTGATGGAGCATGATATTACAGGAACACTCTATATACTTGAGGATACATCAAAGGGTATAAAGAAGGCTCTCTCAATGGATGAGGGCTTTGCATCCAAGTTCACGGAAAAGATATCGGTTCCTATTTTTACAAATGATGAACTCGTATTGTTTGCCAAATCGTACTCTGCAGAGCTTGGGTACAAGATAGATGAGATGGCTATTCTGGCATTGCATAACAGAATCAGCAATATTGAGAGGATAGACCAGGCTACCACTCTGACAGAGGTCAAGGATATAATTGACGAGGCCATAGACAGGGAGGCTCACAGCGGACTTAAGAAGGCTATAAGTATTCTGACAGCCAGGCGATATACAGATGATGACCGAATTGTACTCAAAGAGGATCATTTCAGGGAAAAATAAATACTTATGGGGGGTATATATATGTGTAATTTTACAGCAATGGATTGTTACCTGTTTGGTCAGGCAACACACTATGATATCTACAAGAAGATGGGTGCTCACTTAGCTGAGCGTAAAGGAAAAAAAGGAGTGTGCTTTGACGTCTGGGCGCCACATGCGAGGGAAGTATACGTGTTTGGTGAGTTTAACGACTGGAATGAGACCAGTCATGAGATGAAGCGTGTAGAGCCGGAAACCATGGGAGTGTATGAGCTTTTTGTACCGGGAGCGCAAAAGGGTCAGATGTATAAGTTTATTATAGTCACTGAACAGGGTGATAAGCTGTACAAGGCGGATCCATACGCAAACTACGCAGAGCTTCGTCCGGGAACAGCGTCAATCATCACAGATATCGAGCACTTCACATGGACTGACAAAGAGTGGATGGATAAGAGAGCAGCAAAGTCAGATGCTGATGTATATTCTTCACCTATGGCTATATATGAGTGTCATCCGGGCTCATGGATGAGACATCCGGGCAGGGATGATGAGGGCTTTTATACATACAGGGAGCTTGCAAAATCACTCATATCCTATGTGAAAACTATGGGATATACACATATTGAGCTTATGGGTATTTCAGAGTATCCGTTTGATGGCTCATGGGGATATCAGGTGACAGGCTACTATGCACCTACATCGAGGTATGGAGAGCCTGAGGATTTTGCATACTTTGTTGATCAGTGCCATAAAAATAATATCGGAGTAATCCTCGACTGGGTACCTGCACATTTCCCAAAGGATGCGCATGGACTTGCCAATTTCGATGGAACAGCCACATATGAGTATGCAGACCCAAGAAAGGGAGAGCATCCCGACTGGGGCACAAAGATATTTGACTACGGTAAGAATGAAGTAAAGAACTTCCTTATCGGAAGTGCACTTATGTGGATAGAAAATTACCACGTAGACGGACTCCGTGTGGATGCAGTTGCGTCAATGCTTTATCTTGACTATGGAAAGAACGACGGACAGTGGGTGCCAAACAAGTTTGGAGGAAATAAGAACCTCGAGGCAGTAGAGTTTTTCAAGCATATCAATACACTCATACTTGGAAGAAATCACGGAACTGTAATGATAGCCGAAGAGTCTACCGCATGGCCAAAGGTAACAGGCAAGGTAGAGGAAGACGGACTGAACTTCAGCTACAAATGGAACATGGGATGGATGCATGACTTCCTTGATTATATGAAGCTGGATCCATATTTCCGTAAAAATAACCACAACAAGATGACATTTGCGATGAGCTATAATGAGAGTGAGAAATATATTCTGGTACTGTCACATGATGAGGTGGTACATCTGAAGTGTTCTATGCTCAACAAAATGCCGGGCTTAGAAGGGGATAAATTCAAGAACCTCATGGCAGGATATGCATTTATGATGGGACACTGTGGAAAGAAGCTTCTTTTCATGGGACAGGAGTTTGCACAGAAGCAGGAGTGGAGTGAGGAAAGAGAACTCGACTGGTATCTGCTTGAGAATCCGGAGCATAAAAAGATCCAGAACTGGGTAAAGGAGCTGCTTCACCTCTATAGGAGAAACCGCTGTCTGTATGAGCTGGATTCAAGCTGGGAAGGCTTTGAATGGATAAATGCAAACGATGCAGACAGAAGCATCTTCAGCTTTATCAGAAAGAGTAAGGATGGCAAGAATAATATGCTCTTTGTCATCAATTTCACACCGGTAGAGAGACCTGATTACAGAGTCGGAGTGCCAAAGCACAAGACATATCAGCTCGTTTTAGATAGTGAGGATCCTAAGTTTACCGGCAAAACGGTACAAGCGCCTGTAAAGAAGGCTGCAAAGGGCAGAGGCAAGGCAGCAAAACAGTCATATAAGAAGCTGGACTATAAGGCAGTCAAATCAGAGTGTGACGGCAGACCATTTTCATTTGCTTATCCACTTGCGCCTTACGGAGTTGCTGTATTTAAATACTAATATACCGGTAAACAGCAGGGTAAAGGACCGCGCCAATTTAAGGCGCGGTCTTTATTTTTGCGTATTATATGTCGATATATAGTAAAAAGATAACTATTCAGAACCACTGAGAACAAAAAAACTGATGCGTCATGCTTGCATGTAAGCAGCAGATTTTCTTGTTCTCAAGGTGGTTCTGAACAGTTGGATAAAAAGTACGAAGTATGAATATCCATAAATAAAAGCAGCAGAGATGGTATATATGCAGGGCACGGAGCAGGAAATATGCAGATAGAGAATTTGATTAATAAAAGCACAGATACGAAAAATACGGACACAAAAACCATAAATGACATGGCAGCGGGTATGCGTGTGTCAGACTACATAAAGACAGACAGCAGTGACAATATGTCAAAAAAGGCGGCTGTTGTCGGTTCGTCAAACTCTGTTGATATGTCGGATACGATATATGCAAGACCACAGGCTAAAAACGAAGCCGGGAACAACGATGGCACAGATATGGCAGAAAATCTGCTAAATGATATGAATCAGACCTCAGAAAACAGGCGAAATGATATGATTGTCACTGCAAGCACCACAACGAGTGATGATTACAAAGCTGCAAAGGATGACGGCTATGATGTCATTGTCACAGAGACCGACAAGATAAAAGCAGTGCTGGCAAAGGCCGGTGTAGATATATCCATATATGGAGATGATCTGAGCAGGGAGCAGCTCACAGACATCACGGGTAGCCAGACTGAAGCGGCCATGCTTGTCAATCAGATGAAAGCATATGATATTCCTGCTACAGATGACAATATAAAGGCAGGTACAGATGCCATAGACCGGGCAAAGAGCCTTACAAATATATCCAATGAGACAAAGGCATATCTGGTCAGAAATAACATGAATCCGACGGTTTCCAATGTATACAAGGCTACGTACAGCAGCAGTCAGGTACAAGATTACAGGCAGAAAACCAAAATGACGGAGATATCAGATGAGCTGTTTGATGAGCTTAAGCCACAGCTTAAACAGATATTAGAGGAAGCTCATATAGACAGTAGTGATGAGAATCTGAATCAGTGCAGATGGCTGATAGATGAAGATATAGCCGTTACACCTGACAATGTGCTGCTTGCGAATCAGGTAGACTGCATCAACGCAGCAGAAGAAAATGTGAGCAGTGATTTTTATGCAAGGGCAGTGACAGAAGCACTGGCAATGGGAAAAAAGGCTACAGATGCCACTATGTCACAAGATGGTCTGACATTTGACATGGCAAAGAAAGCCTGTGATGTATTAGGTGAGGCGACCGTAGATGACATTGTCACATTAGAGTCAGATAACATACCTGTCACGATAGAGAATCTGTCAAAGCTTATAGCTGCAAGGGGCAGGGATAGTGCAGCATCGCAAGCCTCAGCGAATAAAGCTGCGGATAATCAGATTACAGACAGCCGGGAAGCAAGGCTTGTGACAGCTCAAAGAAAGCTTGAGGAAGCGAGACTTTCCATGACAGCAGAAGCCAACCTTTCACTCATAAAAAAAGGAGTTTCAATAGACACAGAGCCTATTGAACGTGTAGTGGAGCTGCTTAAGCAGCAGGAAAATAAATACTACGGAGCGCTGTTTGGTGAGAGCAGTGTAGAGGCATCTGATGATAGGGTACGTATGTACAATAATGTCTGTGATATTTTCAATCAGATGAAGCAGCAGCCGGCGTATGTACTGACCCTGGAATCCGCAGATGACACTGTGTATGAGCTGTATACAGCAGGCAAAGCAATGAGGCAGTCATTAGAAGCAGCAGCCTCAGGATATGAGACTCTTATGACATCACCGCGGGCGGATATGGGAGACAGTATATCAAAAGCATTTCAGAATGTGGATGATATACTTAAAGAACTTCAGATAGATACATCTGAAAGCAATCGCAGGGCTGTGCGGATACTTGCGTACAACAGTACCGAGATCACAGAGGACAATATAAAGCAGATAAAGTCTGTAGATGAGCAGGTGCAGAGAGCATTCAGCGATATGACACCGGCGGTGACGATTGAGATGATAAAAAGAGGCATATCACCGCTTGATATGAGCATGAGTGACATAAGTGAAACTGCCAGACAGATAAAATCAGAAAATCCTGATGAAAGGGATGAGAAATTCAGCGAGTTTCTCTGGAAGCTTGAAAAGAAAAATGAAATCTCAGAGGAGGAAAGAGACTCATATATAGGCATATACAGGCTTATTTCACAGGTGGAGCAGTCAGATGGTGCTGTGATAGGCTCACTTGTTAATCAGGGAGCAGATATTACAATGAAAAATCTGCTTACAGCGGTCCGGGTACGGGGAAAGAGTGCCATGGACTATAAGGTGGACGATACCTTTGCCGGAGTGGACAGTGTAAGCAGGGGCATTAAAATTGACTCACAGATAGAAAGTGCATATCATACAAACTGCCTAAGGGATGTGCTTGATACACTTTCACCTGAGAAAATGGAGTTTGTGCAGGATGACAGCTGGCTTGAGATGACTCCGGAGCAGCTCAGGCAGGCTGTATATGAGGCAGACGAGGATAATACACTATCAGAGCAATATGCCACGGAGCAGCTCAGGCAGTTCAATCAGGCAGTTTCGGTGCCTGAGAACGTATATGCTTTTCTAGAGAAATATGATGTAAAAACAACCGCGGTAAACCTCATGGCTGCGTCACGGCTAATGAAAAATCCGTCAGAGGCAGTAAGAAATCTCTGGGAGCGTGGAGACAGTGCTACGGCAAGGAATCTTTTGGATGAGACCCTCAGACGGTTTTCTGAGTCGGTCAAAAATCCAAAGGAGCTTGCGCAGGCGCAGGAAACGCTGGCTGATACAGCAGAGCATGTTATGGATTCGATGATTATAGAGGACAGGCGCACCGGCTCATTAGATATCAGACAGATGAAGCTATTATGCAGTCAGCTAAGGATAGCTTCAAATATGTCGAGACAGGAAAACTATATTGTACCAATAGAGACTGCTGACGGGGTCACAGGTATGAAGCTTCGCATAGTAAGAGGTGAGGATAAAAAGGGCCTGGTTGACATATTCCTTGAGGACAAAAAATGCGGCAGGGTAGCTGCATATTTTGAGGCAAAGGAAAACTCAGTATCTGCGATGATAGTCACAGACGATGAGCAGACCAAAAAGCTGTTTGAAGACAATATCACTACGTTTGAGTCAGGAATAAGTGATGGTGAACAGCGTGTGCGCATAGATGTGGCACTGGAGCATGATATTTCTGCAAAAGAGTCTAAGATGTCAGATATGAAATCGAATACTGAGTCAGATAATGAGACTAAAAAGCAGCTTGATGGCAGCGAAAGTGTCCAGACAACCAGACTATATCACATCGCAGAGCAGTTTATTGTAAATGCCCAGAGGGTGATTGCGCAAGATAGTCTGTAACACCGATATATATTGCACCGCCTTGAACCGGAAGAGCCACCTCGCCGTCGGCATCCATGATATCCACCTTAGCGATGGCCGTGAAGCCATGATCGGCGGCGGCTTTCAAATGGCTGTCGGTATCCGCGCGTCCGCCTCCGTAAGCCGTGTTACATTCCACGATCGTACCGTTTACTTTCTTTACCAAGTCTTTGATAAGTGTAGGTTGCAGGAAGTTATGGCCTCCCGGCTCTCCGGTAGAGAGCTTCACCGCCACTTTCCCCTTGGCCTTCCGTCCCAAGGCGTCGTAGAGACGGATCATGTTCTGAGGAGTGATATCTTTCAACATATATACCTTCGAAACTCCGGCAGAGGATTCGCTTTTCGCAATCTCCGGCCTCACTTCGCCTGCGATACTCTCTACAGGTATAGAACCTGCCACCATCCATGCGCCACCCATAACGACCGAACTCCGTATGAAGTTACGGCGTGACATTTTTTGTTTTGCTGTCATGATATAGAATTTAAATTCATATGTTTCTTATTTAATCGATACGCGAAGTTCTTTAAAAACTTGAAAAATAAGACTCCTTTACGAACAAAACGAATTTTGAAAGCCTAAAAACGAAATGGGGGTTGTTCACACGGCTCCGTATCCCGTATATCATTCTAAAACATTCCTTAAAGCCACTTGTTTCATAAATAGATTATCCTAATAATATAGATCTTATGAAATCAAAGAATTTAACACTGGCCTCTCTTTTCGCCGGCTTGTTCATGTTCATGAACCCTATGGGAAGCGAGGCGTGTACAAGGGCCGTTTACCTCGGGCCGGACGATATGGTCGTAACCGGACGTACCATGGATTGGAAAGAGGACCCGCAATCCAACCTGTATCTCTTCCCCCGGGGCGTACAGAGAAGGGGAGCGATATCCGATAATACCATCCAATGGACCTCGAAATACGGAAGCGTGGTGACCGCCGGGTATGATATCGGTACGTGCGACGGCATGAACGAGAAGGGACTTGTAGCCAACCTATTGTTCCTCACCGAGTCATCTTATTTCCGACCGGACGATAACCGCCCGGTTATGGGGCTTAGCATCTGGACGCAGTATGTACTCGATAATTTCGCCACGGTAGATGAGGCGGTTGCCGAGTTAAGCAAGGAGGTCTTCCGCATCGACGATCCGGATCTTCCGAACGGGGCGAAATCAACCTTGCATCTCTCGATCTCGGACGCATCAGGGAATAGCGCTATCTTCGAGTACCTAAATGGGAACTTGGTTATCCATGAGGGACGGGAATGCCAAGTCATGACGAATTCCCCTACATACGATAAGCAACTAACCTTAAACGACTACTGGCAACAGATAGGTGGCTTGGTCATGTTGCCGGGTACGAACCGGGCTTCCGATCGTTTCGTGCGTGCCTCTTTCTATATCCACGCCATCCCGCAGACAAGTAATTTCCGGGAAGCGGTAGCCGGGGTATTCAGCGTAATGCGTAACGTATCGGTACCTCTGGGAATCACGACCCCGGATCAACCGAATATCTCCTCTACCCGCTGGCGTACGGTAGCCGACCAGAAGAATAAGGTATATTACTTCGAGTCTACTTTAAGCCCGGATATCTTTTGGGTCGATTTCAAGAGCTTGGACTTCAAGGCAGGTACACCTATCAAGAAACTAACGCTCACAAACGGCGAGATTTACGCCGGAAACACCGCCAAAGATTTCAAGGACAGCAAGCCGTTACCGTTCTTGTTCGGGATCTGAAGGGCTAGAAAAACAGACAAGAATAAATAAGGGGAGGTATCAAAAGTCGGTATTTACTCCCCCCTTATTTTTAAACAAGCGTTATTACCTTTTATGATATGCTTAACAATTAAAGCCTATGCCTAAAGCTATCCACCGGATTCGACGTGGCAGCCCGGTAGCTCTGGAAAAAGACAGAGACAAACGAGATCACGAGGCAGAATAAGCCGGCAGCGATAAATATCAGCGGACTTAAACTAATACGATATGAATAATCAGACAGCCAATCTTTCATAAAGTACATAATAATAGGTATGGCGATCACGAAAGCGATCAGCACATAATTCAAGAACGTGAATACGAGCTTAACCAATATCTCCCGATTGCTGGAACCAAATACCTTTCGTACGGA
>OHAJ01002123.1_pt1 | contig 13831 bp, 13 predicted proteins | sample 1577101 | NCBI WGS metagenome assembly OHAJ01 (sample SAMEA3541531, study PRJEB24748) | human gut metagenome | biome: human gut; feature: human-associated habitat; material: faeces | place: China | collected 2012
AAGAGGGGCTGGTGGAGGATGCGAATCTGTTCTATGCCCAGCTGAAACTATCTGCTTACTCCGGAAAACTCAAACCGGGTGTTTACACGTTAAATACCTCGATGACTGCGCGGGAGATGTTCGTGATCATGGCAGCGGATGCCGGTGATACGGAAAGTACCGAGGACACCGAGGATACCGCAGACACCGGGAATACCGGGGCGGCGGATCTGACAGATGAGACGGACGATACACAGACCGCAGAAGATGCAGGGGATGCAGAGGAGACACCGTGATAGTAGATGAGAGACTTGTGACCTATATCAATTCTCTGGATGCGGGAAATACTGCGATGCTCGATCAGATTGAGCGGGAAGCGACAGCCGATTACGTGCCGATTATTCGGAAGGAGATGCAGAGCTTTTTGAAGCTTTTGCTGGCGATGACAAAACCAAAAAGAATTCTGGAAGTCGGTACTGCGGTAGGGTTTTCTTCCATTCTGATGGCAGAATATGATCCGGTACCGTGTACCCTGGAATTTGTCTCCAAATTAGGTCAGGCAGATGTTTACTGCAGCCTGATCATGCAGGGCGGCACCACCCACGCAGGAATTAACCGGCTGAGTGAGGTCAAGGTGGATGTTTCTGAAACCTATCCCGGCGGAGTGGCCGTTCTGCCCGAAGTGCATATGCCCTTCATGAACATCAACCAGGGCAGCGAGTTTGTGCCCATGACAGGGGACGATCCCCCCGCACTGATCGAACAGTTTGTTCTGGGACATATCAAGGATCTGCTCATTCACGACCTGCGCCGTCTGAACAGAAAATAAACGCCGGTAAGAACGACAACTTACCTGAAGGAATGACGACGTTGCTGCAAAACCCGAATTCAAACCGGCTTTCAGCGAAGTATTTAGATGCGAATTTTGATTGAATACTGTTTTCTGTTGAAAAGCAGTAATCGTGACGAACTTTGAATGAAAATTGGATACGAATGAATTTATAACGAAAGAAGAGAGTATATGGAAAAGAAAAACAAACTGAGAGCCGGTAGAATTTGCGTTGGCGCTACAATCAACAGCCTTGCTGCAACTTCAGCATTTGTCGTAATTGCCCTGCTGCTCTATGAGCTGACAGGCAAGCTGAACGTACCGTATTCAACGCTGTCCATGGCGTATACTTTCGCCTATGCAGGAATGATGCTGGCATCGTTCTTCGGCGGAAAGATCATCACCAGAAATGGACGGCTGGGTCCTGTAATTTCCACAAGCGCAGCACTGTTCGGTCTGCTGTCTCTGACCTTTACGAACAGCGTATGGCTGGTGTACGTTGCCGCGCTTGTTTTCGGTTTTGGCCAGGTACTTACGTTCTTCTACATGAATATCGCGATCGTATCATGGTATGGCGTAGGCCAGTCGACGGTGCTCGGTGTGGCCCAGGCCGCAACGACCGTTGGCGCGGCAGTAGTAACGCCTGTTGTTGCTTCGTTGCTTGAGTCCTCCGGTTATACGAAGGCCGGCATTGTGCTGACGGCCATTATTGTTGTAACCATGTGCGTGTCCACATTGCTCCTCTGCGGCGATATGCCTTCCAAATACGGCATGTCTCCGGTTGACTTGGAGAGCAAAAAGGATAAAAAAGCAGCTGCTCCCAAATATGAGGTTTATCAGGCGGCCATGCCGTCCGGGAGAGCCTTGCGGACTCCGGTGTTTTTCGGCGTGGCATTGCTGGGCTTTTGTATCTCGGTAGGCACCAATGTATATAATTCCAACCAGTACCCCATGCTCACCTCCTTTGGAATTGATATGATGACTGCGGCAAAGCTTGTCTCTCTTGGCCTTATATGCAATGCAGCAGGTTCCATTATCATTGGCTGGCTCACAGCCAGACTTGGCCTGCGCACGGGTTTCCTCATTCCTGCAATCAGTCTGGTTGTAGTGTTCTTCCTCGGCTTTACGATCGGCGGTATTCCCGGAGCAATTCTTATTGCCTGCTCTGATCTGTTCTTTACTTATTCCAAGCTCAGACAGGGAATCATTTTCAATTCCCTTTTCGGCAATAAGGTTAGCCCGGATTTGATTGTGTGGGACGGCATTGCGGTGTGTATCGCATCCATGTTTGCAGGTCCTCTTGCTGCCCTTATCTCCGAAAAATCCGGTTCCTATCAGTTAGTAGGCTACATTGCAACGGCAATATTTGCTGTTTGCGTCCTCCTTCTGCTCTATCTCACCTCCGACAAGACAAGAGAGCACATCAAGGAGATCGATGCGCCTTATAAGGAAAAGGAGCAGGCATAAACAAACCTTTGGCCTCAGCGGTAAAGTACAAAAAATATAGGAGGTTATTTCAATGGGTAAAATTACGACGGTTCTCGGCGATATTTCCCCTGAAGAACTGGGTTATACAACGATTCATGAGCATCCATTTATGCGGGCAGACAGTGACGGGGTTCTTCCGCTTCCCGAAGATGCCACCCCCGAAAAAACTGCTTTTGCCGTTGAAAACCTGACTTATCTCAAAACATCTACTTGCAGTTGGACACTCAAAGAGTATTTGGGAAATGATGATCTGGAACTGGAAATCAAGGAGCTGCTGGAATTCAAAAAAACCGGCGGTCAGGCTCTTTTGGATGCGACATACATCGGTTGCCGAGTAAATGATTACCCAAATAAAATCCGGGAGCTTTCCAGACGCAGCGGGATAAAGATCATTTGCGGTACGGGCTATTACGGAGACTATACCTATCCTGCAGACTTTGACCCCAATGATTCAAAGGCAATCAGGCAGCGCCTGATTGCGGAGCTTATGGAAGGTATGGAAGGGTCCGATTTGAAGGCAGGATATATCAAAAAAGGCTTCGGCCTTTCCGATGAAATATCCGCTGCAGATATGAGCGTATTTCGCAGTATCTGCGAAGTGGCCGCAGAAACAGATAATCCCTTTGTCATTCACGGACCGAACACCCGGGAAAGTGCTCTTGAGGCGGTGCGAATCGCTGTGAAAGAATACGGGATAAAACCTGAACGCATTGACATGTGTCACATGGATTTCCTGTATTCAACCTACTGCAAGTATTATCCTGATGCCAAGGCTTATTTTTCCGATCCCACGAAAGCCGCTGCATCTGTAGCCGATTTTGCTTCGGAGCTGCTTGATATGGGCGTGTATGTTAACTTTGACGGCTGGGGAGATATCCACGGCTCCCGCCATAAGCTCAATCAGGGCTTTGACTATTGTTGGGGCTTTGATGACTTCTTCCGCCTTGCCGTTGTGGCAAAGCTTCTGGAAAAAGGCTATGCCGAAAAAATAATGTTTGGCCATGATAAGTACAACAAGCTGGGCGGCTTTTACGGAGGAGCATACGGCTACACCCGTTTCCCCACCTTTGCCATTCCCGCACTCAGGGAGATGGGCTATGAAAAAGAAGCCCAGCTCATCACCGTTGCAAACCCGGCAAGATTCCTCAGCCATTCCTGAACCAAACAGCAACCCCTCAAAATAAAGTCAGCACGATCTTGCGCGACAGAAAAAAGATAGGAGTTCTTATATGAAAAACAATGTTGTAAAAGGCTCATTATGCTGCGCCGGATGCGTTATCAACGTCGGCTTCAGCTATCTGATGGCAAACCTGGCCGGCCTTCTCTGTGTTCCTCTGATGACGAAGCTGGGCTGCGCCTACACGGATATCGCTATGATCTGGACCACCCTTTCTCTGGGCACTGTCATTGCCAGAGCATTCCAGGGCCAGCTCTACGATAAGTTCAATCCGAAAATTGTCACTCTGCTTGGCGCATTCTCTTACATCTTCGGCCTTTGTGGTCTGGCCTTTGTGAAAACACCCATGCAGGCGGTCCTGCTGTATGTCCTCGTCGGTATGAGCAACAGCTTCTGCGGCTCTCTGCCCTTTGCTCTTCTCGGCTCCAAATGGATCGGTGTGGGTCGCGGAACCATCGTCGGCCTGACCGGTGCTTTCGCAGGCATCATCACCATCTTTATTTCTCCTCTTGCTGCCAAAATGGTCAATATTGCAGGCTTTGAGACGGTTGCAATCGCCAGCGGTTTGATTCTCGGCGGTCTGCACGTTGTGTCCACCCTCCTGTTTGTCTGCCGTCCCCCCGAGGCTTACGGCATGAGCCCCATTGACATTCATTTTCTTGCTCCCAAAAATAACAAAAACAGTGCAGAAACTGCTGTCTATGAGACTAGAATGCCCATTAAGGAACTGTTCAAGCTGCCCGTATTCTGGATCGTTCTCGTTTTGCCCGCATTCATTGCTATCACACAGTCCGGCTTCTACTCCAACCGCAGCGGTATCTGGACTGAGATGGGCCTGAGCCTGGAGCAGATTGGCACCCTCGGCGGCGTATTCACTCTGTGCAATGCCATCTTTGTCTGGGTATTCGGCTTCCTCAGCGATAAGATCGGTTTCCGCAAAACGGTTCTGGGCTTTGCTGTTCTCGGTGTCGTTGTCTATGCCCTGTATCCTGTCTATGCCGGACTTGGCTACGCCGCAGCCTTTGCTATGGCAATCTTCTTTAACGTTGGCCAGATCAATGCCTATTTCGGGCCCAATGTTATGCTGCCTCTCTTTGGCAAGAACAAGTCCAATGTTACCATCAGCTGGTCTTCCATGATCGCCTCTGCCGGTGCCATGCTGGCTCCCGTTGTGGTCAAGTTTGCAGGGAGCTACAACAACTTCTTCATTATCGGCGCTGTGATCTACGTGATCGTTCTGGTGCTTACCATCATTGCCACCATGCCCTCCAGCCTGCAGAAGATCAAGGATGTCGACGCAAAGTATGTGGAAGCCCACGGTATTACCGAGGCCGAATAATTTCTTATCTTTTTCAGCAACTGCTCCATAAGGGGCAGTTGCTGAAGCTGAATGAATTGCGTTTTTGGGAAGGTAAAACGCATATAAAAAGGGGCTAAGCGCAATCGAGCCCAAGTGGTCTCGCACGGAAATTAATGGTGCTTGGTCCGGTAAGCCGGAAGGGAAGAGCAGCGCATTTTTTTCTATCATCAGCGGAAATGTTCTGGACTGCTTCGCTTACGATCTGAGGCGTCTCTGGGTGAAAGAGCTGTAGGCAAGCGTTTTCTGCAAAAGGGAGTTTTAACGGTGGTATTAACAAGTGGGTTGAAAAAAATTATCGGCACAAAGGCGTTTTACAAAGCAGCGTTGGCTTTTGCTATTCCGCTGATTTTACAGGACACGGTTTCCAGCTTTGTCAATCTCCTGGACAACATGATGATCGGAAGCCTGGGAACGGAGCAGATGTCTGGTGTGGCTATCGTCAACCAGTTCATCAATCTGTTCACTATGTGCATCTACGGCGGTGTAGCCGGTGCCAACATTTTTGCTGCTCAGTACATCGGCAACAACGACAATAAAAATGCGCAGCATGCCATTCGCTTCAACTTCATCATGGTCACCTGCTTTTCGGCGCTTTTCATTGCCGTAATGTATCTTTTTCAGGACAAGCTGATCTCCGCCTTCCTGCATATAAGCTCCGGTAAGGGAGACCTTCAGGCTACCCTGCAATACGGAAAGGAATATCTGAAAATCATGCTTTGGCAGGTGCTGCCCTTTGCCCTGGCCACAACTTATGCAATGACCCTGCGGCTGGGAAAAGACTCGATGACACCGATGAAAGCCAGCTTTGCGGCCCTGTTTACCAACCTGATCTTCAACTATCTGCTGATTTTCGGCAAACTGGGTTTCCCCAGACTGGGTGTAGCCGGTGCAGCAATTGCAACGGTGATTTCACGCATTGTGCAGCTGGGCATCATTTCTGTTGCTGCCCACAGAAACACGGACCGCTTCCCCTTCCTGAAGGGCTTGTTCAGATCACTGTATATTCCTGGAGAACTGACATGGTCCATTGTGCTGAGAGGGCTTCCTCTGCTGTTTAACCAGCTGCTGCTGTCCGCAGGTCAGGTTCTGATGAATCAGATTTACAGCAACCGGGGACTTGAGGCCGTCGCATCCATGAACATTGTGACCACGGTTGCCAACCTGTTTGTCGTGATTATGTGGTCTTTCGGCAACTATATCGCAATCTATACCGGAAATCTTCTGGGCAACAGGGAATTTGACAAGGCGCGGGGGGAGTGTCCCAAACTGATGGCTCTTTCCTTTGTGTGCTGCATTGCCGGGAGCATTCTGCTGGCGGCTATTTCCGGGCTTATCCCAAGGCTCTACAATGTGCTGCCGCTGGTGCGGACTCAGGCCACACAGATGCTGCTGATCACTGCTGTTGCTATCCCCATACAGTCTTTATCAATAAGCACCATGTTCCTGCTTCGGGCAGGCGGAATGACAAGAATAACCAGTCTTTTCGACTGCGGAAGCACCTGGCTTTTGTTCATTCCCGCCGCCTGGCTGCTGGTGAAGTTCACTGCATTTACCCTGCCGGTGGTGTACCTGCTGGTCAATTGTCTTGAACTGGTGAAGGCCGGAATCGGCATTGTCCTTTCTGCCAAAGGCGTTTGGGTAAATAATATAATATCAGTCGGCGCGAACAAAACATAAAACGAAAAAATGATTGTTCCCGTTATTCATGCATTTTCAGGTGCTGATCGGCTTCCACGTCAGAAGATTCACTTCGCATGGGATACGGGAAAAGGTATACTATCTGTTACAAGCGCTCATTTCAAAAACAAAAGAAGAACCTTTCAAATTGAGGTGAAAAATGAAAGAAAAATCAATGGGTGTTCCTGAGCTTAGCCGGGCGAAGATGATTACGCTCACCCTGTGCTTCTTTCTGGTATTTTTTATTGCCAGTGACACGCTGATTCTAAGCACCGCTTCCGTAAGCATTCTCAATGATCTGGGCGGACAGCAGCATTACTCCCTTATTTTTTCCATTCGTGGTATTACCATTGCAGTTACCTGCATGCTCTGCGGCCGCCTGATCGACAGGATGGGACGCCGCAACATGCTGCTCTTTGGCCTGTTCATAGGACTTCTCTCCAACGTTTTGGGCGCAATAGCCCCCAATATGCTTGTGCTGGTTGTTTCCCGCGCACTGTATGGCCTGGGCTATGGCTTTATTAATGCCGCAGTCATGATTATGATCAACGAGCTTTTCGGCAAAAAGAGCGGATATGGCTACCTGATTACACTCATCGGCTACGGTGTGGGCAACGTCGGAGTTCCGCTCCTGGCCGGATGGCTGGTTGAAAACTATACCTGGCGCTGGGGCTTCTGGCTGCTGGTCGCTTCGGCTGTGGTGTGCATTGCGCTGCTGGTGTCTTCCTGCCCCAACTATACAATGCTTCAGGAATCCAACAGCAAAAAGCTGGATGTGAAGGGCATCATCTACTCTGTTCTGGCCATCAGCGGCCTTGTCGGCGTGCTCTCCTTCGGCGGCAAGAGTTTTGCCTGGCTGAGCCTGACCACGCTGGTTCTGGTTCTGTTTACGATAGTGATGTTTGTCCTGTTTATCCGTACAGAGAAGAACATAGACCAAAACATTGCCATTTTTCCTGTGTCCATGATGCGCTCCAAAGTGCTGATGGGCTGCGCCATAGGGCAGTTCTGCATGTCGGCCAACAGTACCTGCCTTTATGTGTACATCCCTTACTACATGCAGCAGGAAATGGGCACCACCGCAACTCAGGCTGGCGCAGCCACCTCAATTATCTCCTTTATGACCACGGTATTCGGCGCAATTTTGCTGGTTGCCATGGTCAAGGCCCAGCGCCATTCTGTCTTCGGACTGATCACGGTTGTTGGAGAAGCCATTGCTCTGGTTCTCATCAGTATTTTCATCTCGCCCACTCTCAGTGTAATGGCCATGTATGTGCTGGTCCTCTTCTACGGCCTGACCCAGTCTGTTGAGTCCTATGCCTTTACCATGACCCTGCAAGCCGGCGTTTCGACTCAGGAAATTGCCATTGGAACGGCCTTTATCCAGTTTGTACGCCAGTTTACCGGTGTTGCTGCCACAACCATGGCATCCCCCATCCTCAGCATGAGCTCCAGCTTCGGTGCAGGCATGAAGAACGTGTTTATCTTCGCCGCTGTGCTGACGGTAATTGGCGCTGCCACCTTCGGTATGCTGGTTCCGATCAAAAAGAAAGCTGCTGTCGCAGCATAAATTCGTTTTCGAATATTAAGGAAGAATACATACAAAAAGGGGAGCTTTGGCAGAAGCGGTCCCGCTGTGGGCTGTGAAAACAAAAGTTCCCCTTGAATCTATAATCCGGTAAGTAACATGGAAAATAACGAATACAGGGAGCCCTTATTCTGAACACATAAAGGAGAACATGATGGATAAGCATGAATTGACTGAACTTTTGAATCATGTGGCGGACGGGAGCATCAGCCCGGATGATGCGGCGCTCAAGCTGAAAATACAGCCCTTCCAGGAAATCGGCGAATACGCAAAGGTGGATTTTCACCGTGGCATTCGTCAGGGCGTGCCCGAGGTGATTTACGGCGCAGGGAAGGCCAAGGAGCATATTCTGGGCATTGCGAAGGCCATGGTAAATAACGGGCAGAAAACCATCCTGATTACCCGTCTGAGCGAAGAAGCGGCCGAATTTGTGAAGAGAGAGCTGCCGCTGAACTACAACAGCATGGCCCATGTGGGCATCATCGGTGAAATGCCTGAGGTCAGCGGCAAGGGACGGATTCTGGTTGCTACCGGGGGCACCAGCGATATCCCCGTGGCCGAGGAGGCTGCGCTGACGGCTGAGGCTTTGGGCAATGACGTGCTGCGTCTTTACGATGTGGGGGTGTCCGGCATCCATAGACTGCTGTCACATATGGACATTGTGATGAGTGCCCGGGTAATTATTGCCGTTGCGGGTATGGAAGGCGCACTGCCTTCAGTGGTGGGCGGCCTCGTGGACTGCCCGGTAATCGCCGTTCCCACCAGCGTGGGCTACGGCGCGGCATTCGGCGGCGTGGCAGCACTGCTGAGCATGCTCAACTCCTGTGCCAGCGGAATGAGCGTTGTCAACATTGATAACGGCTTCGGTGCGGGCTATCTTGCCAGCATGATTAACCACATGGACTGAGGGATCGAGCATGAAGCTGGATGAATTCTTCGCTGAACATCCGAAAGCGGCGCTGGCTTTTTCCGGCGGAACGGACTCTGCTTTTCTGCTGTATGCGGCCAGAAGCGCCGGAGCGGATGTAAGACCCTATCTTGTCAAGTCTCAGTTTCAGCCGGAATTTGAGTATGAGGATGCAGTCCGGCTTTCCGGCGAGCTGGGGGCTGAGCTTCGCGTGGTCAATGCAGACATTCTCCAATATGACGAGGTGACGGCCAATCCGGGAAATCGTTGCTATTTCTGCAAAAAACGAATCATGGGGGCGATTCGCGCAGCAGCTGTTGCCGACGGATATGAGACCATGATTGACGGCACCAATGCCAGCGACGAATGCGGCGACCGGCCGGGCATGAAGGTTTTGGAAGAGCAGCACATTTTGTCTCCGCTGCGCATTTGTGGACTGACGAAAAGCGATGTCCGCCGCCTTTCCAAAGAGGCAGGGCTTTTCACCTGGGATAAACCGGCCTATGCCTGCCTGGCTACCCGGATTCTTGCCGGAGAGAAGATCACGGCGGAAAAGCTCAAGGCCATTGAGGAGAGCGAAGCGGTTCTTTTTGCCATGGGCTTTTCGGACTTTCGCGTCCGGCTTCGCGACGGCGGCGCGCTGCTGCAATTTACGGAAGAACAGCAGCGCCGGGCGCAGGAGATGCTCGGAGAAATCACGACAGAACTGTTAAAGCATTTCGAAACGATAAAAATTGACCTGAAGGCGAGGGAGAAGAGCAAATGAAAACACTGTACATAGACTGCGCAATGGGCTGCGCGGGGGATATGCTGACGGCGGCCCTGTTGGAACTGCACCCGGACAGAGAGGGCTTTATCCGCAGGATGAATGCCGTGCTGAATGGAAAAGCAGTGGTTTCCGCCGTGGCCGATAAAAAATGCGGCATTGTTGGTACCCATGTTTCCGTTCTGATCAACGGCGAGGAAGAAGGGGAGCATGAGCATCACCACCATGAACACGACCATGAACATAAGCATACCCATCACCACCACACCGGCATTCAGGAGATCCGGGCGTTTATCGACGCCGTTGACCTCCCGGAAAAGGTGAAAGCAGATGCCAAAGCGGTCTATGATATTATCGCTCAGGCGGAAAGCACCGCACACGGGGCGGAGATAGAAAACATCCATTTCCACGAAGTAGGCTCTCTGGACGCGGTAGCGGATGTGCTTTGCGTATGTGAGCTGCTTTATGAGATCACCCCGGAGAAGGTTATGGCCTCTCCTGTCAATGTGGGCTACGGCCATGTAAAATGTGCCCACGGGATTGTGCCAGTTCCGGCTCCCGCAACGGAACTGATTCTGCGTGGCGTCCCCATGTATTCCGGACGAGTGGAGAGCGAACTCTGTACCCCCACAGGGGCAGCGCTGTTGAAGTACTTTGTATCAGAGTATGGAACCATGCCGGTTTTGAAAGTGAGCAAAGCGGGCTACGGAACGGGAAAAAAGAATTTTGAAGTGGCCAATGTGGTGCGCGCGGTTTTGGGCGAAACCGAAAGCAAACGCTCACAGATTATTGAGCTTGTATGCAACATAGACGACATGACGGCGGAGGAACTGTCCTTTGCTATGGACGAGCTTTTCGCGCTGGGCGCTTTTGACGTCTACTTCACCCATATCGGCATGAAGAAATCAAGACCCGGCGTTATGCTGACCTGCATGTGCAGCGAAGAAAAAAGGAAAAAGATGCTGCGCTGCATCTTCAAAAATACCACAACGCTGGGCGTTCGGGAGTATGTCTGCAACCGGTATAACCTGAGCCGTTCAATGTGCACGGCGGAGACGGAATACGGACCAGTGCGCATCAAGAGCGCGGAGGGTTACGGCGTAAAACGCAGCAAATGCGAATATGAGGATCTTGCCGCACTGGCCAGAGCAAACGGAAAAACTCTGCGGGAAATTGAAGAGAGTGCTTATGAAAACCAGAAAGACAAACAAAATATCTGACAATACTATACGTCGGCTTCCCCGTTATCTCCGGTGCCTGGACGAGCTTGAGCGACAGGGGAATACCCGTGTGTCCTCGGCCGTGATCGGCAATCACCTGAACAATACCCCTTCACAGGTCCGGCAGGATCTGTCTCAGTTCGGCAGCTACGGTATGCAGGGCTATGGCTATAACATTGAAAGTCTGCGCGCCAGCATACATGCCATTTTAGGCACCGATGCGACGCACACGGTGATTATCGCTGGTATCGGCAGTCTGGGCCATGCCCTTCTTGAGCATCTGCCCCTGGCTGCAAACGGCTATCAGATTCTAGCCGGTTTTGATGTAGACCCCAAATTAATCGGCCAGAAAATAAACGGCGTTCCCATCCTGAATTCCGAGGATTTCGGTAGCTTTATTCAAAACAATAAGCCGGCAATCTGCATTCTCACCGTTCCGACCTCCGCAGCGGTAGACTATGCCAAACAGGCCTCTGAAAATGGTGTGGCCGCAATCTGGAACTTTGCCAATGTGGATTTAAGCACCCTGGGGCTGGAAGCGGCGGTTGAAAACGTAAACCTGATGGACAGCCTATATACCCTGACCTATTACAGCAGAGACGGGGAATAAACTGTGTGATACTATTTTCCGATAAAAAAGCAGACACTTTTTATCGGAAAGACGCCGCTTAATGCGTCGCCCTTCTGCGCTGAAAGCGCAGAAGACGTCTCATGCAGACTCCGACGCGCTGTCGCGCCATTAAAAGTAGGCTTTGTCTACTTTTAATGGGAGCCTAGTATAAGAAAGCTGTGTGAAATACCCGATTTTGTTCTATCATACCGGGTCTTGAATGGAAAGAGGGAACGAAGGTCAGGGCGCCGTTACTCAGCGAATGCCATGCTTCGGTGGAATGTAAAGTGATTCAGGAGATCGAGATAGGAGGAGACCACGTTTTCTTTGTGTACTCAGTTGAAGCAGTACACTGTGATGAGAGCTGGCTGAATGAAAGTGGAAACATAGACTTCGTAAAAATCGTTCTTCTTTGAAACGGTACCTGTGAATGGGGAAAACATTCATGATAATGTTCCGGAACACCTCATTTCGGCGGGGATCTACTTTCCTCATAATATAAGAAGAAAGAATTGCCAGTAATCTGCAAGGACAAAAAGGGACATCCCCCTTTAGCCCAACAGTGAAGCACTTTACATCACTTACATCAAACGGAACAACTCATAAGGGAACTTATAACAAGTTGTGAAAAATGAGTTGCTTCAGGATGCTGAATTTGACAGGATATAACAAGCGGCGGGAGCTTATGAAAGGACAACCGATTTTCTCCCGACAATGAAGCCTTTGGACTCTGACAAGAAGGTTTCCAAGGAAGTTTCGGCTCCTGCGCCGGCTGCTCAGGCGGCTCCTGAAGTTCCTGAAAAAATTGATTTTTCCAATGTGGAGATCGAGCCGCTGTTTGCCGATTTTGTGGATTTTGACACGTTCAGCAAGTCCGATTTCCGTGCTGTGAAGGTCAAGGCCTGCGAAGCCGTGAAGAAGTCGAAGAAGCTGCTCAAGTTCACGCTCGACGACGGTACCGGCGAGGATCGCGTCATCCTGAGCGGCATTCATCAGTATTATGAGCCGGAGGAACTGGTGGACAAGATCTGCATAACTTCGGTGACGGCTTCGCGCATGCGTTTGGCATCCAGTATACCGATAAGGAAAACAAGCTCCAGTATGTACACCAGACAAGCTGGGGCATGACAACCCGTATGATTGGTGCTATCATCATGGTGCATGGTGACAACAGCGGTCTGGTTCTGCCCCCTCGTATCGCACCCACACAGGTGATGATTGTTCCCATCGCGCAGAAAAAGGAAGGCGTACTGGAAAAAGCAGCTGAGCTGAAAAACAGACTGGCAAAGGTTTGCCGCGTAAAGCTGGATGATTCCGATAAATCCGCAGGCTGGAAGTTCTCCGAATATGAAATGAAAGGGATTCCCGTTCGTCTGGAAATCGGTCCCAAGGATATTGAACAGAATCAGTGTGTTCTGGCAAGACGAGATACCGGTGAAAAGATTTTCGTTTCTCTGGATGAGCTGGAAACAAGGGTTCCTGCCCTTCTGGATGAAATCCATGAAAATATGCTGAAAAAAGCAACCGAACACCGTGAATCCAGAACCTACGTTGCAAAAACAATGGATGAATTTGAAAAAACCATCAACGAAACACCCGGCTTCATTAAAGCAATGTGGTGCGGCGATCAGGCCTGTGAGGATGCTATCAAGGAAAGAACAGCGGCAACCAGCAGATGTATTCCTTTTGAACAGGAAGAAATCTCTGATGTCTGCGTATGCTGCGGCAAGCCTGCGAAGCACATGGTTTACTGGGGCAGAGCATACTAATCCCACAACAGAATAAAGCAAATTAAAAAAGGGTAAATCTTCAAATAAAAATGAGGATTTATCCTTTTTTTTCATTCTCTTTTCTGTTATTCCTTTTTCTGCCCTTTCAGATTAAAAAGCAGCAGACCACAGATGATAATCGCACCGCCGACAAAGGTTCCCATCCCCGGCACCTCATGCAGGAGCAGAAAACTCATCAGGGTAGACAGCAGCGGCGAAAGGAACATAAAATTTGCCACCTCGCTTGTTTTTTCCGCATACGCCAGAGCCTTCGCCCAGAGGATACAGCCGATGGCATTAGAGATGATTGCAAGATACAGCAAGGCGAGAAAATGCTTCGGCTCTCCGGTTATCATCTCCCGAAAGCCCTGCATAGCAGAAAAGCAGTTCGTGGTAGACTGTTTTCATAGTGATTTTTATGAAAAAATGATTTTGTATCTTTGATCCTGTATATGTTTTTT
>OHAJ01002142.1_pt1 | contig 13750 bp, 8 predicted proteins | sample 1577101 | NCBI WGS metagenome assembly OHAJ01 (sample SAMEA3541531, study PRJEB24748) | human gut metagenome | biome: human gut; feature: human-associated habitat; material: faeces | place: China | collected 2012
AAGCAAGGTTTGAAAACAAAAGACAAATGTATAATCTGAAACTGCATACATTGTGGACTCCATTAAAAAAAGATGGCTATATTGGAATTATTGGATATTTTGATAGTGTAAAATAGAAAAATGCAAAGCGGTGGAAGAAATGTGGCATATTCTGATATGGCACTGGTCGGAAACTGTATTCGGAGCGGGCATTATTGGTTTAAGGAATGCGGGATTCTTTGTTTTCGGGATATTTGATGAAAATAAAAAAGGATGAGATCATTGGACTGGAGACAGGATAAGAACTACCTTGACTATATCGACAGCGGGGAATCCGCGGCAGTGTATATAGTCAAAAATATCGTAAAATCATTAGATACAAAAAACATGTGGGTGGATGTCGTATCGCTGAGTACTTATTGTAAAAGAGGCTCTGGAAATATTGCGTTTAACTGGATCATTGTGGAGTTGTTTCCGCGGATATTGAGAAAACGGAACGAATGTGATATCTTTTTAGTAGGATAAAACGGCGCGAGGAGGAAATGACATGGTTGTTTATTTTTCAGGAACGGGAAACAGTAAATATGTAGCAGAGAGGATTGCCGGCAGCTTGCAGGAAAAACTGATCTGTATGAACGAACGGATCAAATCGGGCGATACCGGGTCTGTTAAGACAGGAGAGAATCTGGTAGTGGTGGTACCGACTTATGCATGGAGAATCCCGCGTGTGGTTTCTGACTGGATCGGACAGACAGAATTTGTCGGGGCGAAGAATGTCTGGTATGTGATGAGCTGCGGAAGCGGTATTGGTGGCGCAGATATATACAATCGAAAACTGAGTGAGAAAAAAGGATTAAAACATATGGGGACGGCACAGATCATTATGCCTCCAGCAGGTAGAGCCGGGCGTTCCGGCTCATGGCAAGGATGAGCTGGACTTTCTCCTTGTTGCCCTTGGAAAGGCTCTTGAGGGGTGCTTTGGGCGAAAGCTCCAGCTTTTCCAGCATCTCATTCGCCTTGGCGGGGTCGAAGTCGGCGTAGAAATCCCGGAACATCTCCACCAGCTGCTCCACCCGCATCCAGTCGGGCAGCCATGCGGCGTCCGGCAGATAGGAGACGATGGCTTTCGTATCCGGGCCGGGGGCCATGCCCGCGATTTTTATGCTGCCCGCCGTGGGCTGCAAAAGGCCGTTCGCCGGATCACCCCATTGCGGAAGTTTCTCACTATACAAATCCAGTACCAGCAAATCACCGGAATCGAGCGTACTGACCATCGCTTCCCGCGGATTCGCCTGCCATGCCTGCATCACCCACACAGCCTCCGGATTCGCTTTCTTCATAGCACTCATAATAGAAGTTCCCGCCTTTGCCAAGTCTACTCCTTCCGTATTTCCTCCTTCATGAAAGGGGTCCATACTGTAATACTTTGCTTTTCCGTACAGTTTCTCCAACTCCTCATAATACATGGCAGCAAATGAATCGAAATGTTCATCTTCCGTAGAAAGAAAGGCCGGACGAGGGAAACCGCACCATTTACCGGGATCGGCAATCTGATACCCCAGTTTCTCGCCGATATTACGGGGGACCATTCCTGCATATCCGGGGAATACCGGTTCAATGCCCAGCTCCCTCATTCGGGTAATGATCTTCTTTTGCAGTGCTTCCTGTTGCCGATACCAACTGTCGGGATTCGGTCCGCCCCATCCTTCCAGATTATTCATCTGCCACCATGCCATAAAGGCAGGACCGGAAATAAACTCATTGATCTCCTCCGTCGTATATCCGATACGCTTCAGCAGATTATACCAGACAACCTCCATCCCTGTTATACTCAAAGGCATATTGATGCCGTGCATCGCCATCCAGTCTATTTCTTTCTCCCAGCGCTCCCAGTCCCAGAAAGCCATGGAGTAGGAATAGGTACAGTAATTCAGGTAATATCGATTCTTCATAGCCGTCGCCTGTCGGATTTTCTTTTGAGGCAGAGGCAGTACTTCCGGCAATTTCTGCGAGGGATTATTCCACGAAAGATGAATACCTGCCACGTATTTCAGGTACCAATTCAAGCCCGTAGCCAGTGAAAGATCGGAGTTTCCGGTTATCAGTACTTTGCCATCCTTGGAGTCTATCTCAAAGTAGTCCTTTGCCGGATCGGCTTCATCAGTAACCAACCGGAAAAGGATTTGATCTTTCGACGTATTCTCCGTCACACGTGCTGCCAATGAATCGATTGGAGCAGACGTAGATTGGCAACTTGTATACATAACAACAGAACTAAATAATAAAAGTAATAGAAGACGCATGTTCATAGTCATTATTTTTTTAAGAGTCATCAAATGTGTTTGAGCGTTTGGACCCCTAAATATATTTCAAATTTCCGATTACTGAAAATAAAATGTAGTTCTTTTATACTGATACACATTAAATAACCTCCAATATATGAAAAGTCGGAAATATTCGGTTGACTCACCGACTGTTTCCGACGGATAGCATTGGCTCTAATAAAGAAAGAAGATGTGTCAAACAGTTATTTGCACATCTTCTTTCAATTTGTGTTTCAGTTAATTATTACTCCCATCCCGGATTATTGGGGGCCAGTTCTGGGTTTAATGCGATTTCATTAGTAGGCACCTGATACAGATAATACTTATCTAACCAACCTTTACCTGCTACCAAAGGATCATTATACATATAGATAAAACCTTCTTTCTTTCCTGTCGTATCGGCGTATCCTTTTTCAAGATCAACAAACTGTCCGGAATCGCCAATCTGCTCTTTAGTAGCCCATTGACCATACTGTATCTTATTGATAAACCAAGGTGCCTTTTTCCAACGGCGCACATCGTAGAATCCAAATCCTTCACCCATCAATTCTACTATGCGCTCGCGACGAATCTCCCACAATACAGGGTCTACGGTCTGGTCGCGCTTCGGATCAAATCCGGCATTTATCTCGGCCACTTTCATATGGGCAACTCCCACCCGATCGCGTAACTTATTGATAGTAAGATCAGCAACAGTCTGATTGAAGCCCTCGGCACCTGTACCACCTTTTTCAAATTTAGCCTCAGCATAATTCAACATCACTTCATCAATCTTGAACAAAGGTACATCTGAGGTCCCTTCATTCTCTTTCGAATTGTCCCATACATTATAGTATCTGTACACATAGTTACCGCTACGGGCTACGAGGAAACCTTGTCCGCCATTGTTGGTGAAGAAGTGAGGCATTCCTTTCAATATAGCAGCAGACCAGTTCATCAATGGGAACACTTTATGTTTACCGGCTTCCCCATTTCCGCCTCCGAAACCTGTGTAACGGGTAATGCCCATGATATCCATAAACTCACGGTCCTTGGGATCAGAAGTATACTCCCAACTGGTATTATCGGCACTTGGGATCACCTTATAAGGGGGAGCTACAGTCTCCAGCAGACGAAGGTCACGATTGCGGAAAGTAGCATTCATACTATTATCCCCGTCCTGCGACCATTCATATTCCGAGCTGTTATGAATCGTTTTACCATCTTTACAAAGATACATATCGATGATGTGTTGCGGCATTTCCACATTATGGGTGGATGTCCGTTCAACATGAGTCAGTACATAATTAGTCAGTTCTTTTTCTACATATTCCTTATACAGAATGATGCCTTTCATTCCTTTCAGGTCAGATGTCAGCATCTCTCCCCAATCACTGTTCAGTTCGGGATAAGAATCCATCAGTTTCTTGGAATAAGTGATACAAGCATCAAAGTACTTATCTTCGTCCCCCAAAGCATGATATTTACGCCATGTACCTTCAAAAAGGCAGAAACGGGAAAGAAGAGCACGGACAACATGCACATTGATCGTATTTTCACCGTCACCTTCTTCTTTTATATGCTCTTCAGCATATATCAAATCGTTCAATACATGATCGGCAACTTCTTTGCGAGGTGTACGGGGACCATATGCTATTTCCTTATCCGAATCACCCAGTACACGATCTACCCAAGGCACATCACCAAAACGAGCTATCAGTTCCGAATAATAATAGGCACGGAAAAAATATCCCACCGAACGCCAATGTTCCTTGTCCGCATCCGTCATCCCTGAGTTATCGATATTTGCCAACATGACATTGACCCGATAGACGAAACTGAATGCCCATCCATTGCCCGATGAAGAACTGGATACATTTTGAAAAGCATACGGATTACCGTCACCCTGACGACGCATCAGATAACCTGCATAAATATCGCTTGTATAGGATGTGGCACTGGCATAGGCTCCGTTTGTTCCGGGAATACGCAGGATATTAGTATTTGTAAATACTCCATATAATCCCCAGGCATAGGTCTTGAAAGTATTATAATTACTGAACACTGTCTGCTCCGTCAACGAAGTATCCGGATAGCGTTCCATAAAACTATCGTTGCATGAAGTAAACCCGATAGCTGCTGCCGCAAGCATAGTATATATTATTTTTTTCATAACCAATTATAAATTAAAGAGTAACATTAAAACCAAAAGAAATCGTACGATAGAAAGGATATCCCCAAGACAGGCGTTCCGGGTCATAACCCTTCATCAGCTTAGTAAATGTGTGAAGGTTCTCACAACTTACGAACGCTTTCAAACTCGTTAATGTAATAGGTGCTAACCAGCTCTTCGGGAAATTATAACTCAAAGTCACATTCTTGACACGCAGATAAGAGCCATTCATCAGATACTTCGTTTGCGCACGTGTATTGTAACCGGAGTTGTTTCCTTGCCCGTAAATACGGAAATATTCCGCATTCGGATTGGCTGCCGTCCAATCACCATTGGCAGAATCTACCGGTTTCCAATAATCCAGCTGGTCTTTAAAGAGTGAACCAAACTGTCCGGAATTAAACGGCCAGCGGCGTGCATCACTGATCCATACATCACGTTTACCTACTCCTTGCAGCAAAACACTCAGATCAAATCCTTTGTAATTGACTCCCAGGTTTATACCATACTGCAAACGCAAAGAGTTATTACCGATTATCTTGCGGTCTCCCGGATTGTCAAAGGTTCCGTCTCCCGTATCAATGCGATTCGTACTCGATCCATCATCACGCAAATTCTGGTACTTGATGTCGCCGGGACGCGGACTTACTCCATCCACTGTCACCACCCCTTCTTTCAATTTCCAGGTATTTGTATCTTCAAAGTCATCGGCTGTATAGTAACCATCCGTTACATACCCCCAGATAGAACCGATTTCATATCCTTCATAATAATTATTCGTGCCATCACTTTTCAGGATAATCTTGGATTCATTATGGTATTTGGTAACGACTGTTTTAGAGTCATAAAGATTGAAGCCTACATTATAGCCCCATGCACCGATTCTATCTCTCCAGGTCAATGACAATTCCCAGCCTTTCGTACGCAAGTCGGCGGTATTCTGCAAAGGTGCGGAAGCACCTACTACTGACGGCAGCTCAGCTCCCGGAGCAAGCATATCTTTCGTATCACGCCGATACCAGTCGAAAGTACTTTGCAGACGTCCGTTCAAGGCAGTTATATCAAAACCAAAGTCCAATGTTTCTACCGTTTCCCAAGTAAAACTATCACTGACCAGTCCCGGAGCATTCAAAGTCAGCGGCTTCGCTCCATTCACCAGCCACGCCACATCCTTCTTTTCCACTTGCGACATGGTCGGAACGAATTTATAAGGATCAATGCCTTGATTACCTATTTGTCCCCAGGTTCCGCGAAGTTTCAGATCGCTTAGCCAGTCACCTGCAACCGGTTTCATAAAGTTCTCGCGGGCAATGTTCCAACCCACAGATACAGAAGGGAAGAAACCGAAACGATTTTTCTTCGGGAATTTAGACGAGCCGTCATAACGACCATTGGTCTCAAACAAATATTTGCCTTTATAATCATAATTAACACGATAGAAAGCACCACGCACGGTATACACGCGATGATCATCTGTAATAACCTTATTCTCACCGGTAGCCGTACTATGTGACGGATACTTCTCGTTAATCATATCATAAGAATAAGTATACAATTTCTTCCAGTCACTGGATTCCTGGTTGAAGCCGCCCATTAATGACAAGTTATGCGTGTCATTCCATGAATATCTATAATTAGCATACAGGTTGATGGCATTATAATCAGTACTTTGGTGAGTCGTCTCCAGAGAAGAAGTAGTGGCAGTCTGTATTTTTGCCAGCTCAACCGTTGTATAATCAATGGAAGCCTTATTCACATTCTGATTACTCCATGTCTTGTCAAATGTATATTCAAATGCCACTTCAAGCCCTTTCAATGGTTTCAATACCGTTTTTGACAGGATACGGGCATTGTCTCTGATTGTATTGTTATCCGTTGCCATTCTCAAAACGTTGGAAGGCGTATTCGTCATCAGGCTGGTGCCGTCAGGCAAAGTCAGGGAGCCTTCGGGATATACAACCGGCAAACGCATATCATACAATCCGGTCTTATCCGAAGTCACAGGCATATTCTTGTCACTCTGAGCATAGCGTATATCTACAGACTGAGTCAGCCACGAGGTGATTTCGGCAGAAATATAGGCACTACCCGACAAACGTTTGTAGCGGTCTTTATCGGTGATCAAAATACCTTGCTCGCTATTATAACCAAGGGACAGACGATAAGCCAGCTTATCAGTACCACCACTCAATGACACATTATGTGCTTGCAGAAAACCGTAATCATCAAGCATATTGGCATACAGGTCTTTCTCATTCAGGTAATAATTCAATCCTGTTTCCGGGTCTACATATACCCCGTCTCCGGTAGTCTGGAATTTACCCGGATTCTTACGATATTCGGTCAGGTAGTTCATCCATGTTTTGATATCTTGCCCGGTGTAGTATTTACCGGCATTGAACTCGCCGTCCAGGTAAGCCTGCATCCACTCCAGCCCGTCAGCCTGTTCCGGACGATTGATAGAACTCTGGAAACCAAAATTATTATTATAATTGACATGAAACCCGTCGCCTTTCTTCGCCTTCTTTGTAGTCACAAGTATTACACCGAAAGCGGCACGCGCACCATAGATAGCGGCCGAAGCAGCATCTTTCAACACAGAAACACTTTCGATATCTTCGGGATTCAACATATCGATATCCCCCGGAACATTATCTATCAACACCAACGGACCACCGCCATTGATGGAAGTCGTACCACGAATATTGAATGATTTGCTCTGTCCCGGACCGGCAGCATCATTATTAGGAGTAATCTGAAGTCCCGGCATCGCACCCTGCAAAGCACTCATGGCATTTACAACAGGACGACTCCCCAGTACATCATCCATCTTTACCTGAGATACCGCGCCGGTCAGGTTCGCTTTCTTCTGTACACCAAAACCAACTACTACCACTTCGTCCAGACTCTGTGTGTCTTCTTTCAATACTACCGACAGCGTCTTTCCCGGAGTTACTTTCAGGGACTGTCCTTGATAACCAATATAAGAAATTTCAAGAATGGCGTCTTTTGAACCGACATTCAGGGTAAAATTACCGTCCATATCAGTGATCGTGCCATTGGAGGAGCCTTTTTCTATCACACTGGCACCGATTACCGGTTCACCTGCCGCATCCACAACTCGTCCGCTTACTTTTACCTTTTCCTGATGCGCCTGTTCGACAGATGCCAACTCCGTGGACAGAATGATCTTTTTATCTATTACCTTATATTCTACATTCGTATTTTTAAATACTTCGTCAAGAACTTTAAAGATATCATTACGGTTAGCGGAGATTGTCACCAACCGTTTCAAATTTATATGAGCATTGTTGTAGAAGAAACTAAATTCTGTTTGCTTCTCTATCGCTCTTAATACATCCTCAACTGTCTGATTACGTACATTCATCGTAACCTTTGCAGATTGGGCATAACTATCTGTCGCATTAGTTAATCCGACAAAACAAAATAAGAATAAAATAACCAGTCTCATAGTACGTGGGATTTTTTTCGAGGTTAGCCAAAAAGACTTTACCACCCTTAAAACTTGGATGCTAAAATTGTTTTGCATAATTTTGTATTGATTTAAGTTGAAAATGAGTTAACTATGCTTGTCTGCCAACAAGCATTTTCAATTGATTCATTTTAGTATGGGGAGATCTGCCAAAATCTTCCCATACTTTTTTCTAAGTGGGTTTTGCCTTCATATTATTAAATTGTTAAAGGTTAATCAATAAATTTCTATTATCTCTTTTTTCCTGTCACTTCCATCCTTATCATCATTGATATGTTGCCAACGTATTTTAGAGGATACTTTAAAATATTCCAGAATCTTCTCCAAACGTTGATTTGTAAAGGTTCCCGTAAACGAACTATTCTTCAGTTTTTCGTTCTTAATAACAAATTTCACACTATATCTTTTTTCCAGCATCCATAATGCTTCTTCCAAAGGTGTATTATCAAGAACAACTTCTCCATCTTTCCAAGCCAATTCTGATTTTCCCGAAGTTTTATAAAGGTGGACTTTATCAGTCTCCGAATCATACACCAGCTTCTCTCTTGGAGATAAGAACACATGTTTCACCCCAGCATCTTTCTCGAACATAAAATCTACTTTTCCTTCAATCAAAGTTGTAATAACCTCTGTATTCTGTTCATATGCTTCCACATTGAAACATGTACCCAATACTTCTATCTGTGATTGATGTGTAGTAGAAAGGATAAATTTCTTTTCCGGATCTTTGGCCACTTCAAAGTATGCTTCACCACTTAACGTCACTTTACGGAAATCTCCATTAAAGCGAGAAGGATAAGACAAAGAAGATTCCGAATTCAAATAAACAATTGTACCATCGGGTAATGTCAACGAAGTGGTCATTCCAGGACTAGTCTTAACTTCCATCATCTCCGCTACCTCACCAGTATCCCCTTTCCAATTCTGCCATATAAATAAGGTAAGAAGCGGAATAAATAGAATTGCAGCAGCACGTTGTGCCCACTCCCACCACACTATCCTTCTCACTTCACGGTCCGACATTTTTCCCTTTACTTTCAGTAAAGCTTTCTCCGTATCAACTTTCTTCATTACCTGAACCGTGTCCACAGCCAAATAAAGAGCAAAAGTCTGAGTAGCAACTCGTTTATTCTCCTCCGACTCGTCCATCCACGCTTCCACTTCCAGACGTTCCCCCTCGCTCAACCTCCCCTCACAATAACGAGGAAGCAATTCTTCTATTCTATTATTATCTAATTCTTTCATCCTTTATTCTACCTTTTATTATATGACAAGACCAAACCATGACATTCCTAAACGAAAACCTTATTTTTTTCAGAAAATCTTTATTTTATTATAAAAAAGCTATATTTGCAGCAAATTAGAATTTAATAAATGAAGGAACTACGCATAAAGAGGAATGACCCTCAATTATCTGAAATACAGCGTGGAGGCCTAAAAGCCTTTGAAATGCTATTCAGGCAATACTATGCAGTGCTATGTGCCTATGGTCATAAATATGTTGACTTTCACGATGCAGAAGAAATTGTGCAAGACTCCCTTCTATGGATATGGGAAAACCGGGAAAACCTAATTATTGAATCATCATTAAGTTCTTATCTCTTTAAAATGGTACATCACAAGGCTTTAAATAAGCTTGCACACATTGATGCCATCAAACGTGCTGATACGCGTTTCTATGAAGAAATGCAAGAGATGATACAGGATATGGACTTCTATCAAATTAAAGAGCTAACCAAACGTATTGAAGAAGCGGTTGCTGCATTACCGGAAAGTTATCGGCAAGCATTTGTTATGCATCGTTTCCGGGATATGAGCTACAAAGAAATTGCAGAAACATTGGAAGTGTCTCCAAAGACTGTAGATTATCGTATTCAGCAAGCACTCAAACAATTACGCATCGATTTAAAAGATTATCTGCCATTGCTGCTTCCTTTACTGTTTCCTTAATATAAGTGACTCCTTCCAATAAATTGGATTCGTACCTATTAAATCTATACCATCCTTCAACTAAATAGAGAAAAACGGTCTCTTTTTAGGTAAAGTTCTTTTTTGCTCTATCAATTAAAGCTATAAAACAGAAAATAGTAAATCTGTATTTATCTATAGTACAAGCTGATACAGATCATAAATTCTCAACCATTCTCATCATGATGAGAATTATTTCTCACCACAGTGAGAACTTTTTCTCATCACAGTGAGAATCTTTTCTCATTGCATTGAGAATTTTTTCTCATTGTGGTGAGAATATTGTCTCATCGTAATAAGCTGACCAAAGTCTTGGAAGTCTGCAATACATAAAACAAACAATCATAAAGGATAAGAAGACAGATACAATCCTATTCTTGCCGATAAGGTAGCGTAAACCAGAAAGTAGAACCTTTGTTTTCCTCTGATTCAACTCCAATCGTCCCTCCTAAGCGATCGATAATCATCTGACAAATGGAAAGTCCCAAACCTGTTCCCTGAACAAAAGGATTGTATTTCACAAACCTTTCGAATACATGCTTGCATTGCTCTTCTGACATGCCGCAGCCTGTATCCGAGACATAAAAGCAAATTGTATCGGCATCCTTCAGACGATATCCCATTCTGATAGAACCTGTCTGAGTAAATTTAATAGCATTGATGACAAAATTGGAAATCAGTTGTATCAAACGATTCTTATCTGTATAAAGGGTACATTCCGGCAGACGTTCGGTAAAAGTAAGAGTAACAGTTTCTTTTTTCAAGCGAAGCCTCATGCTCTGTTCGATTTCTTCCATCGTCTGGTTGACATCTATCAATGACGGGCAGAAGTCAAAAGTGCCGGCTTCGATTTTGGACATGTCCAGAATATCATTGATCAGTTGAAGAAGCAAGTCGGTATTTGTTTCGATGATGTCTGCATATTCGCGCATCTCCTTACGATCTTCTATATCCGGCAACATATTCGAGAAGCCGACAATCGCATTCAACGGAGTGCGGATTTCATGACTCATATTAGCCAGAAAGGCGGATTTCAACTGATTCGCCTGCTCCGCCTTTTCCATTGCCTCACTCAGACGAGTGTATGCCTTGCAAAGAATACGTATATAATAGGCGATCGCTGCTATCAAAATAAGAAGGAAAATGGAACAGGAAAGGATTTCAACACAGTATTGATGAAATATACTTTTAGGTTCGTTGACATAAACAGCTCGTTCAGGATAAAGGTGATAGGGAATATTGTAGGATTCCAGCACTGGATAACAGAGGTAGGCACTCGCCTTCCCTCCTATACTTTCGGGAATGTCCTCCGCCTGTTCTCCATGCAACACACGGTCAATAATTTCAAGTAAGGAATCGCCGAATGATTCTGCAGAAACGTAATAGCCTCCTGCAAAAGTATTATTGGACAGGTCTTCGGAAGAAAGCAGGAACAAGGGAGAGGACGTAAAATTGGTGATAATCTCCTGAATATGATCAAAAAGATAATTATTATCTTCTTTATTATGCGACTCAAACCAGGAATAATAAATAATTCCGGTGTTTGCTTTATAGCTGCGCAAGGTGTCCAGAAGCATTTCTGTTGACAAGTGAGTGGTAGAAAGCAATTCTAAAGGCAGGTTTGGAAAATGCTTTTCAACAGCTTCTTTCACGTCTCCGCGGGTTTCTTCACTGATGTAGCGATCGTCCGAGATAAATGCCAGGCGATCCATATCAGGTATCAGGCTATAGATCAGTTCAACGGTTTCCTTCACATAGTAATGCTGTTTCAGGGTAGTCAGGTTGTAGCCTTTTCTCCACTCTTGGGCGGGGACACTGTTGGTCTCATTCAACGAGGCATGAGAGAGCAGAATATCCAAGGTAGCAGGCAGGCGGTCACGGGAGTTCGTTATGATCACTGGAACATCTTTCCATAGGTCGTCAAATAAAGGACGACAGACAATCCAGCCCGGATCACCAATTATCACAATAGCGGCAGGAGGAAGCGGATATTTCTGACGCAGATGTTCGATGACCGCATTTACTTCCATCGTATCCTGCAAGGCCGGGACAGACAATGATTCCGCTCTGGCGGTTATTCCCTGTTCCTGAAGAACATCGTGCACATACCAATAGAAGTTTTTAGCCCAGGGAAGGTTGAAGTTGATAGAATTCAAAACCAATATTTCTTTATCTGATCTCCCATTATCTGCCAACATAGGGGAAAGGAGTCCTTCGAAAAGAAGAAAGAACGCACCTGTTAAGCATATTCGCAGTAATTGTTTCATTTTGCTGTGTGATTAAAAGTGGAAGCAAAGATAGTATTATTTTTATCTTTTAAAAAGAAAGGCATCCCAAATCTATCGGGATGCCTCTCCATTACATATTTTTATGTATCAGTTCATTATGCCTTTTTTAAAGCTGCGATGCTTTCTTTCAAAGAGCTGATGATACTTTCCGCATCGGCCTGCTTCTTACGTTCCATTTCGAGAACGGCTGCGGGGGCGTTATTGACAAATTTCTCATTACTGAGTTTCTTCAATACACCTTGCAGGAATCCTTCCTTATGTTTCAGTTCAGCTTCCATACGAGCGATTTCGGCTTCTACATCAATCATGTTGCCCAATGGCACAGCGTATTCGGTAGTTCCTACCATGAAGGAAGAAGCACCTTCCGCCTTGCTCTCTACCACTGTAATGGAAGAAAGGTTACACATCTTCTGGATCACCGCATTGAACTCTGCAACCGGATTTTCGCCCAGCACCTGCAAGTCAAGCGGTTCTTTCTGAGCTATGTTCTTTTGCAGACGGATGCTGCGGATATTACTGATAACTCCCTTGACAACTTCAAACTGTGCAACGAATGCGGTGTCTACATAAGTATCCATGCTCAATGCACTTACCATCAGACTTTCTCCTTCTTCCGCATTACGTTCGTACATCTGTTGCCACAATTCTTCTGTGATGAACGGCATAAACGGATGAAGCAGATGCAACAGGTTATCGAGGAAGCAGAGAGTAGCGCTATAAGTGGTACGGTCAATTCCCTGTCCGTAAGCCGGTTTAATCATTTCCAGATACCAGGAAGAGAATTCATCCCAGAATAATTTATAAACAGCCATCAATGCTTCGCTCAGACGGTATTTGCTGAACAAGTCCGCTACTTCGGCAGCTACTTCGTTCTGCTTGGATTCAAACCAGTGGACAGCCAGTTTAGCAGCGTCCGGAGCCTGAATATTATCGTCAACCGTCCAGCCCTTGATCAGACGGAAAGCGTTCCATATCTTGCTACAGAAATTACGTCCCTGTTCGCAGAGCGCGTCGTCGAAAAGAATATCGTTTCCGGCGGGAGCTGCCAGCATCATTCCCATACGGACACCGTCGGCACCATATTTGTCGATCAGTTCCAACGGGTCGGGTGAGTTGCCGAGTGACTTGGACATCTTACGTCCCAGCTTGTCGCGAACGATCCCTGTAAAGTAAACGTTCTTGAACGGCATCTTTCCTTCATATTCGTAACCCGCCATGATCATACGTGCCACCCAGAAGAAGATGATATCCGGTCCGGTCACCAGGTCGCTGGTGGGATAGTAATAGCTGATTTCCTCATTACCCGGATGATTGATTCCGTCAAACAGGGAGATAGGCCACAACCAGGAAGAGAACCAAGTATCCAGACAGTCTTCGTCCTGACGAAGGTCATCCATCGTCAAAGCAGCGTTTCCTGTTTTCTCTTTGGCTTTAGCCAGCGCTTCTTCGGGAGTGACGGCTACCACATAGCCACCTTCCGGCAGGAAGTAAGCAGGAATACGATGTCCCCACCACAACTGACGGCTGATACACCAGTCTTTGATGT
>OHAJ01002143.1_pt1 | contig 13749 bp, 13 predicted proteins | sample 1577101 | NCBI WGS metagenome assembly OHAJ01 (sample SAMEA3541531, study PRJEB24748) | human gut metagenome | biome: human gut; feature: human-associated habitat; material: faeces | place: China | collected 2012
ATCCGCCCTTCTCTTAGGCGCTGCGTCCACATACGGACAAGCCCAGGAGAGTTGCCGGTTTGCACCCGATCCGACTCTGCAGAAGCCGGAATTATATGCAGGCTACGACTGTGTAAGCCTGCTGGACAGTACCGCCGTGACCGTACAGCCGACCGGCTCCGGCTCATTCGCCGTCTGCAAAATCATCAAAGTGATGAACACTCGCGGAGCCGTCGCCAACCGCATTCTCAAATACGATTACGACCCGCTGACGGCGCATGCCGAGTTTCGTTACGCCACGATCTACCGTGCGAATGGCGACGTGATCAATCTCGACGTGACTGGGGCTTGCGACTATGCCGCCCCCGCACGTGCCATCTACTGGGGCGCCCGGCAGATCATGCTGGAAGTGGGCCGCCTGCAACCGGGAGATGTCGTGGAGTACGAGATCGCCAAGAAAGGTTTCACCTACGCCTTGCTGACGGCGGGCGACGACGAGCGTTTCATCCCTCCTATGCGGGGACAGTTTTACGATATCGTCCCCTTCTGGGCTACCGAGCCTACCGTGCGTAAGGTATACCGGGTATCCATGCCGATGGAGAAAGAGTTGCAATTCCAGTTCTACCAAGGCGAATGTACCTCTTCCATGCGATATGAGGATGGACGGAAAGTATATACCTTCGCCTCCGACGATATCCTTCCTTTCGCCAAGGAACCGAATATCGGCGCCGGCCTCGCCCACGCGCACGCGAATGCCCCCGAACGCTGCGGCGACGCGCTCGACGAAAGCTCAGTATGTCACGGCAAATATAGGGTATATAACAAAATTGCTATTTCTGACATATATAACTGAAAGCCTGATACTAAAATTGTGTCAGTTTCCGGTTTTGCAATATTACATCCTAAAGTTCCGTCAGTGGGAGCAGCGCCTCTCCGAGGCGGTGAACATGACTCGCGTAACAACATCTGTCCCGTTACCGCTCCACCACCCCCCAATCACCGCCTCGGAGAGGCGCTGCTCCGACTCGCTGCTCCGACTCGCTGCTCCCATAGGTTGCTTCCGGAATATCGTGGTAAGATTCCCGAAGATTCTTTAGGGGCATCCCTAAATTTTTGATTTTCAGCGATAAAATTAAATTTGAAAAATTGAATTTTATCGCATTTTATTTAATTTTGTCACCCGATAGAGTTTCAACAACCTGACATCCCGGCTTAATGAAGCGATTAGACCGATCGGTTTAGCCTCGTCAAAAGAGCCGATAAGATTCATCACGCCTACTTAACAATTTTACCTATAAGTGGAGAATTCAATAAATAAAAGATTCCTTGAATTATTTGATATAAATGAAATGACGGAACATCTTTTAAGGATTGACGATAGCGCATCCTGAAATATTAAATAGAAAATAGAGACAATTAACCTAAATATTAATTAAAAAATCGTTCAAATGGATTTGAAATTCATGAAACGAAGTCACGTCGGACGCCGGGGAACACCACCTGTGGATGATGTCAGTATGGTAATGGCCGCTCCGAGAGGAGACGGTCTGGATGGGCGTGCAGCGACATGCATGGAGGCAAGAAACTCTAATCCGTCATGTATGCGAAAGTGCAATAGAGTTTCGCAGTGGGTATTCAGAATGTTGGTTCTCCTCGCTATTCCGTTTAACGGGTCAATGATATTGAATCACAAATTCAGGAAACCGCTCCTATTGGTGGGAATGGCAATCTTGGCAATCAGTTTTCTACCTTTAAGTGCTCACGGGAGCATTTACACTTCCATCATAGATGATGTAAAATATTTAGTCTTTGACTTGAGTGGTCGTTATGATGAAGGGTTTGCGACTATCGCCGGATATGTAGGCAACGAATCTAATGTTTACTTATCATCATTCCCTGACACAATAGATTTCTACGGTGCTACGCTAATTGGTCATGATGAACCAATTAAAGGTAGAGCAGACGTTAGGGCTTTTGAGGCTGGCGCTTTCAAAGGTAATGAAAATATTATTGGTATTGCATTACCTTCGTTTGCAAATACTATAATATGGAATTTGTTTCAAGACTGTAAGAATTTTTATAAAATAGATGGTAGTGAAAAGGTAGGACTTATATATGAAGAAGCATTCTCTGGATGTGTAAAGCTAAGAAATATTGATTTGACAAACACTCATCTTATAGGTCAAAGAGCATTTCAAGGCTGTACCTCTTTAGAACATATATCATTACCAAATGCAGTCCACATTTCGGACCGCTATTCATGTTCATATCGTTATCAACAATGTTTCATGAATTGTTCCAGTTTAAGAAATGTTGAGATGCCAAAAATGAATCGTATATATAAGCAAATGTTTCAGGGCTGCTCGTCCTTAACTGAGATTGATGCTCCTCTTGTTACAATAATTGATGAAAGTGCTTTCTATAATTGTACTAAATTAGATAAAATTAATTTTCGCAATATTCATTCTATTGGAAGTCATGCGTTTAATGGCTGTTCATCCCTTAAAAATATTGATTTGACAAATGTTGAAACTATCGGAACTTATGCATTCAGCGGTTGTCATTCGTTAGTATCTGTAGATTTGTCAAAGGCAGTTAAAATTGAGGGTGGGGTATTCAATGATTGTATTTCTCTTGAAAGCATAAAATTACATAATGTAGAGAAAATAGACAGGTATGCTTTTGCTAATTGTAAGAGTTTGAGATCAATTGTATTGACTGCTTCCACTCCTCCGGAAGTAAGTTCAAACTCATTTTCGAGCTATAACGCAAACTTAATTGTTCCTGAGAGCAGCATAGATGCCTACAAAAGTCATCCCATTTGGGGGAAGTTTTACATAACCTCAGGAATAGACATGAAATTGTATAATGGATCCGGACTGCGTTATGGACAATGGCAGGAGGTCAAGGGTGTCACTGCTGATGGGGTATCGCAGATTGCTTTATTGTTGCCCGAAGGAGAATCTGGTAATAATCTTCATATCCAACTTTCTTGTAAAGCGATTACGTCTAAAGAATCTGAATTAGGAACTGTTTCTGACTTGCAGCAATTCAGCGATGGATTATGTGGTTATATATTTACGGCTCCTGTGACTTTCGCCGTAGATTGTGGAGGAGACTCTTATACCATAACAGCTACGGTAATTGACAATGAATCGGATGAACCTATATCCTCTTGTGATATCAAGATATTACGGCCGGGTGTGATACTGCTTCATGGCCTGAACTCAAGTAGCAATGCCTGGAAATTATTTAAGAACAGGCTCTTTGTTTCCGGACTATATGCAGATTACAGCATAGAAAATGTAGACTATAGTTCTACGAATAAAGAATCATTTGAGTATAATATTCAGAGTGCTAAAGTAGTTCAAAAAGCTGTAAATGCGCTCTCAATGCGATTGTTGAAGAACGGAATTGTAAGCACGAAATACGATTTCATAGGTCATAGCATGGGGGGTATACTCACTCGATTATATGCCCAGGACGTAGACAACTCTCGAATTCACAAAATCGTAACAGTCAATACTCCTCATTTTGGCTCAAATTTAGCATCCTTGGCAGAATTATCCATATTGACACTTCTACCCTCGTGGGTTTCGATACCGATCACATATAATACAGAAGCAGTTAGAGATCTTATGCCAATATCGCCCGCAATGCGGAATCTGTCGGACGGGGCTTCAAGGACAATGAATATACCTATACATGCTCTTGGTTCATTCGTCAGTTCCAACCAAACCATAAAAGAATCTAACTGTTATTGGGTAAATTCCATTATAGGCGAGGTTAAAGTTTGTGAAGCGATTTCTGAAGATGACCCGTCTTTGTCGCAGAATTTTATTGCCGGGCTTCTTGGCTCCGACAAAAATGATTTTGTTGTCACTCTCGAAAGTCAATTGGGGGGATTGTCAGGAGTTAAAGCAACCGTACTTGAAGATTCAGTTAAAGCTATACATACCAATGTCACTGAATGGACAGAGGTTAACAATGAACTGATCACATTGCTCAAAGAACCTGCATCATCTGAAAAATTCAGCACAAGTGGTTTTTCCAGACTTCCTGTATCACATTCAGATCCTGATTTAACCGAGCTAAAACAAAAAAAGGAAACCTCGATAGGTGTAAATGGTTCTGATGGTAGCATAAAAATTGCATCAGCAGAGGTTAAAAGTGATAGCCTTCAATATATTTCATTGCAATTAAGCCTGTCAGAAAACATTTCTCGGAATGTGGTCTTCTCCTGCATTGATGATGAACGGATGTTGGTAGGCTGTGATACCACGGAATATCGTTTAGTTATTCCTGAGGATGTAAGCGGACAACTTAAAATATATGCTATAGCTAGAACTTCTGACGCAAAATTACTTGTCGACAGCTGCTTCGTTGATGTGGAAGGACCAAGTCGGTTAGCATATATTAGATTTAACGACCGGTCTGATTTATTGCTTATGCAAGGACAGACAGTTTCAGTAAATACAGAATCCGTATGGTCTGATGGGATTACACGCTCTTTAGTCTCTGACTTGTATACGGACAATAACGAAGTGTTGGAAATCATACCAGACGGAATCATTGGCCGTTCTCCGGGAGAGTGTAAATTATTTGCTACTTATGGAGAATGTGTTGACTCTATCAACGTCAAAGTAATTAATGCACCGGTTGTTACCTCCGTAAATATGATAAGTGAATATGCCAAATTAATTATGGTGAAGGCTAATCGAGGAAACATTTCTATTACGGCTTGCGAAGATTTGCCAAAAGGTCTCGAATTGGAACTGTATGCAATTGATGGAACAATTGTGAGACGCGAGCGTAATACGAAATCAATTTCAGCCGGAGAAACTGTCAATTTTACTATACCGGAGTCAGACAGGAGAGCATATTTGCTTCGTGTAGGAATGCACGACAGGACAGAAGTATATAAAATCTTTTTCTAAATGTCAGTAAGTAAGTGATCAGATTAAACATATATCGGAAGCGGCAAGCTTATGATATATGAGTAGTAGTGGTGCGATAAAAATCTAACCACTGTTATTAAAATATTAGTATTTAATCAAATATAAGAGAACATTGATTTTTTGATTTGAAATTGATTTATTAGTCTTGTTGTCCCCAAACATCAAGATTATGAATCAGGGTAAGTATGTTTTCTCCCAGGTAATCGATTTTATACCGCGCTACCAGTTCGATAAGCTTGTAAGGGTGTATAAAGGAGACTGGCATGTAAAGAATCTCAACAGTTACAATCACCTCCTTCATCTGCTCTTCGGACAGCTGACAGGCTGTGATTCGCTACGAGACATCTGTCTATGTCTGGAGGCTCATTCAAAAATGCTATATCATCTCGGTTTTCGAAAAACGGTCAACCACACATCATTGTCGCGGGCTAACGAAAGTCGTGACTATCGAATTATTGAAGGGCTGGGCATTTATCTCATAGGATTGGTAAGACCCATGTATTCAAAGGCTAAACTATCCGACATAACCATAGACAACGTAATATATGCTCTGGACTCTACAACCATATCAACCAGCATAAAGCTTGCGGCATGGGCATTGGGCAAATACAGCAAAGGTGCTGTAAAGGTGCACACATTGCTTGATTTGCGTGGAAGCATACCGGCCAACATACATATCACCGATGGGAAATGGCATGACAGCAACGAACTTGACATGCTGTCGCCGGAACCATTCGCTTTCTATGTGATGGACAAGGCTTATGTTGACTTCAAGGCTTTATTCAGATTCCATCAGACACAGGTATTCTGGGTATCCCGTCCGAAAGAGAACATGAAGTTCATGACCATCGAGCAAATGGAAATCCCCGATGCAAAGTCCGGCATCATAGAAGACTCCCGGATTCGGGTCACCGGATATAAGTCGAGTAAACTCTATCCTGATGACATGCGGTTTGTACGGGTATATGACCCGGACAATGACACAATTGTGGATTTCATATCCAACAACTTTGAGGTCAGCGCCATGGAGATATCCAATCTCTACCGCCATCGCTGGGATATAGAAGTTTTCTTCAAATGGATTAAACAGAATATTGTCGTTAAGACCCTTTGGGGATTTTCTGAGAACGCTGTAAAAATCCATCTTTGGACTGCTGTCATTGCCTATCTTACGGTCGCTCGAATAAAGGTCGATTATAAAAGCTGCTATTCTATAACCGAAGTGGCAACCTTGATCAGAATCTCTGCTTTGGAACGTGTCGAGTTACGACAACTTCTAACCAAGCAAGACTTGTCAACCAATTCAAATCAAAATGTCAAAGAACTCTCTTTATTTGATGATTTCTAAACTAACGCGATTTTATCGCACCAGTAGTAATATATGAGATTAAAAAAACGTTTACAATCGTTTTAATTTGATCATTTACTTATAAATAAATCGAATAATTACTGATAAACGTTTGAGGAAAACTACATGTGGCCTCTGTCGTTAATCATGACTTATAGTAATTAAAAGTTTAACCGATAATGTGTCATATAAGTCTGACACACAATTATGATTCTATGAATAAGCTAAACGGACTTCTCTCGGATCTTGAGAAAAAGTATGGACAGATTGCCATTGAAATGTTCAATACGTATGGGTGTTCTGCATGCCTGTATGATGATGAGTGCAGATCATGCAAGGGCAATGCCATGGGAAATTAAAGAATGAAAAAACGACAAACTGATTTTACTGTAATACTTGTAGTGACAAATTCATGCAATTTGCACTGCAAGTATTGCTATGAGTCGAAGAAGGACGCTTCTGACATGACTCTGGAGATCGCATTGGATATCGTTGAGAAGGAAGTGGCAAACCATCCTGATGCAAACATTATTCTGGATATTTTTGGAGGAGAGCCGTTTCTCAAGTTTGATCTCATAAGACAGTTGTGTGAGGCAGTGTGGGTTAAATACATGGATCGTGATATCAAGTTTTCATGTATTACCAATGGCACGCTGTTGGATGATTCTATAGATGAATGGTTAAAGAAAAATAGCCATCGTTTTTTCTGCCATATAAGTCTTGACGGCACTCCTGACATGCACAAACGAAATCGCGGAGAACAATTCCCGCTTGCAGCGGCAATGCGATTTGCAGAAATTTGGCCTGGCAGAGCTACTGCAAAAATGACCATATCTAAAGAAACTATAGCCGATACTTATACCGGGATCAGATATCTAAGCGGTTTAGGATTAAGAGTGGCTCCATCTTTGGCGCGTGGTATTAATTGGAATGAAAATGATCTGGATGTGTATAAATCTGAATTGAAGAAAGTTCTGGACTATTATTGCTCAGATTTTTCTATTTCTGATCTGGATTTATTCGAGACATCGTTGTCTCCTGTCTTGTTCCCTCAGATGCAGGAAAAATATTGCGGTGCGGGTCACTCCCTTTGTGCATATTCTCCTCAGGGCATTAAATACCCTTGTCAAATGTTTATTCCTGTCTCTTTGGATCCGGCCAAATGGAATAGTCTGGAAAACAAGGATCCCAGATCTGACAGATCGTTTTATTCTGATGAGGACTGTATAAACTGTCCGATTCATAATCTGTGTACTAAATGTCCGGGACTGAATCTCAAAGAACGGAATGAATTTGGGCAACGGGACAAACGTTTATGTGAGTTTCTAAAAGCAGAATTCTCTATTATAGCGGATTATAAAATATCCCGAAGTTTGTCTATTCCGTTTGACGAATTATCAAAAGAAGATTATTATGAATTAAAGGCCTCTGTCGAACTGAAGAAATTGCTTGATAATAAAAAATAATTCTATTAATTTAGAAACTGTTTAATTTAAACAGTTTCTAAACGCTATCTGAAATATTGGTTCATTAGTGTGCTGATGATATTATCTTTTGTCATGAAGAGAAGAAAGCTGTTTTGTGAGATCTCGCCGTTCGCATATGAAATATCAAGGCGGAAATGTATCTTATCAAGAAGAATAAAAGATTTCCTCAGTGGTCGCAGTTTTTCGCGTGATAAATCCGATTCACCACTACCGGTTCTTATTTATAGCCATAATTCGCTTATACGCCGCAAATTGGGTAATGTAGATATGGACTTGCAGGAGAATAAGGCGATAAATCTTTCTCTGGCCGCTCCGATGATAAATGGAATTCTGATTTATCCCGGTGAGATTTTCTCTTTCTGGAGACTGGTGGGATCCGATTCTGAAAGGAAGGGCTATAAAGAAGGACTGACGATATCAAACGGTAAACCGTCACGGGGGACCGGAGGTGGACTTTGCCAGCTCACAAATCTTATCCACTGGATGGTAATGCATTCGGAACTGACTATTGTCGAACATCACCATCATGATGGAATAGATCTCTTCCCGGATTTCAAAAGGCAGATACCGTTTGGCACAGGTACAAGTATTGTCTACAATTATCTTGATTATCGATTTATAAATAGTACTGACAACGTCTATCAGCTCCGGGTATGGACGGACGGGGAATATCTCAGGGGAGAACTGAGGGCGTATAAACCTCAGGATAAATCCTACCATATCCATGTGGAAGATGAGCATTTCTCAAAAGAGAACGGGACCGTATATCGTAACGGGACAGTCTATAGAGATACGATTGACAAAAGAACCGGCAACTGTATCTCAAGCGAGATTATAAGGCGGAATCACGCAAAAGTGATGTATGATTCTTCCCACCTTGTAATTCGAAGAGGCGATGCACCCACAGACAGAGATTGTTAACAAAGTTCTAAATAAGTGCCGTCACAGGGAGCAGCGCCTCTCCGATAGGTCGGGCACTGAATTAGCCGTGGATTTCGGTGATTTCCGGGTTTTCAGTGCGTATGCGTTTCGGAAGTTTTCTTACGACCTCCGCATAACTGTGCCGTATAAGTGATCTGATAAAATCATCGCGCAGGTTTCCCGAGAGTCTGTGCTGGTTCCAGTATTTTTTATTCCAGTGCCATGCCGGTTCTATCTCCGGATGGATTTCGCGCAGTTCTGTCGCATAATCCGGATCGCATTTGAGAACGAAATAATCAGTATGGACAAGACCTATGCATGCGAAAATCCTGTCGCATACGCGCAGCAGCAGATAATCCTCTCCGAATGCCATGTCTTCCGATGTCATCGGAAGGGACAGACAGTATTCGCGTATTGTCTCGATATCCACGGTTGGAAGTTTTTAATAAATAGCTATGAAGAATAGATGCGAATCATTCTTTTACAATCGCCTGAAGTTCCGCGAATGAGCCGATCATGAAAGTCGGATGCGCGGCTTTGAGTTCATCTTCCTTCCCGTTTCCATATGTTACGGCACAAGTCAATGTTCCAGCCGCACGGCCCATCATGATGTCTACAGGAGCGTCTCCGACGGTTATGGTCTCGTCGGCGTTCCATCCGCAATTATCAAGAATTTTTATTACCGGATCGGACGACGGCTTTCCGTGTACTACATCGTCTCCCCCAACAAGCATGGAGAAACATCCGTTCAGACGGAACATATCCGTATATTCTCGGAGCGACCGGTGGCTCCGACTGCTGGCTATCGCCATCCGGAATCCTTCGGCGTGCAGTTTGCGCAGTGTGTCGATTACTCCCGGAAAGCATTCCACTGAGAGCGGACGTTTGAGTATTTCGAATATCCTCCTGTAAGTGGCGGCATACTTTTCTTTCGCCTCGCTGTTTTCCGGCCACAGCACCGATGGTATCTCCTCGAGCCGTAGCCCGATAGTTGACCGACATTCGGAGTCTGTACGCGGTTCGAGACAGAGTTCACCGATTGCTGCCTGCATGGTCGCCACAATGAGGGGGGCCGTGTCGACGAGAGTGCCGTCAAAATCAAATATAAGATTCTTGATCTTTTTCATATCTATATGACGGATCGCACCGAGGAATATTTTTAAACCTCAGCGCTCCGGCTCATTTTTTAGCGGTACAAGCTCGTATACGACGTTTTTGTCGCGGTATTGGCTTATTTTTCCGTCTTTCAACAGCCGGAGTATAGCAAAACAAAGTTGAGTGTCTGTAAATTCACAGATTCTAAGCAGCTCCTGATAGGTATATTTGCATCCGTGTGCCATTCTGCTTAATAATGTCATGCTGTTTTTAATAATTGAATCCATGTCAGTCGTGTTCGATATCTAAATTAGAAACAATCGTCACCCTCAGATGGTTCACATGGCAGACGATTTATTTTTAAGGAGACAACTTCTTAGTTTTCAGACACCGTGTGCCTGAAGAGGAAAGTCACTGAGGCACCGAGCGCCATCACCGCGGCGGAGACTCCAAGAACGAGCATGGCGCCGCCCGAATGTAACAGAACCGGAATAAAAAACACTCCGAGCACAGCGCCTATTTTGCCGATCGCGGCGGCTATGCCTACTCCTTGGCCGCGTTGTGCCACGGCGTATATTCTGGGAGGCAACACATAAGTGATGAGGTGAGGACCCATATTGAGAAAAAACTCGAAGGCCATGAACGCGCCGATCGCTATCCATTTGTTCCAATGCAGATGATAGGCCGGCATCAGTATGGCCAGGGCGAGTGTGCAGAGCAGGAATCCCCATGTCTGAATGACGGTGATTTTCTTCCCTTTATTGATCAGGAGCAGACCGGCGATGAACCCCGGCAGAATTATGCAGCTTATGTAAAGCGTGATTTTTACAGAGTCAGTGACGTGAAATATCGCGGGCTCTCCCGGAACGAAATGCTCAAGGCCAAGCGCCATGACAAGAATCGGAAGGAAAACGCCGATTCCATATACTCCGAGTCCCTCGCATGCCCATGGAATGCCGCTGACGATCACCTTCCGCCAGTTTTTTGCTATAAATTCCCAAAGACCAGTATGTTTCCCGGTTTTGAGAGTGCTTTTTATTGCATTTTTAGGCGGAATCGTAATTGTGACGTCATTTCCGAGGAATTTTTTTACAGCCTCTTCGGCTTCCGCTGTCCTTCCTTTGGACATAAGCCAGCCCGGACTCTGATAGAACCGGATGCGCAATATGAACATGAGTGCGGCGATCGCGCTTACAATCCACATGAGCCGCGGCCATAGCGCGGGGTTTTTCCAATACATAAGCAGACCGAAGCAGACGCCTGCGGCAATTATATTGCCGAGGGCGCTTGCGGTCTTTGTTATGCCTACCATCAGAGACTTGTAACGGTCGGGAATCAGTTCGGACACATAATCGGAGTCAAGACTGTATTCTCCTCCTATGCCGAGTCCCACTACAAACAGGCAGGCGGTCAGAACATACACGTCAGCGATAAATATGGAGAGAGTGGAGGCCGCGAATATCAGCAAAGGACAGAACCGGAAGAAAAATAGATAGCCGTAACGGTCGCTGAGACGGCCGAACAGGACAGAGCCGATGCAAATGCCCAGCAGGTCGGCAGCACCTATGATGCCTTGCATGAATCCTGACAATTCCGGATGCATGATGATATTGAGCAGCGGAATGATCACACCGGCTATAGTCGCCACGGCTGTTCCGATGAGCTGTCCGAGCGATGCGACGCCGACAATCCAGTAATGCCGCTGCCGGAGCGGCATAGTCGCCACATTGTATCTGACGGAAGAAGGATCCGCGCATTTTGCTGTCGTAGCCATGGTAAGAAGCTGTTTAAACTATTTTGACGAGGTCTTCGGAGAGGGATCGGGAGCCGGCTGCGGAGCAAAGAAACTGAATTTCGGGAAAAGAAACATCCAGGTCGCGACACAGAAGGGGCCTGTCAGCGTGGGGAGTCCCATCGGTGCGAAAAACGCATTCATGGCCGCCTGGATAAAAACTGTCATTATTACTCCGAGCACTGTCCATATCCATGTGCGCCACGAATTGTTGCAATATGTGGCGCCGAGGGCTATGCCCGTAAGCACTGCGCTGAATCCGTAGAGACCGTTGGCGATATCGTGGGCAGGACCTTTCCAGACTATGACTATAAGCAGAGCCAATGCGGACGAGATCGCAGCCCATACCGCGGCCCGGACACTGCTGACGGCAAGTCCGGCAAGGAAAAATATGCCTGTCACCCAGGAATTGATAAGAAATATCTGGGCTATTCCCTTAAGCCAGTAGACAACGAGATCGCCGAACCCTGCGTCAAGCACACCGCCGTCGCCGACAGGAAGTTCGGGAGATCCCATGAATTCCGGAGGCATATTGGCGAAAAGACGCGATGCAAGCAGGAAGAAATAGGTGGAAAGTACAAAAGGAAAAGTGAAAGAACTCATTTTCCAGCGGTCGAGGATGTTGTCCATGCCTGTGCGTACCCATGTGGAAAACGCGGAGCAAAGGATCAGAGCGATCCACATCCAGACCGTATCTCCCATAAATGTCGGGAAAGCCGCGCCGACAAGACAGCCGTTGAAGCCCCAGAGTCCGTTGGCTCCGTTTTTGTCTGGCAGCTGGAGGATATAACCGGTGAGAGTGGAGACTATCGTGCCTGCGATAAGGCCCCAGGCCACGACACCCTGTCCTTCCTCATAGGCCCCCCATATGATACCGGCGAGGAAGAGAAGGCCGGTCCACATGTTGTCTTGAAACATTACCTGTCCTATACCTCGCAGACAGGTCCGGGGAAAATTTTTTGCCGCATGTCGCAGTGTGTAGAGTTGTGCCATTTTATGTGTGTTTTTATAGTTTGTCGCTATGCGATTGATGATGTGGAATACCTAAATATTGAACTCTTATAATCTATAAACGTTCTATTTTAAAAGTAGTTTATGGATATGGATGTGGTCGGGATCGATTATGTTTTCCCGACTTTGTATCACTCTGGAGATAACTTCTAAAATATCTGAGAAATGGTAAATCTAAGACAACTGAATGATTTTTTCCGTAAAAAAGGAATCTTCATCGTACTCCATATTTTTATACTTATGCTGTCAGTGCTTCTGATAGTGATGATATCTATCGACACATTCAAGGGTATAGAGTTTTATGAACAGCCGAAGTTTCAGAAATGGCAGTTCTGGATATGTCTGGTATTCATGGCCGATTTCTTTATAGAATTGTTCCTGTCGGAAAACAAAAGGCACTACATCGCGACGCATTTTATATTTTTTCTTGTGGCGATACCATATCAGGCGATCATGTATCGTTATGGATGGCATGTCTCGAAGGAACTTGATTATATAATCCGCTACATGCCGCTGATAAGGGGAGGATATGCCATGGCCATCGTGGTGGGCTGGTTTACGTCAAATAAGGTGACAGGACTGTTTTTCTCGTATATAATTACTCTGTTTTCCACGGTATATTTCGCAAGTCTGACATTCTATCTGTTCGAGCACGGGGTCAATCCGCTTGTGACGAAATATAAGGACGCGCTCTGGTGGGCTGCAATGGATGTGACCACTGTGGGATCCAATATTGTGGCTGTGACCGGTGTGGGACGTGTGCTGTCAGTGCTCCTCGCGGCTCTCGGCATGATGATGTTCCCGATTTTTACAGTCTATGTCACCAACATGCTCACCAAGCGCAACCAGAATCCTGAGAACGAGGCTTCGATCGTGGAGGCATATAAATATTATGTGAAGAAACATCCGGAGAGTGTTTCTTCACATAATGATGATAATCCGGCTGCCTCCGCGCCTGCGGGCAGTCCGGATAAAGATTAGACGTTCGCGTTGAGAGTCGGAGTAAGGGGCTCGTCGGCACAAAGCACGGCAAGAAGGTTGCCGACCATAGAAGCCTTCTGTTCGTTGGAAAGGGTGACGACCTGTTTTTCATCAAGTGTGCGCAGTGCCATTTCAACCATCGATACGGCACCTTCCACGATTTTCTCCCGGGCCGTT
>OHAJ01002146.1_pt1 | contig 13738 bp, 9 predicted proteins | sample 1577101 | NCBI WGS metagenome assembly OHAJ01 (sample SAMEA3541531, study PRJEB24748) | human gut metagenome | biome: human gut; feature: human-associated habitat; material: faeces | place: China | collected 2012
TTGCGCGCCGCCGGTTCGGCAAATGCCGCGGCGAGAGCGGCTCCGCCGCCGGCAAGCTCGAGCAGTGCGTCCGCCGTGACGATCTGCCAGGGATCAACGCCCTTGTGCTCCGCCGCGGCCTCGACGAGCGCCACGGCGAGATCGATGTAATCGCCCTTTTCCGCGTCGAGCCGCCTGGCGAGCGCGGGGAGCTGCTTTTCGCAGAGCGTGCGCAAGCTGACACTCTCCCCGGCGGAGGCGGCGTCCGACAAAAGCGAGAGCGCCTTCGTCTCGTCCCAATCGCAGTCCACATAGTATTTCGTGCCGCGCAGCCCGTAGAGGAAGCGCTGCATATCGTAATATCCGGCGCGCAGGTTTTCCCGGCTCTGCGCCGGTTCAAATTCGAGCGTGCTGCCGAGATCGGCCGTCGGCTCGACGGTATAGACGCGCGTATCCTCCGGGATCTTCACCGAGCGCTCCACGCCGATGCCGAACAGCCGCAGCGCGAGAATGTCCTTGTAGCCGTGCTCAATGAGCACATGCAGCGGCAGCACATCGCGCAGACCGCCGTCGGCGTAGCGCTTGCCGCCGAGCTTTTCGCTGCGGAACACCGGGAGATAGGCGCTTGCGAGCAGCATGTCGCAGAGCGTGCCCTCCGGCAGGTCCTTCGCGCGCAGCTCGAGCAGCTTCCCGTCCGAAAGGGAGAACGTGTCGATGAAAAGCTCCACGGGAGATTCGCGCACCGTTTTCTCGTCCACGACCTGCGATATCCACTTGCGCAGCGGCGTAACGTCAAAGCCGCGGTTTTTTATCACTTCGAACATCTGCTGCGCCACGCTGTCGAGCTCATCGAGCTTCACGCCGCCCTTCAAAAGGCGCGACATCGTCTCGTCGTCCACGTCCATGACCTGCGAATAGCGGATGTTTTCCCAGATGTTTTCCGCCTTTTCCAGATCGCCCATCACGATGAGCGAGCCGTTGAGCGCGCCGACGGAGGTGCCAGCGACGGCGTCGATCTTCACGCCCGCCTCACGCAGCGCCTTCCATGCGCCGATCTGGTACGCGCCCTTCGCCCCGCCGCCTTCGAGCGCGAGAGCGTAGGAGCGGGAGGTGTCGATGCGTAGTTTCATGGGGGATGCGTCCTCCTTCCAAAATGTATAAAGATTTTAAATTCTTGCCGCGCAGCCGAGCTCTTCGGCGAGCGCGTTGAGCGTATCGCGCAGCGCCGGAGCTACCGGCACGCCGTTCGCCGCGCTCTCGGCGGCGCGGCGCTCCTCCGGCTCACCGGGGAGCAAAATCTCGCCGCCCGGCTGCGCCGGGGGGAGAGAAGTGACGCGCGAAAGGCTCTCCTCGCACAGAGCTTCAAACGTTTCGAGCGGCAGGAAGCGCTTTATATCCACGCAGCCGAAGATGTGCCCCGTTCCCGCCGGGCGCGAGAGATCGGAGAGAAGCCCCGTGCCGCCGAGAGCGCCGCTGCCCGTGAGCACGGCGCAGAGAAGCTCAATGAAGATCGCAAGCCCCGACCCCTTTGCGCCGCCGGCGGGGAGGAGCGTGCCGCCGTCGAGCACGGCGGCGGCGTCGGTCGTGGGCGCGCCGTGCGCGTCCAGCCCCCAGGTCTCGGGAATCGGCGTGCCGTTCAGCGCGGCATAGCGGATCTTGCCGCGCGCTGCGGTGGAGAGCGCCATATCGAGCGCGAGGGGAGCCTTCCCCTCGCCGCGCGGCAGTGCCAGCCCGACCGGGTCGGTGCCGAGAAGCGGCTGCGCCGCGCCGTGCGGCGCCATGGCGCTGGCCGCCGAGGAAATGTTGAAGGCGAAAAAGCCGCGCCGCGCCGCGGGGATGGCGTACCATGCGCCCGTGCCGAAATGGTTGGAGTTTGCCACCGCTACGAACGAAACGCCGTATTCTGCGGCGAGCTCCTCCGCCTTATCGGAGGCCTTCCGCCCGGCGAGCTGGCCGAGACCGTTCTGCGCGTCGAGCCGCGCCGTGCCGCCGGATTCCATCGTGAACGGCATCGGAACATTGCTTGCCGTCGCGCCCGAGCGGAGCCGGGCAATGTACTGCGGCAGACGCAGCAGCCCGTGCGACGTGACGCCCCGGCATTCGGCAAAGAGAATACTGTCGGTCAAAAGCGCGGCATCGTCCGCCGAAAGCCCCGCCGCGCGGCTGAGCGAAACGGAAAAATCGCGCAGCACGGCGGTCTTGATGCGCTCGCTCATACGCGGACCTCCGCTTCGGCGACGAGCCCGCGCCCCTCGCCGCGGGCGAGCTGGCGCGCTTCGGGCAGATACCGCTCCAGCATTTCCATCACGATGGCGGCCTGCTGCGCCATGCGCGCGGCGTCCGCCTCCGTCGGCAGTGAGCCGTGGGCGGCGAGAGCGCTGTTGCCGATCTTGAGATACACCGGCGCGCAGCAGCGCACGATCTCGGGCGCTTCATAGGTGCGGATGAACCCGCCGGAGCCCTCCGGACAGTCGGTGTGGACATCGAGCGGAACGGAAACGCTCGCGCGCAGCGCGCAGAGCATATCGAGCGAAAGATCGCGCACGGGGTTGATGCTGTCCGCGCCGCACTGCTCGAGCAGCCGGAACGATGCGCCGTTGCCGTGGCCGCAGTGGGCGCTCGCCTTGAGCACCGTGTCCGCGGGCAGCTCGCCGGTTTTCCGCGCCTCGCTGAGCACCCAGAGCAGCCCCTCGTCGTATACGAGCAGCCCCCGGATGCCGAGATCGCACACGCGCTTCGCGTCCTCAAGCGCGCGGACGAGCTGTTCCTCGCCGCGCAGCCGGTAGCCGATGACGGCGCCCTGCCGCGAAAGGCGCGTGGCGGAGGTGTCATACGCGGCCCGCGGGCCGATCGACACGGTGAGCGCAGCGCCGCTGTCGCGGCAGAGCGCGGCATATTCGAGGAGCTCCGCGCGCGTGTGGCGGAACGCCCCGAGCGTTTCGTCGATGCGGTTGACCGTGACGCCGAAACGCTGCGTTTCGCGCAGCAGCGCCTTTGCCGCGGCAAAGGTGTTCACCGTGGGGATCTCCACGCCGAACTGCGCTCCGCCGGGAAATGTCGCCTCCGAGGTCGGAAGAGCGTGCAGATCGCCCCCCGGCAGACCCAGAGTGCGGAGAAACGCTCTCGATTTATCCATCATAACGGCATCGCTCCTTGTTCTAAGAGATACAGAAAAAGTATACCGCATTTTTCCGCCGTTGAAAAGACCTTGACGGAGAAAACCCCTCCGCCGCAAGAAACGGAAACGGAGGGGGGGTGCCGTGTGCCGATAAGACAGTAGTTTGAGAAAACTACAAAATCGGCATCTGCTAAGCAGGAGCGGACAACAAAACAGACTGCACTCAGCTTCGGCTGGGTGCCGCCTGTTTTTGTACATTTAAGGGTTGAAAATCACTTATTTTTCTCTCTGTGGGGCATTGTTCAAAAGCGAGCATATCAGACTTCGTTTATTCGCATGGAATAGAATGGAGACGCGGGAATAGTCACATTCCAACATACCGGTTACACGGATCAAAACCCCGTTCGATGGTGAAGTCGTTATTCTTGACGGCATATATTTTCACTGGCTAGTACAGCGGTGATTTTATTCGTAGAAAACAGGATGAAATTAAAAGACAAAAAAGATACGCGTTTGCCCAGAAAAATAACCTGCACGGATTGAGATTGCCATATAAAGCAGGTATAATCAGTTTGTAAACACAGAAACGCCATGTCAGAGTGGAGGGTATCAAGAATGGAACAAGAGCGAAAGCCAAACGATTTCTTTGAGAAAGCAAGGTCTCTAACAAAAAATACTACGCAGGCAGTTTCAGATGTTGCTTCTGGTATTGCAGAAAATACCAGAACTGCCGTTGCTTCGACTGTCGAAAAGGTAAATATGGCAAGAAACGAAAAGAAGGCCTCTGCCGAAAAAGCACAAAAAGAAAAATTTACTACAGCGATACTCCCACTAAATGGCACCGAAGCAGAGACATTTATCTATGCTCTTGGAGATTCGCCAATTACACTTACAGCAAGAAAAATAAATCAAATCAAAGATACATTCCCTGTTCCCCGTGAACAAGTGATACTTTGGGCAGATGCTGAATTTGACCTTCGCCCAAGTGGTATTGTCGTTACGAATAAAGGTGTGTTTATCAGAACCAATGTGTCGATACTCGACGGCATCGGTATCGGCAATTTTGCACTCAATGATTTAGATGGAGATGAACAACAGGCTTATTTACAACATCAAGCGCAATATCATAGTGGAAAATCGGTTTTACTCTTTTACAGTTGGGACGATTTTGATGCAAATTGGTTTGCTGGTGAATCTGAGATTGAGAACAAGGCTTTGCTGGTCGAGCCTCAATGTTCAAAAACCTTTGTTGAAGTTTGCCGAAATCAAACCGCACAAGCTGCATACAATGGCACAGTATCTTTGGATTTGGGTGGAGTAGATTCTAATCTCAATGAAGAAACGATTAAGACGAGTGTTGCGGCTGGAGCAGCGGTTGAATCTTCACAAATTGCGATTTTTGCAGAGCAAAAATCCAACATTAACACTCCCGCGGGACATGGAGAGATGGCGGAAGAAGCTATCACTATATTGGATAAGCTGCATGGCCTCGACGCAAAAGTAGTCGGACGTGACAATGCCAAAGATGGAGCTGACCGACAAATAGGGGATATTTTCATCCAGACAAAATACTATAACTCTGCATGTGGCTCTCTCGAAGCCTGTTTTAATCCGGAAACTGGGCAGTACCGCTATATGAGCGAGGGAAAACCCATGCAACTTGAAGTACCAAAAGACCAGTATGAGAATGTGGTAAAAGACTTTAGAAGAAAAATAGAGAACGGAAACGTACCGGGAGTTACCGATCCAAATGAAGCTGCAAAGATTGTTCGTAAAGGCAGACTAACATATCAGCAGGCAGTCAATTTAACCAAACCGGGAACAATAGAATCCCTTTCTTACGATGCCTTAACCGGTGTTGTAACCTGCTCTTGTGCTTTAGGAATCACGTTTGTGGCTACTGTGTTTTTGGCTTGGAGAAAAACAGGAGATATAACGCAAGCCATTCAAGCGGGAGCTTCCGCTGGATTGCAGGTATTTGGCATTTCCTTTATTCAGCACATGATCGTTTCACAGGTCGCTCGAACCGGATTAGCTAATTCCTTGCTGGTACCGAGCCAGTATGTCGTTGGCAAATTAGGGTATCAAGCATCCGCAACAATTGTAAATGGCATTCGCGCGCTTTCTGGAAAAGGTGCTATCTACGGTGCGGCAGCATCCAAACATCTTGCCAAAATTTTGAGGAGCAATGCCATAACATCCGTTCTCTCCTTTGCGGTTTTTTCTATTCCTGAAACATATAATGTTGCTTCTCGCAAAATATCAGGTGCTCAGTATGCAAAGAACATGAGCGTCCTTGCAGGTTCTATCGCCGCAGGTGCAGGTGGTGCGATTGCTGCCGGCGTTGTTGCAGCTAAGGTTGCAGGAGCGGCAGGAACTGCTGTTGCTCCCGGCGTTGGCACTGTGGTTGGAATAGCCGGTGGTTTTGTCGGCGGAGCTGTAGGCGCAAAAGTTGTTAAGGTTGCTGGGGATATTCTGCATGAGGATGATGTAGAAACTTTCGGCAGAATGTTTAACGCCTATGTGTCTTTAATGATAGGAGAATATCTGCTTGATGAAGGAGAAATCGACAGTTTGATCTCTCAGCTCAACGAAGTCAAACAAAAGGAATTTAAGACATTGTTTGAAAATCTCCAAAAGTCAAGCGAACAAGAATGTGTTGTGCGTGATTTTCTGAATCCACATTTTGAAGCTGTGGTTGCCAAGAGAACGCCGTTCCTGCTCCCGACGCCTGAGAATATTATTGATGCAATGGCTGAATTGGTCGGAGACGATACAGAGGATTAAAGTGCCAGATAACAGGAATCGCAAACGACCGATGTAGATGCGCCTGACAAGTCCAGCGGCAAGCGCAGGCGGAAGGTACATATCGAGTACGACCTTGTGGGCTGTATTCCCGTGGATGAGCTGCTAAAAGCGGAACAGGCATGACCGAAATCATGCCTGTTCCAAGAAATTAGAATTTTACTGTCTTACCAGCAGGGCCCCCCGTTTTTCTGTTGGCCGCCTGCCGAGCGGTCGTTTATATTATGGAATACTTAATAGTCTGGATCACTCTCTGCGGCCGTGAGCAGGTGCGCGAGAGCGAGGCCTTTTCGCTCATCAAGCGCCGCATCCGACGGTTCTTCGCCGTGTGTGCGACGGAGACTCAGCGGTAATACTGCGCCTGCGCGTTCCAGAGCTGCGCATATTCACCGCTCTCGTCCGCGAGCAGCGTCTCGTGCGCGCCCTGCTGGATGATCTTTCCGGTGTCGAACACGACGATCTCGTCGCAGAACTTGCACGAGGAGAGCCGGTGCGAAATGTAAATGGCGGTCTTGTCGCCGACCATGTCGTTGAGCTTTTCGTAGATCTCGGCCTCGGCGATCGGGTCGAGCGCGGCGGTCGGCTCGTCGAGAATGAGGAAGGGCGCGTCCTTATAGAGCGCGCGGGCGATGGCGATCTTCTGCCCCTCGCCGCCGGAGACCTCGACACCGTTCTCGTCAAAATCGCGGAAGAGGCTCGTCTCCGTCCCGAGCGGCAGCGCTTTGAGCCGGTCGCCGAAGCCGGCCTGCCGGAGCGCTTTCTCGGCTTTCGCGCGGTCATATTCCGGCGCGGCGGCCACGTTCTGCCCGAGCGAGAACGCCAGCAGCTGAAAGTCCTGAAACACAACGGAGAATACGTCCATATACTCCCGGTAATTATATTTCCGAATATCTATGCCATTGAGTAATATCTCGCCCTCGGTAGGGTCGTACAGGCGGCAAAGCAGCTTGATGAACGTTGTTTTGCCGCTGCCGTTCGGCCCGACGACGGCGAGCTTTTTTCCGATCTCGAACTTCACCGACAGATGGCGCAGCGCCCAATTCTCCGTGCCGGGGTAGCGGAAGGATACATCGCGGAACTCGATCTCGTACTTTCGGTCGGAGCGCTTCTCGGTCGTGAGCGAGCCCTGATACATCTCGTTCGGCGTATCGAGGAAGGCGAAGAGATCCTGCAGAAACGGCGCGTTGCTGCGCGCAATGCTGCTCTGGTTGAGGAGCTCCGTAAGGTGCCCGGAGAGGGCGGTGAGCGCCGCGACATACTGCACAACGCTGCCCGCGCCGAACGCGCCCGCGAGCGCCTTGCAGCAGACGAAGAGGTACGCCGCCGCGGTGAACAGCACCGAGACCGAAGCGCTCACGATCATCAGCACACCGCCGCGGCCCCACGCGAGCTTTGCAAACGGGCCGTTTGCGCTGAACGGCATGTCGGAAGAGGCGTAGCTATCACAGATGTCCTGCTGATTATACATGCGGATGTCGCTCGCGCGGTCGCGGTCGGAAAGGGCCATATCCGAAAAGAAGCCATACCGGTTGCCGAGCCGCGCGAGCGGCGCGAGCTCCGCGGTGAGCACGGCCATGCGATATTCGCAAAGCGGCGAAAGCGCTGTGAGCAGCGCGAGCAGCAGCACGAATCCCGCGATGAACAGCGGATGATTCAGCACCGTCCACGCCCCGGCGCTCTCCGGCACGCGCTGCGTGAAGAGCGTTACGGTGAGGACAATGACGCCCAGAACGCCGAACACAGCCTTTGGAAGCTCCATTTCCACATCCATCACGCGGCCCAGGCCATAGCCGCCCCAGTTTTCGTTCTGGCCGATCTGGGCGAGATCGTCGTGCGTTTTGGGATCGTCCAGCCGGGGGAAATCCATGTCCAGCATCTTTTTGGCATAGATCTTCTGGTTGATATAGAAATAGTTATCAAACAAAACCGTCTGCCAGCGCTCGAGCGCGGCAGTGATGAGCGGCAGCAGCGACGCCGCGGCCACGGCGGCAACGGCGAGCACCGTGAGCCGGTGCGCGTCCCGCGCGCCCGTCAGCTCGCCGATGATCTGCGCGGAAAGATAAATCAGCACATACGGCGAGAGCGATTTGAACGCGGCGTAAAGCCAGTTGACCGCGTGCAGCGCGGGCCGTTCGGCATAAAAGAGCTTCGCCGCGCGGCGGTGCAGCCGCCACGCCTCGCGCGAGGATACTTTTTTCTTATTCTCTTCCATCGTTTTCGCCCTCCTCCCGGTAATACTTGCTCTGCACTTCAAAGAGCCCGGCGTATTTTCCGCCGCGCGCGAGCAGCTCCTCGTGGCTGCCCTGCTCGGCAATGGCGCCGCCGTCGATGAGCAGAATGCGGTCGCAGAAGCGCGTCGAGGCAAGGCGGTGCGAGATGAACACGCTCGTCCGCCCCACGGTCATGGCGGCGTATTTCTGATAGATATCGTTCTCGGCGATGGGATCGAGCGCGGCGGTCGGCTCGTCGAGCAGCAGGATGGGCGCGTTCTTATAGAGCGCTCGGGCGAGCATGAGCCGCTGCATTTCGCCGCCGGAGAGCAGCACGCCGTCCTCGAACACCTCTCGGCCGATGTGCGTTTTGAGTCCGTCCGGCAGCGCCGCCACGCGCTCCGTGAGCCCCGCCTTTTCGAGACATTCGCGCACGCGCGCCTCGTCGATGCCCTCGCGCGTCTGCGCAACGTTTTCCTCCAGCGTCGCTTCGAGCACGGAGAACTTCTGGAACACGGCGGTGAAGAGCGTGTAGTACTCCTGCCGGTTGAACTTTCGGATGTCCTCGCCGTTTAAGAGCACGCGCCCCTCGGTCGGGTCGTAAAAGCCGCAGAGCAGCTTTACGAGCGTCGTTTTGCCGGCGCCGTTTAAGCCCACAACGGCGAGCCGCTCGCCGGGATGCACCGTGAGATCGATGCCGTGCAGCGCATCCTTGTCCGCGCCGGGATAGCGGAAGGAGACATGATCGAGCCGCAGCTCGTATTTCCCGTCCGGGCACTCCGGCAGGGGCTTGCCGCCCTCCATGCGGAAGGGCTCCGGCAGCTCAAGATATTCGCGGATGACGCAGAGATCGAGACTCTGCCGCCGCAGCGTGCCGAGCTCGGCGAGAACGCCGTTGAGCTGCTCGGCATACGCGCCGACGGCGGAGAAGCACAGCAGAAAGTCGCCCGCGCCCATTCCCCCGGCGAGCGTCTGGCGCAGCAGGAAGTAATAGGCAAGGCCGTTGCGCACGGCGGTGAGCGCGGCGTCGATCACGTTCGTCCAGAAATACACCCGCTCGCGCCGCTCGACGAAGGCGTCGAACGCGCGGAGCGTTTTGTCATACACGGCTTCGAGCCACGGGCGCATGCCGAAAATACGGATGTCCTTGCCGAGGACGGTGCTCTGCGCCTTGTCGGAAACATAGTCCATTTTCTTTTCGAGCGCGGCGGCCTCGTCGCGGTGGCGGTAGCCCCACTCGCTGATGCGCCGGTTGACGAAATACTCCGCCGCGGTCGTCACGGTCAGCGCGGCGAGAAGCCACGCGCTCGTATTCGTGAGCAGCAGCAGATACACCACAAAGCTCAGCGCCGCGGTGAGAAACTTCTGCTCGTCCAGCCAGATGGACTCGCTCGCGCTGCGGTTGTTGCAGGTCGCGCGGTCGGCCCGCTCCTGCAGCTTGAGGACCTCCGGGTCCTCGGTGAGCGGATAGGCCATCACGCAGGCTTTATAATGGATCTTGCGGATGATCGCAAGACGCACATCCACCCGCGAGAACAGCGGCCCATGATGCAGATAGTCTCTGACCGCCGAGCACACGAGCAACGCCCCAGTAAGCACGGCGATCGTCGTGAGAAGGCGGGAGAGGGAAGCTCCCTCCTCCACGCAGCGGACGATCTCCGGCGCGAGCAGAAGGCCGGAAACGCCCACGCCCGCCATGGCGAGCGCCCGGATGACCGTAATGACCGGCACATCGTCCCGGTGCACCGCGTGCGCCTGCCGCAGCATCCAGAGCATGTTCTGCCCCAGATTGTAGCGCGGCTTTTTCGTTTTTTCTTTCATCGAAACCACCTCTTCTTTGCGAGGATAACACTATCACAAAACTTCGTCCCCGGCGCAGACCGGGGACGAATGGCTTATTTTCGGGGATGAACCGTTTCGCTCACACCTGCGGGAGCAGTATCTCGGTCGTGAACGCGCCGTCCTCGCTGTTGCGGGAGAGATACCCGTCCAGCCGCGCGACGATATCGTCGATGCGCACGAGACCGAAGCCGTGCCCCTCGCCCTTCGTGGTGCGGAAGCGCCCGCCGGTCTTTTCCAGCTTCTTTCCGGCGGTGAAGTTTGTGAAGGAGATATAAAGCTGCGTGCCCTTCATGTCCATGTACACGCGGATGAGCCGGTCCTTTTCCGGCAGAGCCATGCTCGCTTCAATGGCATTATCGAAGAGATTGCCGAGAATGCAGCAGAGATCGAGCTCCGACATCTTGAGCTTCACGGGGATGTGCGCGTCGGCCTGCACCGTGATGCCGCGCGATTTGGCGAGGGATATCTTGCTGTTCAAAATGGCGTCCGCCATGGCGTTGCCGGTTTTGACGACGGTGTCCACGGTGTTCAGATCGGTGTCCAGCTCGTCGAGATAGGCGCGGATGGCGTCCATATCGCCCTTGGCGGCGAACGCCTTGAGCACCTGGATATGATTCCGGTAGTCGTGCCGCCAGCCGCGGATCTGGCGGTACATGTTCTCCACCTCTTTATAATGCGTGTCCACCAGCTCGCGCTGGTAGGCTTCGAGCTGCTTATCGACGCGGCGGGAAGAAAGGCTCATGCTCTCACCTCTCAATGATACGCGATAATGGCGCGGTTGAGCGCTTCGTAAGCGCCGCGCGGGAGCGGGACGGCCGCGCCGTCGGATAAGATCGCGTCCGTTTTCGTCACGCGGCGGATGTACGAAAGATTCACGATCGCCGCGCGCCCGATGCGGAAAAACCGCTCGTCCAGCTCGTCCGAGAGCGCGCCGAGCGTTTTCTTTACGGTGTAGTCGCGCTTTGCGTGGACGGTCGTGTAGTTTTTCTCCACATCGAGATAGCGGATCTCATAAAGCGGCACGCGGAAGATCTCGCCGCCGCACTCGAGCGTGAGCGCGCGGCTGTCGCTGCGCAGCTTCGCCGCGGCGCGGTCGAGCACCTCGAAGAGCTTTTCCTCGCGGACGGGCTTTACGAGATAATGCAGCGCCGCCACGTCGTACCCCTCGGCGATGTAGTCCGTGTAGCCGGTGATGAAAACGATCTGCACGGCGGTGTTCTCCGCGCGGACGCGCCTGGCCATCGTCACGCCGTCCATGCCGCCCATCTCGACATCGAGCAGCAGAAGGTCAAAATTCTTGTCCTCGTCGTAGGCGAAGAGGAACGCCTCGGCGGAGGGGAACATCTCGAGCGCGACGCTCTCTTCCCGGCTCTCGCCCCATTCGCGGACATACTGCGCGACGAGCTGCGCGTCCTCGGCGCGGTCGTCGCAGATAGCGGCTCGCATATTCTCCCCCCTCACGATGTTTTTTCCATAGTATTCAATTCGCAAACGCTTGTCAAACTAAAAATGTGTATGGTATACTGAATCGATATGGAAAAGATGATGCATTCGTATATAATCTCCGGCGACGGAGACGCGGCGCGCTCTCGCGCGCGGGAAATGGCGGCGGCGGCGCTCTGTGAGAGCAGCGGCGCGAAGCCCTGCCGCGCTTGCCGCCACTGCCGCAAGGTGTTCCAGGGCGCGTTCCCCGGCATCCATCCGGACGTGGCGCTCGTCGAGCGCGCGGCGGACAAGTCCGGCAAGCTGCGGCGCGAGATCACCGTCGATCAGATCCGCGCGCTCGCCGTGGACGCCGCCGTGCTGCCGAACGAGGCCGATGGCAAGGTATACATCTTTCCCGAAGCGGACACGATGAACATCGCCGCGCAGAATGCTTTCCTGAAGCTGCTCGAAGAGCCGCCGCGCGGCGTCATGTTCCTTCTCTGCGCCGAAAGCCGCGAAAAGCTGCTCGAAACGGTGCAGTCGCGCTGCGGTGAGATCCGGCTCACGGGCGGGACTGTTGCGCCGGAGAACGAGCGCGCCCGCGGCTATCTTGAAGCGCGGCTCGACCGCGCGGAGCTTCTGCGCTGCTGCACGGCGATGGAAAAGCTCGATAACGCGCAGCTTCTCGAGGTCGTTACCGCGGCGGAGGAGCTTGCCGTGAAGCTCGTTTCCGACCGGCGGGAGCTTCTTGCGCTCAAAGCGTTTCTCCACCGCGCGGAGGAATATCTCCGGCTGAATGTCGGCCCGAAGCACGTGACCGGTTATCTATCCACCTATCTGCCGGACGGCAAATGACCTCCGGCGCTCACACATCAGGAAATGAGGAAAATCCCGTGACAGAAGTAATCAGCATAAAATTCCGCGGCCGCGGCAAGACGTACTATTTCGACCCCGCCGGCGTGACCGCGAAGACGGGCGACACGCTCGTCGTGGAAACGTCCAAGGGCATGGAGCTTGGCGAGTGCGTCAAGGGAAATCACATGGTCGGGGACGGCGACTGCGTGCAGCCGCTGCGTCCCGTCGTGCGCCGCGCCACGCCGGACGATCTGCGCATCGCGGAGCTCAACCGCAAGCGCGAAAAGGAAGCGCTCGGCATCTGCCGGGAGCTCATCGAAAAGCACAAGCTCGAAATGAAGCTCGTGGACGTCGAGTGCTCGTTTGAGGGGAATAAAATTCTCTTCTTCTTCACCGCCGACGGGCGCGTGGACTTCCGCGAGCTCGTAAAGGACCTTGCGGGCGTGTTCCGCACGCGCATCGAGCTGCGGCAGATCGGCGTGCGGGACGAGGCGAAGATGCTCGGCGGTCTCGGCATCTGCGGGCGGCCCTTCTGCTGCCACCAGTTCCTTGACGACTTCCAGCCCGTCAGCACCAAAATGGCGAAAACGCAGTCGATGTCGCTCAACCCGGTGAAGATCTCCGGCACGTGCGGGCGGCTGATGTGCTGCCTGCGCTATGAGCAGGAGGCGTATGAGGACCTTTTGAAGCACGTGCCGAAAAACGGCGCGTTCGTCCAGACCGAGGACGGCTACGGCAGCGTCACGCTCGTCAATCTCCTGCGCCAGAACGTCAAGGTAAAGCTGGACGGCCCGGGCGAAGCGCAGATCCGCACCTACGATGCCGACGAGATCGCCGAGATCCCCGGCGGCCGCCCGGCGGAGGGCCAGCCCCTGCCCGACCTTCTCCGCAACAAGCCCAAAAAGGTCAAGGAAGAGAACGCCGAGCCGGAGACGAACGGCTGGATCATGCCGTCGATGATCGTGGAGGACGTGTGCACCTCGACCGCCGCGCCGCAGAGCGCGGAGAAGCCCTCCGGCGAGAAGAAAAGCAGCCGCTCCCGCCGCCGGAAGCGCGGCGGCGCGAATGCCGAACGGTCCGAGCGCACCGAAAGACCCGAGCGTCCGGAACGCGCCGAAAGACCCGAGCGCCCCGAGCGCGCGGAAAAGAAGCCGGAGCGCAGCGAGAAAAAGCCCGCCGGGGAAAACCGCAGCGCGCGCCGCGGCGGTGAAAAGCCGCCGGTGAGCGCAGCCCCCGCCGGGGACAAGGCCGAGCGCACGGATAAGCCTCGCCGCAACAACCACCGCCGCAGAAAGCCGAGACCCAAGACCGACGGCGAAGCAAAATCCTAAAACGCTTTTAAGGCCCCCTTGTGTAAAGGGGGCTGTCAGCGAAGCTGACTGAGGGATTGTAGTCTTCGGAAATTGACAATCCCTCCGGCTTTTGCCTGCGGCAAAACCTACCTCCCTTTACACAAGGGAGGCAACCCCTCAGTCACGGCTGCGCCGCGACAGCTCCCCTATTA
>OHAJ01002149.1_pt1 | contig 13730 bp, 9 predicted proteins | sample 1577101 | NCBI WGS metagenome assembly OHAJ01 (sample SAMEA3541531, study PRJEB24748) | human gut metagenome | biome: human gut; feature: human-associated habitat; material: faeces | place: China | collected 2012
GGATCTTCCGCTTTCTCTAACAGAGCGTTGATGTTGGCATTCACGATGTCGGCAACTGGCTGCCACCTCCTGCTGGGAATCTCACCCTACACGCAGCAACTGCTCACCCTCACCCTGCACTACGCCGAGGGAGAACCGCAGACCGAAACCTACGACCTCACCCGCCTGCTGGCAGGCTTCAACAACTTCGAAGCGGGAAGCGGCACGGACGCCTTCGTCCTGAGCGGCAACCTGTCGCTGGACCAGAGCATCGAAGAGGCAGGCATCACCGGAAGTATCAACGACTGGACCACAGGCACAGAGACGGATATGGACGCAGACAACGAATAAAAACAATCAATACCGAGTATATGAAGTATCTAAGCATTCTTGCAGTCCTCGCACTATTGACGGGCTGCACAAACGACGAAAACGCACCGGACACGGACAGCGGCGACCGGGTAGCCGTGAGCCTCTCCGCAGGAATCGGGCAGACAAGCCACGCCACGCAGACCCGCTCCCTCAACGACCAATGGACGGCAGGAGACTCCATCGGCACCCAGAACTACACCCTGAAAGCAACGGATAAGAACGGGGTGTTCGAAAGCGGAAAGAGCTATACCCTGGCCGTCACCGTGAACCGCACGGAAGCCTCCATGACCGTGAGCAACGGCCAGTGGCAGGAAGGAGGAGAGAGTGAAAGAGATGCGGGGATGGAGATAAATATTAAATATTAAGTATAAGGTGATTGATAATGTATATAAACTATTTAAACAAGTAAAAGATATGAGAGCAAGTAAGATTTTGATGGCTACGGCCATGACGGCTGCTATTTTCGTCCTGGGCGCATGCAGCAACAGCGACGAACCGGAAGTGGTGGACATCACGAAGCCGATTAGTCTGGACTTCGGACTGACAGCGACACAGACACGTGTCACTATTGAAGACGATGCGAGTTTTGAAGCGGGAAACAGTATCGGCATCTATATGGGAGAGCCGCAGGATGATAATGCTAAAGGCGCTTTGGGAAGCCTGGATAAGTATAATAATGTGAAGTATACATACGGTAGCGGTTCATGGTCAGGCGATGCTATCTACTGGCAGAACACGTCGCAGTATCATACGCTGTATGCCTACTCGCCTTACGACGGAGCTATGAGCCAGACCAACACCACTATCGAATTTGAACTGAAGGCAGACCAACTCGATGGCGCTAACTACAAAGCCGTAGACTTCCTTTGGAAAAGCACCGCCCCGGTGAAAGCACGTACAGACGCTTTGCCTATGGTGCTGGAACATAAGATGAGCCTAATAAAGGTGACCATCACTAGAGGCAATGATATGACAAGTGAGGAACTGGCTGCTATGGACATGGTAATTAATGCCCCCAACGGCATAAAGGCTAAAGGGGAATTCGACCTGAAAACCGGTACATGTAAAGCGGCAAGCGAGCAAGGCGTCCCTTCCGCCCTGACAACCGTCAATCCCTACCGGACTGGCAATGTATTCTATGCCATCGTGATGCCAGGCACTACATTCACAAATGGCGACGATTTCGTCACATTGACCGCTTTGGACGCTACTCCTTATATCTATAAGCTGAGTGTCAGCGGTGATGGTTCACTTGCTATGGTGGGCGGCAAAAAGTACGAATTCACCCTCAAAGCCAATAAGGTAGGCATAGAACTGATACAGTTCACGATTGATTCATGGGATGCCGGTAGTGGTGATGATAACGGCAATGCCGACATGGTAGTCCCTGCCCACCCCTAATCTCTCCCTCCTCTCTGCCCCGGACGCCATGCGTCAAGTCCGGCACCGCCTGCTTCGCAACGGGGGTGGAACAAAAACAGTGATTAGTCACTAACGAAACGCTCTTTGACAGACTGGGAAACGGAAAATAAAGGGAATACCTCACAACGCCTTACGGGAACTTTTGTTATCTTTGCATCGTTGTATTGCTACAATAGAGTAAAAACAGATAGGAGGAAACGGATTATGAGAACAATGGAACTAAGAACATCTTTGATAAGCGAAGTAAGCGCTTTGCTCGATAACGATGAACTGATGAGTGAAGCTATTCATTTATTGAGAGGGTTACGTAGCCGTGTGAAAGGCTATGCCCGCCAGGAAGAGGAATCTTGCAATCATGTAGTGAGCGAACCTCCCTGTCAATATACGATGAATGAAATGCAAGAACATTTAGAGCTAAGTCGCCAAGATATAAAAAGCGGGAGGTGCTACACTCAGGAAGACATGAAGAAAAAATACGGTAATGTATGAAGATAATCTGGTCATTCACTGCAGAGAAAGATTTAGATGCTATACGTACTTATTATTTACAATTCAGTGATAGAACCGCTGCACGCATTTGTGGTAATATTCTCGCAACGTCCGACAAGCTTCTGAATTTCTCTTTAGCGGGAAGGCAAGAGCCTAAGTTGGGACCGGGAATACGCGCTTTGGTTGCCGATGCGTATTATACACTAATATATGAGTTAAGTAACGATATCATTTATATTCATGCGGTCTGGGATGTTCGGCAAAGTCCGGATAAACTGGCTGAACATATTAAGTAGCTATACCTGCCTTTATTTTTCACGTCCCGCCACCCGCCTGCCCTTCTTCGTGCAGCCGGATGCCGGGACACTTTCCGTTTTCCCCGTCTCATGTCAGAGTAGCATTTCCACCGAACGAACCGAATGGAAACAATGCATAAAAGTAACAATGATATGAGAACAAGAAAAGCATTACTCAACCTGCGGCACTCCTTGCTGCTTACGGCAAGCACCGCCCTGCTGCTCACAGCAGCCACCGCCCTGCTCAACGCTTGCGGCACCGACGACAGCCCCGCAGCCGTCCCCGTCACCCCCGACGCCGACGACCTCACCGGACAGCCCATCCACTTCGGCGCCCTCACCCTGACCGACGCCGACATACAAGCCGGCACCCGCGCCGCCAAAGACCTCACCACCGATGGCACCACCATGACCGTCATCATGACCGTGGAGGGCAGTCCATCTCTCCGGAAGATGGCGGACTATAAGTACACCGGTGGTTCCTGGCAGGCAATAAATGCCTCAGGGAACGTCTCCGCTGGCGACGGCTTGCGCTGGCAGAACAGCACCACGAAGCACAGCTTCACCGCCTACAGCCCACGGCTGACGGCTAAAGAGAAGGAAAATGCAATGCCACCCATCATCACCTTGCCAGATGAATACAAAGCTGATAACATCGCTTCATACGATTATCTGATGACCCGGAATGCAACCGAAGTGATGCCCTCAAAATCCGCCGCCATTCCCCTCGGCTTTATCCACCTGCTGGCACGGATAGAGGTGACTGCGGGAAGCGACAAAGTAACAGTGATTGGCGCCAAGGAATCCAATGCCGCCGGAAGCACCAACAGAAAGAACATCAAGCTATGGAATAACAACAAAGTGCATACCGGATATCTGCTGCCCGGAGAAACTTTCGGGAAGGAAGCGGAAGAGCTTGGTGTTAATGTTGCAGGATTCTGTTATTCACCCTTTCCATCGGTCACTACCGTCTCCGGAGCCATCACTAAATTCACCGTTAAATAATCCCTCATCCCAATGAAGACAACCCTATACCGCCACTTGTCCGCAGCCGTCCTCTGCCTGTCGGCAATGCTACTTATCGCCTCGTGCGACAAAGACAAGGATAACAATAACTCATCCACCAACGTCAATGCCTTGCCACTGAACAATATCACCACCCGGGGAGCAACCGGAAGCGACTTCACCGACGGGCAACAGTTGACAGCCAAACTTACCTGCGGAAACATCACCAAGACGACTACCCTGACTTACAGTAGCGCAGAAAACGAGTGGAACAGCGTAGACGACCTCTATTGGCAGAGCAGCACCACAGAGCACACCCTGCTCATCTATAGCGCCAAAAACGCCACCATCATTCTACCCACGACTCCCTCAACCACAGCCAGTGAGGCAAACTATTACCTGAAGGAAGACCGCCTCTACTATCACAGCACGGTCACCGCTCCCAATATCCCTGCCAGCATCCTGCTGGAACACGCTCTGGCAAAGCTGACCGTGAAGTTACAACCGGGTTCGGACATGACTGCCGATGAACTGACCAGCATCAGCGTAAAAGTATCGGGAGTATATACACAAGGAACCGTGAATACCACCGCAGGAGATGAGAATGAGGGCAAGGCAGGCAATGGCAGCACCTCCAATACCATCACTCTCTGCCAACCAAACACCGCCACCCAGGAGTATTGCACCCTGCTGATACCGGAACAGGCACTAACGCCCGCCATCACCGTCAACATGAATGGAACGGACTATACCTACACCGCCACGCAAAAGATAACCACCGCCGCCGGACAGAACCACACCTACATCCTGAGCCTGAACCGCACCGGCATCACCGGCATCTCCGCCACCGTAGAGGAATGGAGCGGCAGCAACGATGCCGCCACGGAGATTCAGATGAACGAGATTACGATAGACAATAGCAGTGAAGGCGGCCTTGAAAACCTGCTGAAAAACCAAGGAATAGATAATGACAGCTGGAAGTATAATAAAGTAATCATCACCGGGACACTGAATGATGCGGACTACGCCACACTGAAAACATACGTGAACAGCGGAAAAATCAGAGGTATCAAATTTCCTGCAGGGGAAGAAATACCGAATGACGTTTTCAAGGGATGCAACAATTTAATCAGTGCAGACTTAACGGGGGTAGTCACTATCGGGGATTGTGCTTTCGGCGAAAGCGGTCTGACATCAGTCACGCTATCAGAGGGGCTGACAAGAATTGGAGACTCGGCTTTCTTTCGAAATAAGAGTTTGACGAACATCACCGTTCCGGCCTCGGTTAAGACTTGGGGGGAGTGGCTTTTTTCTGAAAGTGGCCTGATATCAGTCACGCTATCGGAAGGGCTAGAAGCGATTGGAGAAGTGGCATTCAGTGATTGTAAGAGTTTAATGAGTGTCACCATTCCGGCCTCAGTTAGGACTTGGGGAAATCAGGCTTTCTCTGGTAGCGGCCTGACATCAGTCACACTATCAGAAGGGCTGGAAGCGATTGGAGATATAGCATTTTGGTCTTGTCCCTTAGAAAAAGTAGCCCTGTCCGGTGACAAAAGCATTAGTGTATACAACAATGCTTTTGATAACACCCCCGCTACCAAATTCCTCTTCCTCTACCACAGCACCATGAGCAGCGAAGAGGCCATCACCAACTGGAAGACCTGGGGCTCCACCACCTGGTCAAAAATATACTATAGCTACAAAGGCTCCGACAACGACAAGCTGGAACCCGGCAGTTACAATAGCAGTTATCAACAACAATAATTATTCACCCTCTAAACCATCAAAAGTAACAATGGCAAAGACCTCTCAACGAGCCAAGCTCGTACTCAAAGCACGTGAAAACCTGCTTACCAAAGACATAAAGAACGACTACTACCTCACCGTGAAGTCGCAACGCACCCTCACCCTGGCCGACCTCGCCAAGGAAGTGGCCGCCACGCACGGCCATCAGAATCAGAGCGAAGTGGAAATGCTCACCCGTGAAACCCTGGAACTCGCCGCCTGGTACCTCTCCAACGGCTTCGGTATCACCACCCCGCTGGGCTATTATCACACCACCGTCTCCGGCTCCCTGCTGGACAGCGAACTCAGCGCCGCCCCCGACCGTTCGAAGTTGAAACTCGGCATCAGCTACGCCATGAGCGACCTCATGCGCCAGTCCCTCACCGAAGCCGAACTGGACCTGGAAATAGACAAAGCAAAAACCGGCCCGCAACTCTTCTCCGTGGTCAGCGCACAGGATGCCCAGCACCCCGATGCAGCCACCCGTGGCGACAGCGTCCCCGTGGCAGCCGGCGAAGCCTGCATCATCAAAGGCCGTAACCTCAAGGTGGGCGGGCCTGCCGAAGCCAATACGGGCATCACGCTCACCCGCCAGGACAAGCAGGGCGTAACCCCGGTATTCATCCCCGCCACACGCCTCTTCCCCAACACCCCCACACAGGTGGGCTTCGTGATGCCCGCCTCCGCCGAAGAAGGCTCCGTATGGCAAGTGAAGCTCTGCACACAGATAGGAGCCAACAGCAGCCAACTGCTGAAGGAACCCCGCACGGTGGTGATGGACAACAACTTCGTGGTAGGCCAGCCTGCCGAGGAAACTCCCGGCGGTGGCAGCGGCGGCGACGGCGGAATAGAAGACGACCCGCTGGGATAAGAAAAGAAGAGGCTGATTTTCTCATAGCCAGTGAGAGCCTCCTCTCACGATGTGTGACAGGAGGCTCTCATGCGTTGTGACAGCAGGCTCTCACGCATTGTGAGAGGAAGCTGTCATGCTCCCCACACAGGAAGCTGTCCCCCAAGCATGACAAAAAGCCCCACCTCAACACCTTTTTTAGGCTTTTTAAAGAAAATACCTAAAAGGAGTGAGTGCTTTGTTGCTAAAAAGTGCCTACATTTGTACCCCGAAACAGTGCGGTAAAAAACACCTTGTTCCGAAAAACAACCCCACCACTTACATAAGTGAACATTGTTTTTCGTATATTTGTTAAATCTTAGAAGCGACAAGCTTTAATCAATTTATTAATACTAAATAAGTTATGAAAACCAATCTTAGTTCTCAAATCACTCTCAACAGAGTCTCCCCCAGGTATTACAGACCTGAGAATGCATTTGAAAGGTCAGTATTGACCCGACTGGAAAAAATCCCCGCTGACATCTACGAATCAGCCGAGGAAGGTGCAAACCACATTGCCTGCGAAATAGCCCAACTGATTCGCGACAAACAAAAAGCCGGACGTTTTTGCGTATTGGCGTTGCCGGGCGGTAATTCTCCCCGCAATGTATATTCAGCCCTTATCCGGATGCATAAAGAAGAAGGTCTGAGTTTCCGCAATGTCATCATATTCAACCTTTACGAATATTATCCGCTCACAGCAGATGCTATCAACAGCAATCTGAATGCCCTGAAAGAGATGTTTCTCGATCATGTAGACATCGACAAGCAGAATATTTTCAGTCCGGACGGTACTATCCCCAAAGATACGATCTTCGAATATTGTCGTTTGTACGAGCAGCGCATCGAAAGCTTTGGCGGACTGGATGCCGTATTACTCGGCATTGGTCGTGTAGGTAACATCGGTTTCAATGAACCGGGTTCCCGTCTGAACTCCACTACCCGCCTCATTTTGCTGGACAATGACTCACGCAACGAGGCATCCAAAATGTTCGGGAGCATTGAAAGCACACCGATCAGCTCTATCACAATGGGTGTATCCACCATTCTGGCAGCCAAGAAAATCTTCTTGATGGCATGGGGTGATGATAAGGCCAAAATGGTGAAAGAGTGTGTAGAAGGTGCAGTAACAGATACTATACCGGCATCTTACCTGCAAACGCACAACAATGCCCATGTAGTTATCGACCTTTCCGCAGCTGGCAACCTGACGCGTATCCACCGTCCGTGGTTAGTGACTTCATGTGAATGGAACGACAAACTGATCCGCAGTGCCATCGTATGGTTGTGCCAACTGACAGGAAAGCCTATCCTGAAACTTACCAATAAGGATTACAATGAAAACGGTTTAAGTGAATTGTTGGCTCTGTTCGGTTCTGCATATAATGTAAATATCAAAATATTCAACGATCTGCAACATACCATTACCGGCTGGCCGGGTGGCAAACCGAATGCAGACGATACTTATCGTCCCGAACGCGCAAAACCGTATCCGAAACGGGTCGTTGTATTCTCTCCGCATCCCGATGACGACGTTATCTCTATGGGAGGCACCATCCGTCGTCTGGTAGAGCAAAAGCATGATGTACACGTGGCTTACGAAACCTCCGGTAACATTGCCGTAGGCGACGAAGAAGTAATCCGTTTTCTGCACTTTATCAACGGTTTCAATCAAATCTTCAATAACAGCGAAGACAAAGTGATTACCGACAAGTATGCAGAGATCCGTAAGTTCCTGAAAGAGAAAAAAGACGGTGACATCGACACACGCGATATTCTTACCATTAAAGGTTTGATACGTCGTGGTGAAGCACGCACCGCCTGTACATACAATAACATCCCACTGGATCATTGTCATTTCCTTGATCTGCCGTTCTATGAAACCGGTCGTATTCAGAAAGGTCCGCTGACTGAAGCTGATGTGGAAATCGTACGTAACCTGTTGCGTGAAGTGAAACCTCACCAAATATTCGTTGCCGGCGACCTTGCCGACCCGCACGGCACACACCGTGTCTGCACCGATGCCGTATTTGCAGCTATCGACCTGGAAAAAGAAGAAGGTGCAAAATGGCTGAAAGACTGCCGCATCTGGATGTATCGCGGTGCATGGGCTGAATGGGAAATTGAGAACATTGAAATGGCAGTGCCTATCAGTCCTGAAGAACTCCGCGCCAAACGCAATTCTATCCTGAAACACCAGTCTCAGATGGAAAGTGCACCGTTCTTGGGCAACGACGAACGTCTGTTCTGGCAACGCAGCGAAGACCGTAACCGTGGTACTGCTGCATTGTATGATAGCCTTGGTCTGGCATCTTACGAAGCAATGGAGGCGTTTGTGGAATATATTCCGTTGTAAATCACTAACAAAGAAATAAAGAAAAAAAGGTTGCAGTGTTTTATCACTGCAACCTTTTTTTCATTTAACATTCTCATCAGCTTCATTTTCGTGTGATCTCTATCTCACCAAGATTTTCTTCATTACCATGACTCATTCAACAGATTATTCGGAGAATATGGCAACAGTTCCCTTATATTCGCCTTCAGGCAATTTGATTTCTCTCTTGTCTCCATTAAATGTCACCTCCATAAATACTTCTGTCTGAGTTGGATCCGAAGCATATACCTTCCACCCCTTCTTATAAGTATGCAGAATAAAAAGCCCCTTTTTATTGCTTTCAAACTTTAGTTTACCGGACAAGGAAATACTTCCGGCTTCATACAATGCAAGTAAATATGTATCTTGATCCAGTTGGACAGCCTGACATTGACTAGTATTACTGATTATTTTGAATGAAGATAAATCAAAGCGTTGTACTTGCTTAGGAGTGGTAGCCGGCAATATTATGTACTGATATGAATCATTTTGTGGAAGAATCCCATGATCTATATAGATAGTAAATACATCTTTTGTCTGCAATTCACTTTTAGGATATATCTTCATGATATCATTCCAGAAATTCGTACGCTGTTCAGAAAATATACGCCCTTTACCTTCCAGTAAAATATATCCGGTCTGACGATGAAAGAAACGCTGGGGATTCTCACAAGAAAAATTCAAATCCTTCACAACCTCCCACTTCCCTTTATGCAGATGTAGTAAATCATCTCTCAGCACAGCCTGCTCTACAGAAGTATTCACCTGATAACTGCTATCCGAACGAATGCCCGCTCCTAAACACAAGATATAATCCGGTGTAAAAATCCATGTTTTTCTAGCATAAAGCCCATCCCTTACTAAATCCATCGAGGTAAGACCAATAACGCCATCATTCACATTTCCTACGAACGAACCTTTATTTTGCTTTTCAAGCCATCCCATCACATGGACAGCCTTATCTTCTTGATAGCAAGTTACACCAGGCACTTTACGCCAATCCCAACAAGGAAATACATCCGTATACTCATCACCATCCACATAAGTATAGAGAGCACCGTCTGCCAGATAATACCCCTTTACATTATCAGTGCCCGACTCTGTACCAATCACCCTGTCCGATGCCATCCTCACAGATGCCATCCAAGTGGGACAACGATGGATTGTCATATCTGATTTCCAGAAATGATACTGCCCTAACAACGAAGTTGGAGTATTACCAAGGTTTTCATCAATCAAGAGCTGATAGGTATTACTGTCTTTACTATTCACCTGCGCCAACATATTGGCAGAGAACAAACTCGAAAAAGCTTTGTTTCGCTGTGCCTGCTTGTAAAGCTGTCTTCCGAGATTATTTACATCCATCTTGTTTTTCCACAGAATTCTCCGTACACCTTCATTAGTATAGTTAGTTATAATCTGAAAACGCTCCTCATCCAATGCCAACGAAGTGTCATCAAGAATATATGCCCAGAAACTCATAGTAGCCAAATAAGCTGCACCATAATTCCCGACCTGCTGTTGAGGTCCATGTTGATGAAAACTATAATCAACCTTAATTCCTTCTGATTTACCATAAGCCATCTTGATCTCATCGTTTATAGCATTCCTTGCTTTCCACACTAGTTGAAGGTCATTCAGCAACAAACCTTTCACCAACACATTGCCGGCTAACCAAACCTTATTTTGAGCTGTCATCCCTATCTTTGCCTGACTCATCACTTCTATAGCGTGTTTCTTTTCTTCCGTCGACAATTGATCTTCAAATAAGATAAACACAGCTCCCAGTACTTTAGGTATACCAATTTCATTATACCACCAATTGGCAGCTATCGGCTTCATTCGAAACCAATAGCCTATGGCTTTATGGATAGCCTCTGCAACCTCAGCCGATTTATAAAAATCATGCTCCGGATTACTATAAACTTTAGTCAGCTCAAGCACACGGGCTGCATGAATCCGCGGAAGCCAGCTGGCAGCCTTGCTATTAGTAAAATCAAGGTCACTCCAACTACCCTCCTCACTCAAGTCTGATAATAATTGACGAACGTACCCGACTTCTATCGGGCAACGTTCCATCAATTCTACAACCATCTGATCACCGACGATCTTTTCATGCGAAGTCTGACACATCAGCCGTATTAGCTGCTGTTCTGATTTGTTTTTATACAATATACTTTCTATATACTTCTGCCTGATGATGGATAAATCATCGGCTTTCAATCCCAAAGTAAAAATGAAAATGAAAAGTAAAAGTACAAAAACATAGCGTATCATATGTGATGCCATTTATTTCTCTATAAGTTCAAATTCTGTAACTTTCAAATTATCCGAACTGTTCCCGACAAAAAGTTTAAAGCTACCCGGCTCTGTTACGAACTGTCTATCTGCATTAAAGAACCCCAGTTCCTGTTCTGACAGAGTAAATTCAATCTTCCGGGTTTCTCCGGGTAACAATTCTATTTGCCGGATTCCACACAATTCAAGAACCGGACGGGTCACGGAACTGGCAACGTCCTGCAAATAAAGCTGGACGGTTTCTTTGCCCGTATACTTTCCCGTATTCTTAACAAAAGTAGTCACGACCACTGACTCTCCTGACCTATATTCTTTTTTTGATATCACAGGAGCAGCAATTTCAAAAGTTGTATAGCTCAAACCATATCCGAATGCATAAGCAGGTTTCACACTCTCATCCATATAACCGCTTACCCACGGATTGTTTGGTGTCCAAGCACGACCTGTACTTTTATGATTGTAATATATCGGACACTGACCTACATGACGGGGAAATGTCATTGGCAATTTACCAGACGGATTATAGCTACCAGTAAGCACATCTGCTATAGAATTACCAGCTTCCGTACCTAACCACCAAGTCACAAGAATGGCATCGGTATAAGGTTCCATATCGGAGAAAATCAACGGACGGCCACCCATAACCAAAGTTACAACAGGTTTCCCGGCCTTTTCCTTTATTTGTTTCACCATCAACTGCTGATTGGCATTGACACTAATATCAACTTTCGATTTCGCTTCTCCGGAATCTATGGCACGCTCTCCTACCGATACAATAAGCACATCATAACCAGAAAGATCCGGTAATGGTTTCAATTCATTCGTTTCCAAATCATAACCTTCTATATAGGTAACCTTAGCCTTGGAAAAAGCAGCTTTCAAACCATCAAAAACAGAAATCACCTCTTCTGCCTTGCCAATGGCAGACCAATTCCCCAGCATATCCTTATTAGCCTTATTCAAGGGACCGATTAAAGCTATATTACGTACGGTTGACGCAATAGGCAGAACATTCTGATTTTTCAGCAGGACGATTGAACCGGCTCCAGCTTCACGGGCTACTTTCCTGTGAACCGCATTCACTTTCTTGTCTCCGATTTCCTTCTCACGATAATTATAACGATAAGGGTCATCAAACAAGCCCAATTCGAATTTTACCGTTAAGATACGTTTTACAGCATCATCAATCAAAGTAATGTCTACAGCGCCCTCTTTCACTAAATCTACCAGATGCCTGGCATAAGTCATAGAATGCATATCCATGTCACAACCTGCAATAGCAGCCAGACGTCCTGCATCTTTATTGTCTTTTGCCATCCGGTGTTTGGCAATCTCACTAACAGAACCCCAGTCACTGACTACAAAGCCTGTGAATCCCCATTCTCCCTTCAAAACATCCCTTAAAAGAGGCTTATGGGCCGTTGCAGGAATACCGTTTATCTCATTAAAAGCATTCATAAAAGTGCCCACTCCGGCTTCTACTGCAGCCCGGAATGGTGGTAAATATACTTGTTGAAGTGTATGTTCCGAGATATCAGCTTCGGCATAATCTTTACCTGCTACCGCCGCTCCATAAGCAGCAAAATGCTTCGCACAAGCAAGCACAGTGTTTCTATCATTATAATTGGTACCCTGAAAACCTTCTACACGAGCCTTTGCCACCTGACTACCATACCAAGGGTCTTCACCGGCTCCTTCCATCGAACGCCCCCAACGGGCATCCCTGGAGATATCAACCATGGGAGCAAACGTCCAGTGAATCCCATGGGCAGAAGTCTCCGCCGCCGCCACACTGGCTGTTTTTTTTATCAATTCCAGATTAAAACTGGCAGCTTCAGCCATCGGTATCGGGAAAATAGTCCTCATCCCATGTACAACATCCAAACCAAAAATCAACGGAATCCTCAAACGGGACTGCATAGCCAAATCCTGATATTGCCTTGCACGCTCTACAGTCAATATATTAAAAATAGAACCTACCTCACCACGTTTGATTTCTTCCGTATGATTACGACTGTCAAGAGAAGGTCCGGTCAGAAGCTTATTATTGGAATACTGAATCATTTGCCCGACTTTTTCTTCCAAAGTCATAAGATTCAGTACAGAATCTACTTGATGGGTATAATCCTTCTTCCTTGTCTGAGCAGACAAGGAAGTTGCCATAATCCCTAGAATTATTGCACACAAAAGACTATTCTTTTTCATATTATCACTTATTATTATAGAATTCTTTCATCACATACCAAGCCTTTTTCCTGAATCCCTGATCAGAAATAAGCCCTTTCCGGTTCCAACCTTCCTGATTCGTAGGATGAAAACGATACGGAGAACGGAAATCAAATAGTATCCAAGGAGAAATACCAGCCAGATTTTCCACACGGCTGAACATCTCCAAATTATCTCTGAACAGCTTTTCCTGATATTCTTCGCTCCATGAACTTGTTAAAGTAGAATCTCCCGATTGCCCGTAAAGGGCTTCACCACCAAATTCAGAGAAAATCAACGGTTTACCGAGAGCCACATTCCAACGTACTTCCGAAGGATCTGACGGCCAGGCATGGTACCACCCCATATATTTATTAATCGACACCACATCCAACTCTTCGATAAAAGAATCATTCATTTCAAAAGCCTTCGTTTCAGGATTCAGCTTCGGCAAATCGAAAGCTGCTGTTATCAGACGAGTAGTATCCATCTCGTGACAGTGTTCGACAAGACTCTTCAGAAAGGCATTGCGGGCTTCGGAAGGAGCTGTTTCATTGGCAACTCCCCAGAAGGTCAAGGCACACCTATTTCTGTCACGCATAACCATTTCCGTATA
>OHAJ01002150.1_pt1 | contig 13729 bp, 10 predicted proteins | sample 1577101 | NCBI WGS metagenome assembly OHAJ01 (sample SAMEA3541531, study PRJEB24748) | human gut metagenome | biome: human gut; feature: human-associated habitat; material: faeces | place: China | collected 2012
ACCGCGAAAAGACAAAATACAAAGTGAATTGCCTTCATTTAGTTACAATGTCAAAAGGTTTATTAATCAGGCGCAAAGATATGAAATAAAACTGAAACTAAGAGCAGAACACAGAAAGAAGGTTGCAGAATAGCGATTTAGGCGATGTATTTAGAAAAGCAGAAAGCCAATAGAAGCCGCTGAAAAATGTAGAGTATGAAATCGACCTTTAAAGCTCTTTTTTATTTAAAATGCAATACCCCGAAGAAGAACAGACTTGTATCCGCAATGTGTCTTCTATATTACTCAAAAAGCTGCAAGTAACTCACAGTACCTTGCCTTTACAGGAAGTAATCGTTCTCCGCAGTCGAAAGATTTTGATAAAAGTTTTACTCTTCTATCATTTTGGGTATTTATTCTTTGATTAGTTCAAATAAAACAATAAATTTGCATTATATGCCAATAAAAGGGGTAAATAATGAAAGATTTAAATAGATTGAAAGTAGTCTTAGCCGAGCAAAAAAAAACAGGAAAATGGTTGTATGAACAATTAGGGAAAGATACTTCAACAGTTTCTAAATGGTGTTCAAATAAAATGCAACCATCATTAGAGATATTAATGAGGATTGCAAAGATACTTGACGTGGATATTAGGGAACTAATAATTACCACTAAACGATAATTATGGATGGTCAATTTATAACAAATAAAGATTTGATATTATCGGATATTATAAATTCGATTCTACCAAAGTGCGATAATGCCTATTTCTTGGTAGGCTATTTTTATTTTTCAGGCTTTGCAGAACTCTGTGAGAAGTTGAAGAATGTAAATCTCAAAGTTCTTGTAGGTTTAGAAGTAGAGCGCAATATTATCAATGGTATAAAAGAGGTTGAGAATTTCACGACTTCAAACAAATCGCGTGGGAAATTGCGTGAAGATTTTTACACAGATTTCGTTGATATCTACAATAATACAGACTTCTTTGACTCCGAAGAGCAGATAGAGAAATTCAGGCTATTCTTGGAAAAGATAGAGAATGGGACATTGGAAGTCAAGAAGACTTCTGATCCCAACCATGCAAAATTATATTTATTCCAGAACAGAGAAGAAGAAAGTGTATGCGGCACATTCCCCGGAACAATGATAACAGGTTCAAGTAACCTTTCTGTAACAGGGTTAAAGAATCGTCTAGAACTGAATGTGATTCTTCGTGACAAACCAAGTTATGTTGAAGGTAAATCTGTTTTCGATGAATTGTGGGACACTGCCGTAACGATTGTAGATGAAGAGCATATCGCAGACTTCAAGGAGAAGGTCATCAAACATATTTGGTTTGAAAAGCTCTATTCTCCATACGCAATGTTTATTCGTGTATTGCATGAATACTTTAACATTGCTACTGATGAAAACATACTGACTCCAAGCGATATAACAGACGGCACATATTCCGATTTAAAATATCAGACGGATGCTGTGCAATTGGCGCTGAACTCCATTAAGAACCATGAAGGAGTAATCATCTCGGATGTTGTAGGCTTGGGTAAAAGCATTATCGCCTCTACGGTTGCACGGAATTTACGTTTACGTACCATTATTATATGCCCTCCTCACTTGAAACAGCAATGGGAGGAGTATAAAGATGAATTTGGTTTTACGGCATCCGTGTTCAGTACAGGTAAGGTGGAAGCGGCACTAAATCACTATCGTATGATTGTCCGACCTGATGAGAAATTCCTTATTATTGTGGACGAAGCGCATAAATACAAGAATGAATTTATTTTGGATTATAGTATCCTGCATGACTTATGCATGAGCAATAAGGTGATGTTACTTACGGCAACGCCGTTTAATAATCGCCCGGAAGACATCTATTCTATGCTGAAACTTTTCCAAATACCAAGTAAATCGACACTTAAGACTGTAGAAAATTTAGGCGCAGCATTCAAAGACTTGATTTCAAGATATAAAGATTTAGCGGAAGGACAGCGGAAGAATATATTGTCAAAATCCGAAATCAAAAGTGAAGCAGACTCCATCGCTCAAAACATTCGTTCCATTATTTCTCCTTTGGTCGTCCGCCGTTCACGTCTTGATCTGGAAGAGATTCCGGAGTATAAAGAGGACTTAAAGCGTCAGCATATAAATCCTGTGATTCCCGAACCTCCTGTACAGTTAGGATACTATTTGGGGGACATTCGTGAACTCTATCTTCGTACACTGAATTTGATTTCTCCAACAGATGAAGAAAAGAGAAATAACCCAGAATTTCATTACTATGAAGGTGCCCGTTATAAGCCAACTACATATATTGTTGATGACGAGAAATCGAAAAAAGAACTGGATAAGGAATTGGAAGAAAAGATGGGTACCGATTTGGGCATGTTAATTGGACGACAGGTCAATGTTTCTCTTTTTATGCGCCGTATGCTGGTTCGTCGCTACGAGAGCTCGGTAGCGGCATTCCGTGATTCTCTGAACTCTATGATTGATTCTTCGGAGCATATCTTGAAGTGGATAGAAAAACGTGATAAAGTACCCGTGTATAAAAAAGGCACACTGCCCGACGTGGAAGAATTTTACGAGACAACGGCTGATGATTTAAGTGAAGAAATTACAGAAGCTTTTGAAAAATATCAAGAACGCGGATTCTTTGAGATTGACATGAAGTATATCAAACGGGGAGAGTTACTTAATGATATTCAAGCAGACTTGCAGTTATTAAAAAATATTCGTGAAGAATGGTTTAAGCCTAAGAAGGAGACAGTTAAAGGAAAATCAGTGACTACCTATGAAATGAAGTTTGATTATAAGCTTGATGCTTTCCGTAAGCTCCTGAAGGAACAACGTATGGTGGACCCGACTCGTAAGATAATCATTTTTACAGAGTTTGCCGACACAGCTAATTATTTGGGAGCAGCATTGGAGAACGAAGGATTAGGTGTGTTCAAATATACATCAAAAGAAGCGTCCTCTACCAATAAATCAATAATTCGTGCTAATTTTGATGCGGGTTTGAAACCTCAATATCAAAAGGATGATTATCAGATATTGATTGCTACCGATGCCATATCTGAAGGATATAACCTGCATCGAGCTGGTACTATCTTCAATTATGATATACCTTATAATCCGACTCGTGTCATTCAGCGTATCGGACGTATCAATCGTATCAACAAGAAGATGTTTGACAAGCTTTATATATACAACTATTTCCCGACAGATATAGGTGAAGCTGAAACACGAACGAAACAAATATCGACTTTGAAAATGGCAATGATACACGCCATTATGGGTGAAGATACCAAAGCCTTAACCGATGAAGAAGAACTGAATGCATTCTTTAAGGAACGCTACCAGGCGGAACTAGCCAAGAGTGAAGAACGTTCGTGGGATACTAAATACCGCAATCTACTTAATAAAGTAAAGGGGGCAGAGATTCATTCCACAGCTCTTCAGATACCGCATCGTGCCCGAATAGCCCGTGAAGTGGAGAAAGCATGCAAGGGAATTATTCTTTTTGGTAAAAAAGGCAATGATTTCGTTTTTAAGATCGGAATGAATAACACTGATATCCCGTTAATGCTTACTTCAGAACAAGCATTGAATCTTTTTGAAGCAACAACTGAGGAAAAACCGATAGCAGTAGACAAGCAGTTCGATAAAATCTATCAGCATATCAAATTGCATTTATATCGTAGTATTGCAAAAGATGAAAATGAGAAGTCACGTCTTGAAGCCTTTGACAAATTGAAATTATGGCTGAAAACTAAAGCATTGCCAAAGGATTATCTTAATGATTTGTTAGTGATTCTTCAGAATGATGGTCTAACCGGTGAAGAAGTTCGTTTTATCAACAAACAGACGAACAAGACTACTGATAAAGTTATGGAGAAGATAACCCAAGATTACCTGAATCGTATAGTAGATAAAATGAATAAAGTGGAGGAGGGTGATGAAATACTTATCCTTGCAGAACAATTGAGATAGAATTAATTGAGTATGAAAAACAATATAGATAAGCCTTTGGATATAGCGGTTGATCAGGAGTTAAATCAACTTGCTGATAATATTACTAGCCTTGTCAATGAGACAAAAAGTCATTTGGCACAAGTTATTAATACGACTATGGTCGTTACTTATTGGAATATTGGTAGATATATTGTCGAATTTGAACAGCATGGGGATGCTAAGGCTCAATATGGAACAGCCCTTTTGTCATCGCTTGCTAAAATATTACGTGCAAAGTTAGGCAAAGGATATAGTCGTCCTAACCTCAATAATATGCGTAAATTTTATCTACTTTACCCAATTTGTCAGACAGTGTCTGACAAATTAAGCTGGTCGCATATCTGTGAACTTATAACCATTGATGATGAACTGGAGCGTAGCTTTTATGAAAAAGAATGTATTGCTTCGAGATGGAATGTCCGTTCACTCCGTCGTCAGATGGATAGCGCATTATATCTTCGGCTTGCAGCCAGTAAAGACAAAGAGGGTATACTTCAATTGGCTCAGAAAGGAGTTGTTATCCAGTATCCGGAGGATGTTATTAAGGATACATATACGCTTGAATTTCTCGGATTACCGGAAAAGGAACTATATAAAGAACGTGATTTAGAACAAAGGTTGATTGATAATTTACAAACATTTTTACTAGAATTGGGAAAAGGCTTTGCTTTTATTGGCAGACAATATTCTCTTACAATCAATAACCATCACTTTTATGTCGATTTAGTGTTTTATCATAGAATATTAAAATGTTTTGTTTTGATTGACTTGAAGAAGAATGCCGTAAAGCATAAAGATATTGGGCAAATGAATATGTATATGGGGTATTTTGCAAAGGAAGAAAATACAATTGGTGACAATCCTCCTATCGGTATAATATTGAGTAGAACCAAAGATGAATTGATGGTAGAATATGCGACCTATGGCATGGACTCACAGCTGTTTATATCCAAATACGAATTATATTTACCGAATAAGGAGGAACTGAAGCGTTTGGTGAATGGCGTAATCGCCAGCGAAAATAATCTAACATCTAATAATAAGTATTGATTATGGAATTTAATAAAAGATACAATCGCACAGAGTTTGTCGACTTCCTGCAACACAAGTTCTTGCCGGAAGATTTCGTGGTAGAAACAACAAGTATTGATATAGAACGCCAAACCAAGTATATACGCGCTATTACCAAACTGGGGTCAAGTGAAATGCTCGATTTGGTAGTGTACGAAGTACGCCACCACTCTACACAAGATGCCCGTGTAGGCTTGTCGAAAGAAGCGTTCCGTTTCCTTGCAGATGAATGGGAAAGCAGAGCTTTGGTGCTTTTTGTACCGGAGAATAACGATGCCAACTATCGTTTCTCTTTAATTACCATTGATTTGAATGAAACCGAAAAAGGCAGGCTGCAACGTATCTATTCTAATCCTCGCCGCTATTCCTACTATCTGGGTGAAGGTATTGCTTATTATACTCCTAATAAATATCTAAACAATTTAGGCCGTGTTACCAGTGAGAAGGATTTGACAGAACGCTTCTCTGTAGAAGTATTGACCAAGGCATTCTATCAAGAACTCTCCGACTGGTATGCATGGGCAGTCAAAATTATACGTTTCCCGAATAAATTGGATGATAAAAACGACGATGACAAGTATAATGCTGAAGCTGCCATCCGTTTGGTTACTCGTCTTATCTTTGTGTGGTTCCTGAAACAGAAGCAGCTGATACCGGAAGAGTTCTTTGATGAAGACTATATAAGAGAAAACTTAATTGAAGACTTTAATCCAAATACAAAAGTAGACCTGTTCTATAAATCATACGAAAGTAAGTATTACAAGGCCATTCTTCAAAACTTGTTTTTCGCAATGCTCAATAGCCCGATAACCAAAGAGGGAGATAGCGAACTAAGTGAACGTCATTTCCGTTCCGGGCGTGGAGATTATGACAATAATAAACTGATGCGTTACGAAACCATGTTCAAGAATCCGCAGTTGTTTATCGATTTGGCCAATCGTACCGTACCATTTCTTAATGGCGGTTTGTTCGACTGTTTGGATGACAAGGATAATAAAAACTATGTAGATGGATTTTCCGACCGCGAAGAAGTTAAAAAATCACTTGTTGTTCCTGATTACTTGTTCTTTGGCGAAGAGGTGGGCAAGAATATCGACCTTTCGGAATGGTATGGCGACAAGAAGAAAAAGCGTGTCAGTGCTAGTGGAATTATCGACATTCTGAAGCGGTATAACTTCACAGTAGAAGAAAACACACCTTTCGACCAAGAAGTGTCGCTTGATCCGGAATTATTGGGTAAAGTGTTTGAGAATTTATTGGCTTCTTACAATTCGGAAACACAGACTACGGCTCGTAAGCAAACTGGTTCTTTCTATACTCCGCGCGATATTGTACAATATATGGTGGACGAAAGTCTCGTGGCACATCTCAAGCGCATAGTGGGTGAAGAATTAGAAGCGGAATATCGTAAGCTCATCAGTTATGTAGTTGAAGAATACCTATTGACCGATGCACAAAAGCAGCAAGTGATGGAAGCTATCTATCATTGTAAAATACTCGATCCCGCCTGTGGTTCAGGAGCATTTCCTGTAGGTATGCTTCAGCAGATGGTTCATATCCTCTCTAAACTAGACCCTATCAATGAGCTATGGAAAAAGATGATGCTCGACAAGGCAGTCAATGAAAGCCGTACTGCATTTCAGGCAGAATCAAGAGAAGAACGGGAAGAACGTTTGAAGGATATTGAGAACTCTTTCGATGAGAATCTTAACAATCCCGATTATGCCCGCAAGCTTTATTTGATAGAGAATTGTATCTATGGTGTAGACATTCAGCCTATTGCCATTCAGATAAGCAAACTTCGTTTCTTTATCTCGCTTGTTGTGGATCAAAAAACAACAACTGATCCTGCCAATAATTTCGGCATCCGTCCGTTACCTAATCTCGAAGCTAAATTTGTAGCTGCCAACTCCCTTATTCCTTTGGCAAAGGCAGAAAATAACTTAGGTCGTACCTCCGAAATCATTGCTGTAGAGAACAAACTAAAAGAAGCAAATCATAAGATATTCGGTGCTAAGACCGTTCGTACAAAACGTAAGTGGAAGGAAAGACTTATTGAACTTCGTACCGAAATGGCTGAAAAGCTGGCAGATAATGGTTTTCTTACTACCGATGCTGCCAACCAGCTTGCATCTTGGGATATGTTCAACCAAAACACTTCCGCTTCATTTTTCGATGCTGACTGGATGTTTGGCATTAAGGATGGATTTGATGTGGTGATTGGGAATCCACCGTATGTCCTGTTGCAGAATACAAAAATATCCCCAAAAGTAAAAGAGTTGTTACTGTCTTCATATTATGTAGCTCAATACAAAGTAGATTTATATCATCTCTTTTATGAAAGAGGTTTAGATATTCTTAAAAATGGTGGTATTCTAAATTATATCACACCTATAGCATTCTTAAAAAATACACATAATAATAAATTGAGACAGAAACTCGTTTCCGAATCTTCTATTCAAACTATTATTAGATTTTTTATACCAGTATTTGACGCTTCTGTCGATAATGTTATTCTTATCTGTAGAAAAGGTGCAACAGTCAATAATAATATCGGATATATTGATGTTAAGAATGATATTTATGAAATAGTAAACAATAATTTCTCAGGATTTTACAATCAAGAACTTGCAAGTGCTCCAGATTACAGTTTGGCATTGGATATAAATATAGATAATCATATTTTATTAAAAATGCGACAAAATTCCCGCTTAAGCGATTTTGCAAAATCATATTTTGGTATTCAGACCTTTGATAGAAGTATATTTGTATCTGATGCTAAACTTAATAACGATTATATGCCTGTCATTGATGGAGCTAACATAAAGCCTTATTCACTTGCACCGCATACAGAATATGTTAATTTTGTACCAGAAGCTATTAAAAGTGGAGGTAATCCTAATGTGTATTCTTGCGATAGAATAGTAGTTCGTCAAATAGGCGCCTATCCAGAAGGATGTATATGCCCATCAGGCTTATACACTCTTAATACAATCTATAATTTATATTTATGGAATAACAAACTTAGACTTGAATATCTTTTAGGATTAATAAACAGCAAACTATTACATTATTATTGGATATTAACTTATAGTGATTCAAAAAAGACTTTCCCGAAAATTAAAAAAGCTCCTTTAGACTCAATGCCAATAGCTTTCTTTCAAGATAACAGAAGAATAGACAAGATAGTTTCGCTTGTTACAAATATTCTTGCAATCAAGCATGACGCCCCAAATGCAGATACCACATCAGAAGAACAAGAAATTGACCGCCTTGTTTATCAACTCTATAATCTTGCCTACGATGAGGTTCTCATTGTAGACCCTGAGACTCCAATCACACGTGAAGAGTATGAACAATAAAAATAATCGTTATATGAACTATTTTAAAGATATTATTATTGGAGTAATAGGAGGTTTAATCACTTTCTGTATTACCTCAACCCTAACAGAAATATGGGATATCCAACTTCCTTTATGGATATGGTCAATCGTTTTGGTTGGAGCTTTAATTTTGGGTTACGCAATTCACTATATGATTCTTAGGTGTCGAGTAAAAAGAATAATTTCAGAATTTACAGAAAGTGCATTTGGAAATTCTTTTGTTTATACATGGAAATACAAAAAAAGTTCCAATGGGCGTTATAGTGCATACGGATATGAACCGACAGAGATTCGCACAAAAAAGTTGTTATCAGAAATGAATAATGAGAGAGTACATACTTGTGGTCATGAAGTCCCGGAAGATACCATTAAACTTTTTATTCAATTGATTATAATAATCAATGTCAATAAGAAAATGGGGAAGAAACTGTTACCCTTGTTGGAATATTTGCACAGGACAGAGAACTCACAATGTCACAATCTACTTCATTAAATAGTAAAAACTACAAATTATGTCCCGACTAAGTGACCTATACAAAGCAATGGAAACATTGCGCAAAGAAGGTCTTTCATTGAATGAAGACCTCGAAAAACAAGTGAGTGATTTGGAAGAGAACATCATCAAAAAGGAAATTCTTCCGATTGTAACCGAGACGATTGCACCGGCTTTAAAGCAAGTGCAGCGCGAATTAGTGCTTGTTGTGGATTATGTACCCGGTTCACCTATTAGTGTACACTTGTCTCGTAAACGAAATTTCACAGCAGATATAGCAGATGCCAAAGAGATTCTTCCTGATCCACAGGTGGAGCATAAGGAAATAGGTAAGACCGGGCCGAAAGGCGAAATAGCACCGGCTACCCGATTGAAGATTACATTTGCTGATGGTCGCGTGATTCAAGAGCCGCAAGCAGCTGAGACTTTCCGTAAGTTTGTGATGGAAGTAGGTGCCGAACGCGTTCGTGCTTTAGGAATGAAACAAAATAAAGTGCCTTTGATTTCCAATACGCTTGACAAGAAATATAAAAGTTCACAAAAGCCTGTCGGTAATGGTTGGTATCTGATGACATGTAGCAATACGCTTACCAAGAAACGAGATATAGAACGTATTGCAAATGTGTTTGATATAAAGATTAAAGTTGAAATAGTGTAATCTTTTCCATCATGAAACGAATAAGAATATTCATAAGTAGCGTACAGAGTGAGTTTACCGAAGAACGTGCAATGCTTTGTCATTATATCCGAACAGACGTACTGCTGGATAAATTCTTTGAACCTTTTATTTTTGAGGAAATTTCGGCTAATGAGTATCCTATCAAATCATGTTTACTTAAAAGAAGTTGAGTTATGTGACATCTACTTATCTATATAAAAAGCATTGGCGAGGAAAAAAGGCATCCCAAAGAAACGGCATTGATAAGAAAAGTCGAACAAGATATAGTACGTAAGACTTTTGTAGATATTGACGGATTATGGACTTCGGTATATGCTTCTTTAATCAGATACTTGGAAGAAAAGGAATATATCCGGTGGCGACCGTTTGATGCTTCCTGCGATAATGGAGCAACATTGAAGGATTTGGATGAGAATAAAATGAGGAATTTTATACACATGGCTCGTTCGAAACGTAACTTCCCTCTGCCAGTAGAAACTTCTCCTGAGGTTTTGCTTACTCATTTAGATTTAATTGATGAGAATGGGCGTTTGGCTAATGCGGCCATATTGTTGTTCGGGAAGAAACCTCAGAAGTATTTCATTACCTCAGAGGTAAAGTGTATGCAATTTTATGGAGATGTAGTAGAGAAACCAATGCCGGCATATCAGATATACAGAGGCGATGTTTTTGAATTGGTAGATCAAGCTACAAGTTTTGTAATGAGCCGTATTTATAATTGGGTAGGAACAAGAGCAGAGGGAGAAAAAGCGGATATTCCAACACGTCCTGAATTGCCTATTGATGCCGTAAAGGAAGCCATTGTAAATGCCGTTTGCCATAGAGACTACACAAGCAATGCGAGTGTACAGATAATGTTATTTCGCAACAGACTGGAAGTTTGGAATCCGGGAACATTACCATACGGTCTTACCGTTCATAAACTTCATGGACCGCATAAATCGTTACCCACAAACCCGTTGCTTGCTGACCCAATGTATTGGAATGGATATATTGAGAAAGTGGGAACAGGTACAGAGGATATTATCAACAAGTGTCGGGAATATGGTTTAAAGTCTCCCGAATTTTATCAAGAAGAAGATTTTAGAGTAGTCATTTGGAGAACAATTGAAGAACAAGACGTTCCAAAGGCGATCCAAAGCGATCCAAACAATGAAGCCAGACTCTTAGAGTTGATAACAGAAAATCCCTCAGTGTCAAGGGCAGAACTCGCCAAGCGACTTGATTTAAGTGAACGGCAAATAAGAAAAATAATCGACCAGTTACGGAATGTTGGTAAGTTAAAACGAGAAGGTGGTAAATTTGGAAATGGATTGTTATTAAAGAATAATAAGACATACATTCCCTTCCCACAACCACCTTTCCTTCCTGCAGTTCTTTCAGCCCTCCCCGAATTCCCCTATTCATCGGCTTTCCGGCTGAAACTACCTATCTTCTCACTACCTCGTACACATTGCCGTATTCCGTATGTCTCCTTTTCAGTCCCGCCCGAAGCAATACTTGCCCGAAGCGCATAGGGTTACTGCCTCGCATGGCGGCAGGGTTGGCCGTCTGCAATTCGCTGAAAATGTCGGCAGCGGTCAAGTCAAGGCTCTTTTCATGGGCAAGCGGGGTGCGGAACCGGGAAGCGAGTACCTCTTCAACAAGGCTGGTGCGGTAGAACTTTTCGTTATGTCTTTGCAATTCTCCCTCTTCTTTCTTGGTGAACCAGTTACGTCGTCCGGCAGACAGTTCAGCTTTCAGTTGGGCAAAAATCTGGTCATGTTCTATGTGGGTACAGTCAATATCATGCTTCACTTCCACGCATAGGAAACGGCGGCTGCCCGTCGGGTCGGTGAGGAGGTCGAAGCGGTTGCTTGTGCCGATAAATGAGGCCACGCGGGGCAGTTGCCGGAAATTCTGCTGATAGGCCTTGCGGATGTTGAGGGCGGACATCTGCATCAGGTTCTTCAGCAACGGCATCTTGTTTTCGGCGTATTTATCAAATTCATCCATGTTCAGCAGTCCCATTTCCGCAAGGAGCCTTTCGGCTTGTCCCTGCGAAGTGAGTTTCAGGTTGTCGGTGTAGTAACGCATCAGCACGTCGGGCATCAGTGAGCGGCAAAAGGTACTCTTCCGACGCCCCTGCTCCCGGCTGACGAGAATGGGCGCCACGCTATTGGCATGCAGAACGGACTGATCCATCCATTGCGAAGCAAGCCCCAGCATCCATGTGTGGAAGCCTTGTACCCACAACGGACGGCAGGAAACGCGTAGGGCAAGTGCAGTCAGCCGGTCACGCCCGTCCCAGGCGGGCAGTTCGTCCATATAAAGGTGAAAGGGATGATAAGAGGCGATATAGGAAGAGTAGACGTAGCGGCTCAGGTCCTTGTCCCAGCAAGGGATGCCTTCGTCATGCGCTTCAATGCATAAGGCGTTCAGTTCACGCTTGCCGATTGGAGTAAAGGGAACGGTACGTTGTCCGGCGGGGCGGAATTCGGTCTCATCCGTCAGCAGGTTGTAGCGGAAGTCGTAACGGGATGTCAGGAATTCCTTTACATTGCGGGTCAGGAGCGAAGTCGCATTAGCGGCATGCTTCGATGTTTTATGTTTTGTTTCCGGTTTTTCCGTTTTCAGCTTTTCAGCAATAGTCAGTAGTTGGCTTGCCTCGCGCAAAAGTCGGTGTTGTTGCAATAACGTTCGATTCTTCTTCATGATGTTTTTTGTTTTCTTTTAATAGTTAATAGTATCGGCTTGTCGAGCTTGATGCTACGAAGTTACTATGCGGAATAGGGGTTTTGCAAGCTTTTCCCTACTATTTTTGTCACAAAGACGCTTGCAGAAAAAGATAGGGATTTTATACGTGCAACCCGCTTATTTTAGTATCTTTGCATGCTTCTTTATAAATGACCGACCGAAGTCATTCGATCGAACGACCGGAGTTATCCGACCGAACGACTGGAGTTGTCCGATCTTCCGACCGGAGTGGTTCATTTACAAGCGAACACCTTTGGCACAATAAAGTAAGGATATTAACCGCATAAAGAGATAAGACTTATGTCAATAGTATATGATTGGTACGAGAACCCCAATGCTGAGGGTGATCCGGAAGAAAGGGGATTGCATCCCCGCCCGTTGCTTAACGGAAAAGTGACAATGAAACAACTGTATGCCCGCGTGCATGCCCGCAGTTCGCTCACGACGGGCGATGTGATGAATGCGATAGATTGCCTGACGCAGATTTGCGGTGAGGAGTTGCGCGAAGGCCGTGAGGTACACATTGAAGGTCTGGGGTATTTCTCCCCAACACTGGAAGCTACGCAGAAAGTAACCCGCAGCACACCGAACAAGCATCTGAAGGTACGGCTGAAAAGCATCAGCTTCCGTCCCGACGTCAATCTGAAAAGTGCGCTGACAGGCATCACGGCCACCCGGAGCAAATATACCCGCCACTCCCAACGCCTCTCAGAAGTGGAGATAGACATGCGCCTGAAAGAGTACTTCACCGAACATGACGTACTGATCCGCTACGATTTCCAGAATCTGTGCGCTATGGCACGTACCACCGCCAACGGACATTTGAAACGGCTACAGGAGGAAGGCAAACTGATAAACGTGGGGCGACGTACGCAACCCATCTACCGCCCCATGCCGGGATATTACGGCATGTCGCGGGATGCAGAGGTGAAGCGGTGAAAAGAAAAAATAGTTTCAGCCGGAGCACCGATGAACAAGGAGCTCCAGCAGGAACTGAAAGAGCAGAACCCTCTTACTTCCGCCTCAGATACTCAAACCCAAAGCGGCAGCGCAAACAGTCTTTCTTATCGCAATACTCTTTCTGAAGCTGCAACAAAGCCTGCGAATCAGCAGCAGTAGATACAGGTAGCCCTGCCCCACTCCAGTGGCGGATGATATGATTATCTTCCGCTTTCAGACTTTCAAGAAACCCCGTAGCCCGTTCGCAAAGCAGCTCATCGGCTTTATGCAGACCATAGGCGTACAAGAAAGGAATAACAGTATTGATAATAATCAGGTTCTGAGCATTCTTCCCCACTTGCTTTTCACGGGAGGAAGATACTTTCCGGAAATTGAAATGCTCTTCCCAATACGGAGAGGTAGTGACAGTCAGTAGTT
>OHAJ01002152.1_pt1 | contig 13713 bp, 10 predicted proteins | sample 1577101 | NCBI WGS metagenome assembly OHAJ01 (sample SAMEA3541531, study PRJEB24748) | human gut metagenome | biome: human gut; feature: human-associated habitat; material: faeces | place: China | collected 2012
AAGCAACTTTATACCGACGGACCAGATTATTTCGGCCAATTCCTTAACTGTTTAAACAATCAGTTGAACCATTTTTCTATTTTCTGAATGGTTCCCATCAAAGAGAATACCACGACATAATCCCCTTCCCGGATATGGGTGTTACCGTTGACCAGCATCACATCCTCATTGCGGACCAGTGCGGCGAGAGTCATTCCGAACGGAAGCCTCAGGTCTTTAACAGCCCCTTTCGTGATTTTAGCACCATTCTTGACATAGATTTCCGCCACTTCCGCATCGGCGAGCGCGAAAAATCTTGAGTTGCTCTCGTCCGCATCCAGAAGAATCTTATAGATTCGGCTCGAAGCAAGAAGTTTCTTATTGATCGTATTGCCTATATTCAGATTTTCCGCCAGACCGAGAAATTGTAGATTTTCCACATCAGCAATGGTTTTGGGAACACCGAATTCCTTTGCGGTCAGACATGTCAGGATATTGGTCTCCGACGAATCCGTCAAGGCAAGAAATGCGTCATATTGATAGATATTGTTCTCACGAAGCACCTCGATGTCACGTCCGTCACCGAAAACGATCTCACAATCCGGCAGTTCCGTGGCAAGTTGCTCACATACGGCCATGTCGGTCTCGAGAATCTTGATGTGAAACTTGTCGTGATATAGCTCGGCGAAACGACGTGCAATCCGGCTGCCACCCATTATAAGAGCCTTCTTAATGACCTTTTTTGTTTTGCCGCACAATTCACGGACCTGCTGGATGTAAGGGGGAGTAGTAATGAAATAAACCACATCGTCAGGCAGGATCTCGTCATTACCGTTAGGGATGATAGTCTCATTTTTACGTTTGATGGCAGCTATATGGAAATCATGCGTCGTGACCGGCATGTCTTTCAGTTTCACGTTCAAAAGAACGGAATTGGAATGTATCTTCACACCGATCAGCAACAGCGCTCCGTTATGAAGTTCGCCCCAGTAGCGCGCCCAGTTGTGAGAAAGAGACAATGCAATGTCATTGGCCGCAAGATGTTCGGGATAGATTACAAAATCTATTCCCAGCTCGCGTATGACCTGCCGGTTCTCAGGCACAAGGAATTCGCTATTGTCTATACGCGCCACCGTCTTTTTTGCCCCCATCTTCTTGGCAATGGCGCAACTGGCCATATTGCGGGTTTCAAAAGGAGTGACCGCGATATACAGATCGGCGTCATGCACCCCTACTTCGCGAAGGCTCTCGAACGAAGAAGTGGAACCGTTCCATGTCATCAGATTGTAATTTGAATCGATGATATCAAGTTTTGTCTGATCACTGTCGAGCAGTGTGATATCCTGATTCTCCTTAGACAACATTTTGGCAAGATGTGTGCCGACCTCGCCGGCGCCTGCTATGATGATCTTCATAATCCGAACTTCAAATAATAATCAGCCCCAATCGGCCGAAATTGCATTTTCAAGGTTCTCCACAGCACTTACAATCCCGTTGACATCGTACCCGCAATCGGCATGAAGTTCGGATACGGTGCCCTGGTATACCCAGTTGTCAGGAATACCGAGATTTGTAACCCGCATCTTTCTGTCATGCTGCTCAAGCCACTGGTCGACCGCAGCACCGAACCCGCCTGTCACGCATCCGTCCTCTACCGTTATAATTCCTTTATATCTACGAGATATTTCCTCCAACGCGTCCTCGTCAAGAGGTTTTATCCAGATCATGTCATAATGATCCACAGATATGTTTTTATTTTTCAGTTCCTTTATTGCCGTGGCAACATCGACACCTACCGGTCCGACGGACAGAATGGCGATTCGCGCCTCCGGATTGTCGGTCAACTTTCTTGATTTTCCGGGTTCAATATTCACAAATGGTGTCTGCCAGCATTTGGTATATGACTTTCCTCTCGGGTATCTTATGGCCAAAGGGCCGTGCCATGAGAGAGAAGAGAACATTATATTTCTCAGCGTCTCCGAATCCATAGGGGCTGCCACCTTAATCCCCGGTATGATCCGCAGATATGAAATGTCAAATATGCCGTGATGCGTCACACCGTCTTCACCTACTATTCCCGCACGGTCTATGCAGAACGTGACAGGAAGATTCTGGATAGCCACATCATGAATGATATTATCGAAACCTCTCTGAAGGAACGAAGAGTAAATGGCGACAAACGGTCTCTTACCGGCTGCCGCCAGACCACCGGCAAAGGTAACCGCATGACCTTCAGAAATGCCGACGTCGAACATCCTGTTGGGAAAACGCGCCATTTTATTCATTGATGTTCCAGAAGGCATCGCGGCAGTAATGCCGACTATTGAATCGTTCTTTTCGGCAAGTTCGACAAGAGTGTCTCCAAACACTTCCTGCCAGAGAGGATATTCATCCTTATCCTTTGTATCACATTGTCTTCTCGCCGTCTCGGGATCGAATTTACCCGGAGCATGCCACGGAGCGGGATTAATCTCAGCGGCCGCGAATCCTTTGCCCTTGCGTGTGTGGAGATGAAGAATCCGCGGACCTTTCATTTCCTTTATGTCCTGGAGGACCTTGACAATCTTGGTGACATCATTTCCGTTGAAGGGTCCGAAATATCTTATATTCAGCCCCTCGAATATATTTTGCTGACGCGCGACAAGAGATTTAAGCGCATTGTTGAACCGCAAAAGCTGACCTTTGCCTTTGTCTTCTATGAGGCCCCATTTCTTGAACAGATTGTACGCATTGAAGCGCAACCGGTTATAGCCGGCCGATGTCGACATTTCCGAAAGATACCGATGAAGCGCACCGACATTATCGTCAATCGACATATCATTGTCGTTCAGAATAATAAGAAGATTGTTGGGACTCAGCGACGCATTGTTGATACCTTCGAACGCTATGCCGTTGCTTATGGATGCGTCTCCTATCAGAGCCACCGTCTTACGGTCTTCCTCTCCGGGGGTGTTCATATCCGCTATAGCCATGCCGAGAGCAGCAGAAATGGAGTTTCCCGCATGTCCGCATACAAAAGAATCATATTCACTCTCAAAAGGAAAAGGAAAACCGCTTATGCCGTTTTTCTTCCGCTGGTTTGCAAATGATTCGAACCTCCCCGTAAGAAGCTTATGCGCATAGGCCTGATGGCCGACGTCGAATACGATCCGGTCGCGCGGCGTGTCAAATACATAATGCATCGCGACTATTATATCGACTGCACCCATGCTTGAGCCGAAATGTCCCGGATTGACCGACAGACTTGAGATAAGGAATTCCCTTATCTCATTGCAGAGATAGGGAAGTTGCTCGACTCTTAGACATTTAAGGTCTTTGGGTGATTTTATGGTTGAGAGCAATGGATAGGTCTCTTGAAGCATTTCCTGTTATCTTTCTGTTCCTGAATTATTTCTTATTGTTTTTCACTCCGATTCCATACTTTCTGAAAAGCGGCACAAATATGATTATAGCTGTAATCGCCAGCAGAAGTAAATTCTTGAGATTTACTCCGCCGTACCTCAGCAACAGCCATGCGAGCCATAACCATACCATGAAAAGGAGCGAGAGTCCTATAAGCACAGATTTTTTCATTATAATGCGAAGATAACAAAAAATCCGCAACTGACCATTCACGTTCAGTCAATAATTGACAAACTTACAAATAAAGGCATAAAAATTTCATTTATTACCGAAATTTGAGTATTTTTGTAATTTACTTTCAAGATTCCAAGAATAGAACCGAAAATGAAATTCCGATTCATTCCGCATAATGTCATACCTCTCGCCGTCTCTGTTTTTTTTATATTTCCGACGGCCTGTTCAAATAAAGAACATAAAACAGCCGATCCCGGTAATATAGAAGAATTCGTAACGAATATTCCAGAAAAGGCGCAGGAACCGAAAGTTCCGCGTCCCGGAGATCCCGACTATCGTTTCAAAGACGGGAACGAGATAATCAGTTATCTTGACACATGCGATGATTCCTCGAGATATGACGGAGGCATTTTGTCAGTAATAGCCAGAGAAGTGCCTAAATATGCCGACAGACTGCTCGCCAGCCAGTCCGACAGATTCCTGGTGGTCGACAAAGCAAGTATGCGTGTCATCCTGTATGACAGATTCGGTCATATAGAAAAAGCATATGACATGGCATGTGCGAAAAATTTCGGGACAAAACACAAAAAAGCCGATTCGAGAACACCGGAAGGCTTTTTTGAAGTAGAAGGGATATACAACAGCACAGAATGGCTCTTCACCGATGACGATGGTGTCACCTCAAAGAAAAAAGGGCAATTCGGGCCTCGTTTTATAAGACTCAAGATTCCCACAACCTCTCAGATCGGAATACACGGCACGTGCTCGCCTTGGTCAATCGGTCACCGCAGCAGTCACGGCTGTATAAGAATAACCAACGAGAACATTATGGAGCTTGTCGAGCTTGTCGAACCCGGGATGCCTGTAATCGTGCTTCCCGGCAAGAAAGACCGAGCGGTGAACCGTGAGGAGGGATATGACATACCTTACTTCCCCACAGCACCGAAATATGCAATGACAGAGACGGAAAAGGCTCATAAAATAAACAAGACAGATAATAAGACCGAATCTGTAAAATCTGACTCTGCCGTAATTTCAGACAGCAGTCCTATATTTGAAACAGATGATATCAAAGAAAACTCTGAAACAAACGACAGCGTCCGCAATGACAAAATCTCCGTTCCGGATTCTATATGATACGATCAAGAAAGTATCTGAATTTAAAGGTGGAGTTTGAATTTAAAACGTCCTGAGATATTAGAGATTGATTGACCGCGACTTCAAATTCTCTCTCAAAAATAATATTTTATTATTCGATTTATTCGATGAATGCGGATATATTTTGTATCTTTGCGTCAATAAATTTTGGAAAAGACTCTGATGAGAAACTACGATAACTACACACCTGAGATAAACTACAATGATGAAGTCACTATAGCGGAAAAAAATCCAGCCGCAGACCCCGTCAAAACCATACGAAAAACCCAGCGGAAACGTAAAGGGCAGAAAAAAGAGGAGATTCCTTCGGAACTGAAAACATCGAATAAACCGGCGTTTTCTTCTTTACGCCGCATACGCGATTGGTTTGCAAGTCCGCAGTTCCGGATATTGTCGGGAATCTTCCTCGGTTGCGTGGCCATTTATCTGGCGGTGGCATTTTGCGGATATTTCACGACCTGCATTCAGGATCATTCCAAAATAGCGGAATCTCCGATAGGATTCGCTCCAAAAGTCGCAAATCCCGGTGGAGAAGGGGGAGCCCGTCTGTCTGAATTTCTGATTAACGAGGGATTCGGAGTCGGCTCTCTCGTCATAATCATATGGCTTGGAGCGATAAGCCTCAAATTACTTGTGGGAAAGCCGAGATTCCGGACGCTTGATTTCACTATAAAATGTATGGTGGCACTGATCACAGTATCGCTGATCATCGGTCTTGTCACCTACAGCATGCATACTTCCGTAAACTGGGGCGGATATCATGGCACCTATGTCAATGAATTTATAATCAATTTCATAGGCGGCATAGGAGCGGTGCTTCTAAGCATTTTCATGATCGCGGTTTTTGTCGTGATCTGTCTAAGAGACCTCGTCAACTGGATAATAAGAGTAAAAAAAGCAAGATCTGAAAAACGGCGTATCGCAGCAGAAGAAAAAGCTGCAAGACTTGCCCGGGAAGAAGAGATCAGACGAATGCAGGAACAGGAAAAGATAGATGATCTGCGTGCAGGCGAAGCTTCAGCATTCACTACCACAGGAATGAGCGATGATCCTGAAGCAGACGTCGCAATGGAATTTAACGAATCAGACACTTCTCTTTATGATATCAGCGACGAGATCGATACTCTCCCGGAATCATCAATAAGGAATGCGGTGAACACTGTCACAGTCAATGACCCGATTCCCGAAACTGACCTAAAAAAGAGCGATGAAACCGAAGATTCCGGAAAAGCTTCCGACTATGAATCCGATATACAGCAGATATCGGGGAATGATATGGAATCCGCAAATCCGGATAATTCTGCCGACAGCAAAATGCTTGTAAATGTAAATGAAATCGACCAGACCGCCAACAGAAGATTCAGGCCGGACATAGAGCATTTTGAAGACCAAAAATATAAATTTCCTCCATATGATATTCTTACAGAAGGGAAGGCCCGTGTGGAGGTCGACAAGGAAGAACAGATAGAAAACAAGAAAAAAATTGAAAAGACTCTTCTTGATTTCGGAATACCAATCACAAAAATAGAAGCGACTGTCGGCCCTACAGTCACACTTTATGAGATTGTACCCGACAATGGAGTAAAGATCGCCAAGATACGAAGTCTCGTAGACGATATCGCTTTAAGTCTCTCGGCAATAGGCGTACGCATCATCGCGCCAATACCGGGGAAAGGTACCGTGGGAATAGAGGTAGCCAACAAAGATCCGCAGACTGTATCTATGAGAACAGTCATACAGTCGCAGAAATATCAGGAATCGCGTTATAAATTACCGATAGCACTCGGTTCGACAATCTCCAATGATGTCTATATAACCGACCTGACAAAGATGCCTCACCTTCTTGTGGCAGGTGCGACAGGACAGGGTAAATCGGTAGGTCTCAATGCAATCATTGCGTCGCTGCTTTACTGTAAAGCCCCGCATGAAGTCAAATTTGTCATGATCGACCCCAAACAGGTGGAATTCAGCCTGTATAACAAGCTGAAAAATTACTACATGGCGATGATTCCCGGTGATGACGATGAAGAACCCGTCATAACAGACATGGCAAAAGTCGAGGCGACTCTCAATTCATTGACAATAGAGATGGAACAGAGATACACCTTGCTTAAAAATGCCCATACACGCAATATTGAAGAGTATAATGGAAAAATAAGGGAAGGACTGCTCAATCCCGGTGAGGGACATCGGTTCCTGCCATATATTGTGGTGATCGTCGATGAGTTCGGAGATCTCAAAATGGTACTCGGCAAAAATGTAGAGACGCCTATCGCACGTCTCGCCCAAAAGGCCCGTGCTGTGGGAATGCATGTCATCATCGCCACACAGCGTCCTTCCACCGATGTGATCACCGGAATCATCAAAGCCAACTTCCCGGCCAGAATTTCATTTAAAGTCTCTTCAGGAGTCGACTCTAAAACAATTCTCGATACTCCAGGCGCACAACAGCTGATCGGCCGGGGAGACATGCTCATATTCAACAACTCTGAAATGGTCCGCGTGCAGTGCGCATTCATCGACACACCGGAAGTGGAAAGAATTTGTGAATATGTCGAGAAGCAGCCCTATCCGCAAGGAATATATGAATTGCCTGAACCTCGTCTCGAATCCGGAGAGGCAATGAATGAAGGCGGACCGATAGGCGAACGTGACGAACTTTTTGTAAAAGTGGCACGTGATGTCGTCAATTCCGGCCGGGCCTCTACATCGTCTGTACAAAGATTTTACGAAATAGGTTACAACAGGGCAGGAAGAATCATGGATCAACTTGAACGCGTCGGAATAGTGGGACCTTCCCAAGGCGGAAAGCCCAGAACAGTATTGGTCGACGCCATGAAACTCGAAGAAATTCTGGCAAGTCTGGATTGACCGGAAGAAATCAGTCAAACAGCTTCAATGAACAACTAAAAACATGACATGAAATGAAATACAAGATAATCCTCTTACTTGTCTCGCTATGCATGCTTATGCCTGCATATGCGGCCGAGACTGCATCGCAGATTCTCGACAAGGCGGTCTCGAATATAAACAAAAAATCGAATTTAAGCTGCTCATTTTCTATTTCGGGTGACGGAACAGCACTGTCAGGCAAACTTGTATCGGCAAAAAATAAATTCAAGATAACCACGCCCGCAGCATCCACCTGGTATGACGGGACCACCATGTGGACCGCCAATAATTCTTCCAAAGAGATAACTGTAGTAAATCCGACAGTCCAGGAAGTCAACGAGACCAATCCCTTTTCATATCTCAACAGTTATAAAACGGATTATAAGGTATATTTCTCCAAGCGTAAAAACAATAGTTCCTACCTTGTCCTTCTGAATCCTAAAAAACGCAATTCAGAAATAAAGGCAATCGAAATAGCGCTCAACAAGAAGACGCTTACTCCTGAGCACTTCATAATACGAGACAGAAATGACAAAATAATTTCCGTCACAATATCCTCTCTGACATTCAACAACAGCATCAAACCGTCGATGTTCACATGCCCCGTGAAATCCATGACCGGATTTGAAGTGATTGACCTGAGATAGAATCTCCCTGACAAGCAATAAAAATGAGTCTTGGAGTGTTATCAAAATAAAAATTCAAATTTGAAAATACATCTTATGGAAGAGATCAAGACCAAAGTTCTGATAATCGGTTCCGGACCTGCGGGATGTACCGCAGGCATCTATACATCGCGTGCAAACCTCAAGCCTGTCTTGCTGGAAGGGGAACAGCCCGGCGGCCAGCTGACGCAAACCACCGAGATAGAAAACTTTCCCGGATATCCCAACGGTGTGCAGGGAATGCAGATGATGAACGAATTGCGCGATCAGGCCGTGAGATTCGGCACTGTCATCAAACCTCGTTCCATTGTAAAAGTCGATTTCTCAAGCCGTCCGTTCAAATGTGAAGATGACCGGGGGGACATATATATTGCCGAGACTGTGATAATCTGTACAGGTGCGTCGGCCAAATATCTCGGTTTGCCTGATGAAACAAAATATCAGGGACTCGGCGTAAGCGCATGTGCTACATGCGATGGCTTTTTCTACCGTAACAAGAACGTCGCTGTAGTAGGCGGAGGCGACACAGCCTGTGAGGAGGCCCTCTATCTCTCCACACTTGCCAAAAAGGTATATATGATTGTCAGAAAAGATTATCTCAGAGCGTCCGACGTGATGAAAAGACGTGTCAACGAACGCGAGAATATCGAGATACTTTTCCGTTGCAATACCGTTGGCCTGTTCGGAGAGGATGGGGTGGAAGGCGCCCGTCTTGTAAGAGACAAAGGCACCGATCATGAGGAATTCCTTGACATAGACATAGACGGATTCTTCCTTGCCATAGGCCACAAACCAAATACTGATGTTTTCAAAGACTTCATCTCGCTCGATGAGCAGGGATATATAAAAACATCGGCTCCCGGCACCGCCACAAATATAGATGGCGTTTTCGCCGCAGGAGACTGCGCCGATCCAATATACCGACAGGCCATAACATCTGCCGGAACAGGCTGTCGCGCCGCACTTGATGCAGAGCGATTCCTGATGGATCATAATGAATTTTAAGAATGGATCAGAAACAAGAAATATTGGATCGCCGCTATCTCAGGATGGCGGCGATCTGGAGTGAAAACTCTTATTGCGTACGCAGGAAAGTCGGAGCATTGATAGTCAAAGACAAAATGATCATTTCCGACGGCTATAACGGCACGCCATCGGGATTCCCAAATGTATGCGAATCCTCTGAAGGCGTCACATTCCCATATGTCCTTCATGCCGAGGCCAACGCAATAACGAAAGTGGCCCGGAGCAATAATTCGAGCGACGGCAGCACACTCTACGTTACCGCAAGCCCCTGCATGGAGTGTTCCAAACTTATTATCCAGTCCGGAATACGCAGGGTTGTTTTCTCAGAATTATATAGAATCACAGACGGCCTTGACCTGCTTCGCGAGGCCGGAATAGAGGTGGTCCATCTTCCTCTTGACAATCATGATGAAGAATAACAGAAATATTGGTTTCGTATTAATACCCCTGGTACTTGCCTTAGGGATAATCGGAGGCATATTTATCGGGAAACACACATCATTGCAGAAAGTCTCCCCAGAGGAAGAAAAGATCCGTATGATAATGGATCTTATCGAACAGCAATATGTGGACAAGATCAATACCGACAGTCTCCTTGACAAGGCAATTCCTGATATTCTCGCCTCACTCGATCCGCATTCGGTCTACATCCCGGCCTCCGAACTTGAGGCTACAAACGATGACCTTGAAAGTTCTTTCGGTGGAGTAGGCGTAATGTTCCAGATCCTCAACGACACGGTCAATGTCATAGAGGTCGTAGCCGGCGGTCCGGCCGAAAGTGTAGGACTTTTACCGGGAGACATGATTCTGGAAGCCGACGGAAAGAAACTGTCGGGAGCGAACGCCACCACAGATCAGGTTTTCTCTACGCTAAGAGGAAAAGAGGGAACCAAAGTGAAGGTAAACATAAAGCGAAAAAGTTCGGCAAAACCTGTAACCTACGAGATAACCCGCGGGCAAATACCATCAAACAGTGTCGATGCCGCCTATATGATAGCGGATGGAACCGGTTACATCAGAGTCAGCAAATTCGCACGCAACACCTACAATGAATTCTTCACTGCACTGGGAGATCTTAAAGCTAAAGGCGCGGAAAAATTCATTGTGGATCTGAGAGGCAATTCAGGCGGCTTTATGGATCAGGCCATATTCATGGCCAATGAATTCCTTCCCTCCGGTAAAATGATAGTGTATACCAAAGGCCGTACGCCGGAAAATGAAACTGTCGCAGTCAGTGACGGAAGCGGGCATTTTCAGGATTCGGAGATCGTGGTGCTTGTCAACGAGTATTCCGCCTCCGCATCCGAGATTTTCGCCGGCGCGATACAGGATAACGACAGGGGACTTGTCATAGGCCGGAGAACTTTCGGAAAAGGTCTTGTGCAGAATCAGATCGCACTGCCCGACAGTTCGGCCATAAGGCTGACTGTGGCACGATATTATACTCCTTCCGGACGCTCGATCCAGAAAGAATATAAACGCGGCAAAGACGGTAAATATGAACTTGACATATTGGACCGTTACAATCATGGTGAATTTTATTCGCAAGACAGCATAAAGCTGGATAAAAGCAAGGCTTTCGTCACCGCTGGCGGAAGAACGGTTTTCGGAGGAGGCGGTATAATGCCGGATGTCTTTGTAGCGGAAGACACTACGGGCTATACGAGTTATTATATAGAAGCCACAAACCTCGGACTTATCCAGAAATTCGCACGCGATATGGCCGACTCATATCGTCCGATGATGCGCGGTTCGAAAGACAAGGAAACAATGTCCCGCATTATGGCCAGAGACAATTCACTGTTGACAGCATTTGTCGAATATGCTGCCTCAAGAGGATTGCCCGCACGTTGGTACTATATCAATAAATCGAGAGATCTCCTGATCAATCAGATTAAAGCCTGCATAGCGAGAGATCTTGTCGGATATGACACTTTCATAGAAATACTCAATGAAAAGGATCCGACTGTGAAACGAGCGTTGAAAGATCTGGAAGAGGGTAAATCTCCCGTCAGACTCAAATCCGATAACTAAATCTTTTAATTAAACGTTATAACTGTGAGCGGACATAATGCCTGCTCACAGTTTTTGTATAATTTGAGATCAAACAAGAAAGTTATAACAATATGGAGAAAAGTGTTATAAGAAGGAAGATAAAGGCCATGAAGTCTATGCTCATTGAGACAGAAAAAGCGGAGGCCGCCGACAGGGTCTTTGAACACCTTGAGCGTACCGCCGCTTTTATAGTAGCGGAAAAGATACTCATGTACCATTCTCTTCCAGACGAATTGTCGACGCACGCTTTCCTGAGAAAATGGGGAAACAAAAAGAAATTCTATCTTCCGAGAGTCAACGGGGTCAATCTGGATATTCTCCCATATGATGAGAGTCGCCTCGAACTCGGTGCATTTCATATAGAGGAACCGACAGGATCCGACACAGTCAATGCCGACGAAATAGAACTTATAGTAGTTCCCGGTGTCGCATATGACAGAAAAGGACATCGTCTCGGCAGAGGCAAAGGTTTTTACGACAGACTTCTTGCGGAATCAAAAGCGACAAAGATCGGAATTGCTTACGAATTCCAGATTGTTGACGAGATACCGACAGAGCCTCACGATATTTCAATGGATATAGTAATCTCACCATCCGCCTGCCATATCATAAGCAAGAAGTACAAATAAGAACACCGATGCATGTCGGGGCTGCCATATGACATGCGCATTCCATCCGATCCATTTTAACAATAAAAAAGCTTCCTTTTCAAAAGGAAGCTTTTTTATATGGTGATAATGTTTTGTTATTTTACATCATGCCGCCCATGCCACCCATGCCGGGAGCGGCCATAGGAGCGGCGGGAGTATCTTCTTTCTTATCGGCGATCACACATTCCGTAGTAAGGAACATACCGGCGATGCTTGCGGCGTTTTCAAGAGCCACACGAGTCACTTTAGCCGGATCAATCACACCTGTCTCGAAGAAGTTCTCAAACTGATCGGTACGTGCGTTATAACCGAAATCACCTTTCCCGTCCTTTACTTTCTGAAGGATAACGGCGCCCTCGACACCGGCATTCTCCATAATCTGACGCATAGGTTCTTCTATAGCGCGACGGATGATCGCAATACCCGTATTCTCGTCATCATTGTCACCTTTGAGTTCATCGAGAACTGAAAGAGAACGGATATAAGCCACACCACCGCCGGGCACTATACCTTCGGCAATAGCGGCGCGAGTCGCGGACAGTGCGTCATCGACACGATCTTTCTTTTCTTTCATCTCTACTTCAGAGGGCGCACCGATATAAAGCACAGCTACTCCGCCGGCAAGTTTGGCGAGTCTTTCCTGAAGTTTCTCCTTATCGTAGTTGGAGGTAGTGGTTTCGATCTGCGCCTTGATCTGATTTACACGGCTTGCTATCGCATCTTTAGAGCCGGCTCCATTTACGATAGTGGTATTGTCTTTATTGACAGATACCTTCTCCGCCGTACCGAGATCATTGATCGTAGCCTGTGCAAGCTGCATACCCTTGACTTCGCTTACAACCGTACCTCCTGTCAGAACAGCTATATCCTCAAGCATCTCTTTGCGACGGTCACCGAAACCGGGAGCCTTGACTGCACAAATCTTAAGGCTACCACGCAGACGGTTCACCACGAGCGTAGCAAGAGCTTCATTGTCCACATCCTCGGCTATGATAAGAAGGGGACGGCCGGACTGAGCGACAGCCTCCAGAATAGGAAGCATATCCTTAAGATTGGATATCTTCTTGTCGTAAAGAAGAATATAAGGAGAATCCATCTCGCATTCCATCTTCTCCGAATTGGTGACAAAGTAGGGAGAGATATACCCGCGGTCGAACTGCATACCTTCAACAACATCGACAGATGTTTCTGTGCCCTTTGCTTCCTCTACAGTTATCACACCTTCCTTTTTGACCTTTTCCATAGCCTCTGCTATCAGACGGCCGATTTCCTCATCGTTGTTGGCAGAAACACGTGCCACATTCTCGATCTTGCTGATATCATCATCGACCTCCTGGGCCTGAGATTTTATATTTTCAACCACAGCGGAAACGGCCTTGTCGATACCGCGTTTGAGATCCATCGGATTGGCACCGGCAGTGACATTCTTAAGACCGACATTTACGATCGCCTGTGCAAGGACAGTAGCTGTCGTCGTACCGTCACCGGCCTGGTCTCCGGTCTTGGATGCGACCTCCTTCACAAGCTGAGCGCCCATATTCTGGAAGGGATCTTCCAGTTCAACTTCACGAGCCACAGTCACACCGTCCTTGGTGATATGGGGAGCGCCGAATTTTTTTTCTATAATCACATTGCGGCCTTTGGGACCGAGTGTTACTTTCACAGCGTCTGCAAGAGCGTCCACGCCGTTTTTAAGCTCTTCGCGAGCCTTG
>OHAJ01002154.1_pt1 | contig 13698 bp, 13 predicted proteins | sample 1577101 | NCBI WGS metagenome assembly OHAJ01 (sample SAMEA3541531, study PRJEB24748) | human gut metagenome | biome: human gut; feature: human-associated habitat; material: faeces | place: China | collected 2012
GTCATAGGAATAGGTATTGCGTGGTATTTCCGGCGAGTATGAGCCGGAAGAGGCGGTGTTTTGCCCGGCTGGGGTATAGGTATAGCCGTTCGACGGCGGAGTGTAAGTATAGTCGCTCACAGGCCGGGTATAGTCGTTCGCCGGAGCCGCGCCGCTCGCAGACGCCGGAGTCGTTGCCGGTTCGGTGACCGGTTCGGACGGCAGGGGTTCAACCTTTGCACCGCATTCGGTGCAGAATTTCGCGTCATCAGCGAGCTTTGCACCGCAGTTCGTACAGAATGCCATGGACGGATTCCTCCTTATTTCCCTCATTTATTCTATTATCCCACAGGAACCGGGAAATAGCAACAGCGAAAAAACACGCCGTTTCGGTAAGAAACAGCGTGTTTTTATCGTTGTGTGATATTAAAGGCTCGCCTTGGCCTTCTCGCACAGAGCGGTGAAAGCGGCGGCATCGTGGATCGCGAGCTCGGAGAGCATCTTGCGGTTCATATCGATACCGGCCTTCTTCAGGCCGTGCATGAAGGTGGAGTAGTTCATGCCGTTCATCTTGCAGCCGGCGCTGATACGGGTGATCCACAGCTGGCGGAAGTCGCGCTTCTTGAGCTTGCGGCCGACGTAAGCGTAACGGCCGGACTTCATCAGCTGCTGGTTAGCCATCTTATAGTGACGGGACTTGTTTCCCCAATAACCCTTGGCAAGACCCAGCTTTTTATTTCTTCTCTTGCGCGTCATCATCGCGCCTTTGACTCTGGCCATCTTTCAGTCCTCCTTATTTGTACGGAATCATCTGCTTGATCGTGGGCGCGGTGGTGGCGTCCGCGTAGGCGCCCTGACGGAGGCCTCTCTTGCGCTTGGTGCTCTTCTTGTTGAGAATGTGGCTCTTAAAAGCGTGGGCGCGCTTGACCTTGCCGGTCTTGGTGAGATTGAATCTCTTCTTCGCGCCGCTGTGCGATTTCAGTTTCGGCATCTCGGAATATCTCCTTTACTTTTTGTTTGCTTGTTTGTCGGGGGCCTTGGGGGAAAGGAACATGAACATATTCCGTCCCTCCATTTTGGGGTTTTTGTCCATGGTGGCGATCTCGGCACATTGGGCGGCAAAGTTCGTGAGAAGCTGCTCGCCAATGTTGGTGTGCGCCATTTCACGGCCGCGGAAACGCACCGTGACCTTCAGCCGGTCGCCGTCCAGGAGGAATTTCTGTCCGTTTTTCAGCTTGGTATTGAAATCGTTCTCGCCGATGCCCGGGGACATGCGGATCTCCTTGATTTCAATGATGCGCTGATTCTTGCGGGCTTCCTTTTCCTTTTTGGTCTGCTCAAAGCGGAATTTGCCGTAGTCCATGATCTTGCACACGGGCGGCTTTGCCTGCGGAGAGATCAGAACAAGGTCCATCTCCCGCTCTTCAGCGATGAGGAGCGCCTGCTCGCCGGACATAACGCCGAGCTGCTCGCCTTCTTCACTGATCAGGCGAACTTCCGGTTCGCGGATCTCTTCGTTGAGCAAATGATTCTGGGTAGCGATCGTTAAACACCTCCAAATAAGTCGCCGGCGCTGTTGCGCCTTTCCATGCATGCAAAAAAGCGGATACGCAAACCGCATCCGCACACACTCCGACCCCCATATAAGACAGAGCCGAAAAATGTTGACCGCGGCGCGCCCTGGGCGGCCGGGTGAGACCGGAAACGATCTGCTTTCTTTTAAGCAGGGATATTATAGCTGCTGGAAACAGAAATGTCAAGAGAAAGCGAAAAGAAAATCCTCACTTTTCCCCCTGCTTTTCAAAATCCGGGCGATCTTTAAAAGTTAAGAAACTGTAAATTTTGTCGTAAATGCTCGTTGGTTTACATAACACCATACGCAAAATGATATAATAAAAATAGAGGGCCCTGAAAAAAACGATCGGAGGACGCAATATGGAGGATCAAATAACAGAAACGGGAACAGATGGTCTCGCAGCGCCGAGCGCAGACGAGCTTCGGGCCGTGGAAGAGATCAGCGAAGAAGCGTTAGCAGATGCAGAAAACGCCGCGGAAACGGGTGACATTACAGACTCTCTCGGGCTTTACCTGCGGGAGAGCGGAAGGCATGCGCTGCTGACAGCGGAGGAAGAAGTCGAGCTTGCAGCGGCCGCCGCCGCGGGCAGCGAGACGGCGCGGAACAGGATGATCGAGGCAAATCTGCGGCTGTCCGTCTCGATCGCCAAGCGCTATGTAAATCGCGGTCTCCCACTCTCTGATCTTATCCAGGAGGGGAATCTCGGTTTGATGCGGGCCGTGCAGAAGTTTGATCCCCATCTCGGCTTCAAATTTTCGACTTATGCAACGTGGTGGATACGCCAATCCATCACGCGAGCGATCGCTGACCAGAGCCGTACGATCCGGCTTCCGGTACATATGCATGAAACGATGAACCGATATCGCACGGCACTCCAGCGGCTCACGCTTGAACTTGGACGTGAGCCGACCGTTGAGGAGCTTTCCGCCAACATCGGCTGCGATACCGAACGCATTCGTTCGCTTTCGCAGCTGATCTCTGACACGGTATCCCTCGATGCGCCTGTCGGTGAGGACGGTGAAACCACCGTCGGCGATTTTCTCGCCGTCAGCGAAGATGCCGCCCCCGAATCCAGGACACTCATGAACGCATTGAGCGAAGATATGAGAAAAGCGCTTACAACACTTACGGAACGGGAACGCACTGTCATCTGCATGCGCTTCGGTCTTTTCGACGGGCGCGAGTGGACGCTGGAGGAAGTCGGCGAATCGTTTCTCGTTACCCGCGAGCGTATCCGCCAAATCGAAGCGAAAGCGCTTCGCAAGCTCCGTCATCCGGCACGCGCCCGCTATCTGCAGGAATATGCGGCAAGATAAAGAACGAACAGGAAAGATGAGGGATTGAAATGAAAAAATTCATATCGTGGATCGGCGCAGCTTTATGGCTTCTGTTCCTTTGCCTGTCGGCTTATAATTATTACATTTACACTGATTTGCGTCGATCGACAAGGGCACACGCGGTTCTGCCGGGCGGAAATGCCCTCATACGGCGTCAAAGCCCTTGAGAATACACAAAGCATTCTCAGCCTGTAGAAAAAGTCCAGCCGCAGCCGGACTTTTTCGACAGACTGAAACGGGAAAGAATCGTTTCTTTCCCGTTTCTTTTTTATTCCGTTTTTTCCGCTTCGAGCTGCTTGGCGATCTTCACGATGCGGCTCGTGCCGAGGCGCTCCGCGCCGAGCTCGATGAAGTGTTCGGCATCCTCGACGGACGAGATGCCTCCCGCGGCCTTGACCTTGACGGAGGGAGCGCAGTGCGCGCGCATGAGCGCCACGTCGTCAAACGTCGCGCCGCCCTTCGAGAAGCCGGTGGAGGTCTTGATATACTCCGCGCCGCTCGCCGAGACGATCTCACAGAGCTTGATTTTTTCCTCGTCCGTGAGCAGGCAGCACTCGATGATGACCTTGAGGAGCTTTCCGCCGCACGCCGCCTTGATGCGGACGATCTCGTCAAGCAGCATATCCCAGCACTTGTCCTTCACCATGCCGAGATTGATGACCATATCGATCTCGTCCGCGCCGTTTTTCACGGCGTCCTCGGTCTCAAAGACCTTGGCGGCGGTGGTGTTGTAGCCGTTCGGAAAGCCGATGACGGTGCAGATCTTCATCTGTCCGTTTACATACCGCTTGGCTCCCGCCACATGCGCGGGCGGGATACACACGGAGGCACAGCCAAAACGGATCGCGTCATCGCACAGAGCGCGGATCTCCGCGGCGGTGCAGTCGGTGCGGAGGAGCGTATGGTCGCAGCGGGCAAGAATGTCTTTTATATCCATGATGTTCTGCCTTTCCTTCTTATTGATGTCTGCATCATATCACACGCGCGCCAAAGAAACAAGGCATTTTGTCCCCGGCGAGTGAATAGGCTATGGCGAGGTGTTACAAATGGATGAAATGCAAACCCACAATCGCGTCATTCTCTGCGGCACGCCGCTTTCTTCCCCGGTTTTTTCCCACGCCAGCCGTCTCGAACCGTTCTACACGTTTCCGCTGGAGGTCGCGCGGCTCTCGGGAACGGTGGACACGATCAACGTTCTTCTCCGCGAGGAGCTTCTGCCGGAGCTCAAGCCGTCACGAGCGGGGCTCATCCGCATTGCGGGCGAGGTGCGCTCGTTCAACAACCACAGCGGCGAGGGCAGCAAGCTCGTCATCAGTGTGTTCGCCCGTGAGCTGTCTCCGCCGGAGACGCCCGTATGGGTCAACGAGGTCGAGCTGACTGGCACGCTCTGCAAAAGCCCGAACCGCCGCACCACGCCGATGGGACGGGAGATCTGCGATCTGATGCTCGCGGTCAACCGGCTCTACGGGCGAAGCGACTATCTTCCCTGCATCGTATGGGGGCAGAACGCGCGCCGGGCCGCGCTCTGGGATGTCGGTACGCGCGTACATCTGCTCGGACGCATCCAGAGCCGCGAGTACATAAAAAATCTCGACGGGCAGGCAGTGCGCCGGACGGCGTACGAAATTTCCGTTTCGGATATCGCGGCGCTCCCGTCGGAATGAAAAAAGCATCCGGAGAGAAATCTCGCCGGATGCTTTTTCGTATGAAATTACTTATTGAAGATCTTGAAGATCGTGTCGAACGGATCCTCGCCGTCCTCTTCCGGGGCGGGAACCGCCGCGGGCTCCTTCTGGCTCTCGGCGCGTTCGCGCGCGTCGGTGAAGAGGTTCGCGTCGCGCGGCTCTTCGATCTTGACGGTCTCGGGCTTTTTCTCGTCAAAGCCGGTGGCGATGACGGTAACGACGATCTCGTCATCAAGGGATTCGTCAAAGCTCGCGCCGAAGATGATGTTGGCTTCCGGATGCGCTGCGCCCTGCACGAGCATGGCCGCCGCCTACGCCATCGCGGACCTCATCACCGACGATGACCATTTCCTTGGAGCCGGTGATGTTGATGAGCACGCCGCGCGCGCCGTCGATAGAGGTCTCCATCAGCGGGCTGGAAACGGCCATCTTCGCGGCATCCTCCGCCTTGTTCTTGCCCGCAGCACGGCCCACGCCCATGTGCGCGAGACCGGCGCCCTTCATAACGGCGGTCACGTCGGCAAAGTCGAGGTTGATGAAGCCGGTGTTCTTGATGAGCTCGGAAATGCTGCTCACGGCCTTGATGAGCACGTCGTCCGCGATCTCGAAAGCGTTGGCCAGCGTGACCTTCTCGGGGCTGGCGTATTTCAGACGGTCGTTCGGGATGATGAGGAGGCTGTCCACGCGGCCCATCAGCTCGCTGACGCCCTGCTGCGCCTGCAGCGCGCGGCGGCGGCCCTCCCAGGAGAACGGACGCGTCACAACGCCGACGGTGAGGATGCCGGCATCCTTCGCGGCCTCAGCCACGACCGGAGCCGCGCCCGTGCCGGTGCCGCCGCCCATACCGGCGGTGAGGAACACCATATCGGTACCCTCGAGCGCCTCAGTGATGGCGTTGCGGCTCTCCTCGGCGGCGCGCTTGCCGACATCGGGGTCGGAGCCCGCGCCCTGGCCGTGCGTCAGCTTTTCGCCGATCTGGATGGTCTGCTTCGCGCCGGAAACGGCGAGAGCCTGTTTATCGGTATTGACCGCGATGAACTCCACGCCCTTCGTATCGCCGGCCGCCATGCGGTTGACAACATTGTTGCCGGCGCCGCCGATGCCGATGACTTTGATGGTGACAACGTTCTCCGCGTCTTTGGTGATTGCCATTCTATATACCCTCCCGGTTCCTATTTGGGGTTTATACTCATACTCTTGTCATTTTATAACGTTTTTAACCGCAGGTCAACAGCATTATGTTGACCTGCGGCCGGTTTTTGTAACAAATTTGAAAAGAAAACCGCCGTTTTACTCAATCCGGGCTGAAAGTCCAGGCGCTGCCGTTCGTATAATAGAGCGTTCCGGCGTCCTCCGCGGCGAGCTGGGAAACGACGTTTTTGAGCATGGCGATGCGGTAGAGCATCTCTCCCTCCGCGCCGAGATAGACCGTGAGACGGCCGTCATAGCGCAGCGAGGGGTTTGCGGGATCGCGGAGATCGATCCATTCCACGAGCGAGGAAACGTCCTCCGCGCGGAGCGCCGGGAGGATCGTCTGCAGCACGGCAAGGCGTTCGGCATTGGTTCCTTCCACAAGCATATTCTCCCCCTCGAGCACCGTCATCGGTTCGAGCGAGCGGATCTCCGGATACTCCCCCGCCGTGAGGGAATCGGTCGTGCCGAGCATTTTCCCGCTGCGGTCGAGCAGCCAGTACTCCTCGTCAATGACCATATACGCCGCGGGCGCCGAGCCCTCCGCCTGAATGACGATCTTGTTCGGGAGCCGCCGCGTGATGCTCACGGTGTCCATATACGGCAGGTCGGAAAAGATCATGCTCGCCGCCTTGAAGCGGTCCACAAAAAAGAGGTTCGCGCCGCGCTCAACGCCGGAGGCGCTGATGATCTCCTCGTCGGTATACTCCGAGGCGTTGATGACCTCGATCTTCGAGACGCGGAACGCCAAGCTCATAACCAGAATAACGACAAAGAAAAGCAAAACGAGGACCATCGGCCCATGCCACGGGCTGCGGCGCTTTACTTTATTGTGCTGACTGAATTCCATTTCCGATGCCATGTTCTGCTCCTTTTATGTGGTGTTGCTCTATGCTTTCTCGCGCCAGACCGATGCTCCGAGCGAGCGCAGCGTCTCGTCCAGCGATTCGTAGCCGCGCAGGATGTGACCGGCGTCGGTCACGGTACTTTCCCCTTCCGCTCCGAGCGCCGCGGCCACGAGCGCCGCTCCGCCGCGAAGGTCGGGGCTTTTCATGGAAGCGCCATGCAGCGTTTCCACGCCGGTCACGAGCGCCATCGGCCCGCGCAGGACGATCTGCGCGCCGAGAGCGCGCATCTCCTCGGCGTGGCGGTAGCGGCCGGAGAAAATGTTCTCAATAAACATCGCCGGTCTTGTGCACCGGAGCGACGCCGCCATCAGCAGCGGCGCTGCGTCCGTCGGAAAACCGGGATAGGGCCTTGTGACGATCGCGCCGGGCGAGGCCGGGCGGCCGTGGGCGGTCATATGTATGCGATCTCCGTGCGTGCTCACGGCGCAGCCCATCGTGCGAAGCGCGTCGAGCACCGGGACGATCTGTCCGGGCGCGGCTGCGGTAAGCTCAATCTCCCCGCCGGCGCACGCCGTGCAGCAGAGATATGTTGCCGCGGCGATCCGGTCGGGCGGGATGCGAAGCCCCGCGTGAGAACGCGGGGAAAAGCCGGTGATCCGGATGACAGGCGAGCCTGCGCCGGATACGTCCGCGCCGAGCGCGCAAAGATAGCTTTGCAGCGTTTCGATCTCCGGCTCGCGGGCGGCGTTATAGATGACGGTCGCCCCCTCCGCCGCGCAGGCGGCGATCATGGCGTTTTCCGTTGCGCCGACGCTCGGCAGCGCAAGCGATATCTCCGCGCCGCGAAGGTGCGAAGCCCGGCACACGATGCTGTCCTCTCCCTCCTCGATCTCCGCGCCCAGAAGCCTCAGGGCGTGCAGATGGAGATCGATCGGCCGCGGGCCGAGCTCGCAGCCGCCGGGGAGCGATACCTCCGCCTCGCCGAAGCGGGCGAGCAGCGGGCCGAGAAATATCACGGAGGAGCGCATCCGGTGCATCAGCTCGCGCGGAATATCGCACCGCGCGGGCGCGGTCGTATCGATGCAGAGAGCGTCGCCGCAGCGCGCCGCGGTGCAGCCGAGATAGCGGAGAATGTCCATCGCCGCGTCAACATCGCTCAGATTCGGGCAGTTGAGCAGCTCCGTATCCGCGCCGCAGAGAAGCGACGCCGCGATCACCGGCAAAACCGCGTTCTTTGAGCCCTGTACGCGGATCTGTCCGCGAAGCGGCGATCCGCCGGTTATATGCCATATACTCATAGTTCTTCCCCCGCACAGCATTTTCAAGCCATACTATGCAGAGAAAGCGCCGTTTGCCAAATTACTCCCCGGAGGCGAGAGAGAGGACGATGGACGTGATCTCGTCGGTAGCGTTCTCCACGGCAAGATCGCGCATATGCTCTTCCATTTCGGCGAGCTTTTCCTTATCGCTCAAAAGCCCGTTGATCGTGGAGAGCATCACATCGGCTCCGGCGTCGCTCTCGAGCAGCACGACGGCGCCGCCGCCGCGCTCGAGCACGCGGGCATTTTTCTCCTGATGGTTATTCACCACGTTCGGACTGGGAACGAGGATCGCCGGTTTGCCGATGGCGGTGAGCTCCGCAAGCGTGGACGCGCCGCTCCGACAGAGAACGATGTCCGCCGCTACCATGAGAAGAGGCATATCATAAATATAGTCCACCACGTCAAACCCGGCTTCCTTCCAGTCGGAGAGGCCGAGCTCTTCGCTCATATACTCCGTCATGCTCTTTATGCCGCGCTTGCCCGCCGAGTGGACGAGCCGGAAGGGGCGCTCCGCGCCGTCCATGGCGAGAGCGATCATGCGCGCGACGGTCTTGTTCATTTCCGTTGCGCCGAGACTGCCCCAAACGGAAACGACGAGCGGTTCGTCCTCCGCGATACCGAGCGCGCGGCGCGCGGCGCTCTTATCCGAGCGCATGAAGCCGAGACGCACGGGCGTGCCGGTCACGACGACCTTTTCGGGGTGTTTATAGTTCTCCCGCGCCTCGGCAAAGCCGACCATGATCTTATCCACGCACTTTTCCAGCTGGCGTGTCGTAAGGCCGGGTTCGGCGTTGCTCTCGTGCACGACGGTTGGGATGCCAAGCTTTGCCGCCTCATGCAGCACCGGGTAGCAGACGTACCCGCCGGTGCCGACAACGACGTCCGGCTTAAATTCCTCGATGATCTTCCGGCACGCCGGGCCGGACTTGAGAAGATCGGAGACAAATTTTATATTGTGCCTGATGCCCTCCACCGAGAGCGACCGGCTCAGGTTGCTCACCGGCACGCCGCGGATCTCGTACCCCTCGCGGGGGACAAGCTCCATTTCCATTTTGCCGAGAGCGCCGATGAACAAAATTTCGCTGTCCGGCAGAAGCTCGCGGATCCGCCCGGCCACGCCGACGGCGGGATTTACATGGCCCGCGGTGCCGCCGCAGGCAAACAGAAAACGCATAGGTCATTCCTCGATTTTTTGATTTTTTACTTTATGGAAAAACTCCCGCGGCGCGTAGGCCGCGCAGGGGTTCTCCCGCGATATGCTCAGCAGTATCCCCGCTTCCCCCATCTGGATGAGCAGCGCCGTACCGCCGTAGCTGAAAAACGGCAGCGAGATGCCCGTGCAGGGGACGAGATTCGTACATACCGCAACATTCAGCACAATTTGCAGCGCAAGCATCGTTGTGATGCCGCAGCCGGTAAGAAAGCTGAAGCGGTCGGTGCTCTGCAGGGAGATCCAGTACCCGCGCACGATGAGCATGGCGAAAAGGAGAAGGATCGCCGAGGCGCCGATGAACCCCAGCTCCTCGCACACGACGGAGAAAATAAAGTCGTTGTGTTCCTCGGGAAGATAAAGGTATTTCTGGCGGCTCATGCCGAGACCGAGACCGGACAGCCCGCCCGAGCCGATCGCATAGAGCGACTGGACGATCTGCCAGCCGTCGCCGGTGAGATCGGAGAAGGGGTCGCGGAAGGACGCCACGCGCGCCGCGACATACGGCACGAACAGCACCGCCGCGACCGCGCCGACGAGCAGCACACCGGCCGCGCCGATGAACCAGTGCAGCCGTACCCCGCCGAGAAAGAGCATGGAAGCTCCGATGGCAAGGATGATGATCGTTGCGGAAAAGTGCGGCTCAAGCACGAGCAGCGCCGAAACGACCGCCAGTATCGCCGCGAACGGCGCGATGCCGTACCGGAAGGTGCGCATCCGGTCTTTATATTTGCATATCAGCGCCGAAAAGTAAAGAATAATTGCGATTTTTGTAATTTCTGACGGCTGGAACGTCGTGAAGCCAAGGCTAATCCATCGTCTTGCGCCGTTTACGACCGTGCCGATGACCAGCACTGCCGCAAGGCTTGCGATGGAAACGAGCAGCAGCGGCAGCGCGCAGGCGCGATAAACGCGCATCGGAATGCGCGAGGCGATGAGCATTACGCACACGCCCGCCGCGGCGAAGATGGCCTGCCGGGAGAAAAAATACACCGGGTTGTGTCCGGTCTCGCCCTGCAGATCGTAATACGCGCTCGCAAAGCTCGCCGAGAGCACCATCACCACGCCGACGCCGAGCAGCGTGAGCGTGATAACAAGGAAAGGCAGATCCGCCCTGCGGTCTGCCTTACCCGTTTTGACCGGCGCGGCGCCGGTCGAAGTATGATCCATGAGAGCCTCCGGTATTACCCTCTCAAAAGCTCAGAAGGAATAGCGTCCCGTTACGCCGAGAAGCGATACGACCGCCATGACGAGCGTGATGCCCGCAAACAGGACGAAGATCTCTTTTTCTTTCCATTTCCGGCCCGTCCAGCCGCCCATCTCCAGATGGTGGTGGAAGGGGGCCATTTTGAATACGCGCTTGCCGTGGGAGAGCTTGAAATACGCCACCTGGATGATGTCCGAAAGCGTTTCAATGATCGGCATGATGCAAAGCGGGATGAGCAGCAGCGGCACATCCAGCGCGAACGCCAGACCCGAGATGCACCCGCCGAGGAAGAGCGAGCCGGTGTCGCCCATAAATACGCGCGCGGGGTTGAAATTGTAGATCAGGAAGCCGAGCAGCGCGCCGACCATGCCGCTGGCAAAAATGCCCTGCGGCATATACTCTTTGCCCCAGCAGAACACGATGGCCGTGAAGCAGAGGAACACGGGCACGCAGGTGCCCGCCGCGAGGCCGTCCACGCCGTCGGTGATGTTCACGGCGTTCACCGTGCCGACGATGACAAACGCCGCAAAAATGAAGTACAGCGGCTCGGAGACCGGAACATAGGTGTTCCAGAACGGAATATAAAGATTGGGGCTCAGATAGCCGGTGAAGCGGAGCAGCAGCAAAAAGCACGTGGCGGCAAGGAGCTGCAGAAGAAACTTCATCTTTGCGCTCAGGCCGAGATTCTGCTTGTGGCGCAGCTTTTCATAGTCGTCCAGAAAGCCGATCGCGCCGAACACGAGACCGAACACGAGAATGAAAATGTGTCCCCACTCGCCGTTCGCCATGCAGGAGAAGCCGACCGTGAGACAAACGACCGTAACGGCGATGATGAACATCAGCCCGCCCATCGTGGGCGTGCCGGTCTTGCTCATGTGCCACGTGGGGCCGTCTTCCCGGATCGCCTGCCCGGCTTTGATTTTCCGCAGATACGGCACCAAAACCGCGCCTACGGCGCTCGATATACAAAATCCGACGACAAGCGCCAAAATCAGCTTCCAAGTCATTCTTTTTCCCGTGCCTTTCCTCTTTTGCTTTGTCAGGTGCGCTTCGCGCGTTCGGCAAGATAGTCCGCGACGATCTCGCGCTCGTCCATGTGGATCTTCTCGTGGCCGATGATCTGATAATCCTCGTGGCCCTTGCCGCAGAGCAGGATGACGTCGCCCGGCTCATGATGGTCGATTGCCCAGCGGATGGCCTCCGGGCGGTCGCAGATGACCTTGTAGGGCGCTTTGCCCGCGCGTACGCCGGGCAGGATCTCCTCGATGATGCTCATGGGATCCTCCGTGCGCGGGTTGTCGCTCGTAACGATGACGAAATCGGCAATGTCCGCAGAGAGCTTTCCCATGATCGGGCGTTTTTTCCGGTCGCGGTCGCCGCCGGCGCCGAAGAGCATCACGAGACGCTTTGGCGCAATGCCGCGCAGCGTCGTGAGAACGTTTTCAATAGCATCCGGCGTGACGGCATAGTCGATGAAAATGCTGTAGTCGCCATCCGTCGGCACCGGCTCCACGCGTCCCTTTGCGCCGTGGGCCGTTTCGAGCGCCGCGGCGGCGTCCGCGAGGGATACGCCGAGCAGCCGCGCGCACGAGATCGCCGCGAGCGCGTTATACACGGAAAACTGTCCCGGCAGGTTCGTCTTTACACGGACGAGCTCGCCCTCTTCCAGCGCGCAGAAGCGCACGCCGCTCGGCGCGAGACGGATATCGCGCGCCGTGAGCGAAGCGCTGTCGCTCTTCGCCGAGAAGGTATACACCGGCTGCGGCGCGTCCTTCATAACCGTTTCGGTCCACGGATCGTCCGCGTTCGCCGCCGTTTTTTCGCACATGGGGAAGAGCATTGCCTTAGCCTTCGCATATTCCTCCATCGTGTTGTGGAAGTCGAGATGATCCTGCGTCAGATTCGTGAAGAGGCCGACGGCAAAATGCACGCCCGCCACACGGCGCAGCACCAGCGAGTGAGAGGAAACCTCCATCACGCAGTGGGTGCACCCGGCATCTGCCATCTGACGGAAGAGTGCCTGCAGGTCGCAGGATTCCGGTGTGGTGTGCTCGGCGTGGAATTCCTCGTCGCCGATCATGTTCGAGATGCTGCCGATGAGCCCGACCTTCGCGCCGAGGGTCTTTTCCAGGATCTGCTTTATGAGGATGGTGGTCGTCGTTTTGCCGTTCGTGCCGGTGATGCCGATGACCTTCATTTCGCGGCTGGGGTCGCCGTAGAAGTTCCGCGCGGCGAGCGCGAGACCGAGACGGCTGTCGTCCGTTTGGACGTACGGCACGTTTCCGGCGGGCGCTTCCTCGCACAGCACGGCGGCGCAGCCCTTTTCCACCGCCATGGGGATATATTTATGTCCGTCCGACTCATACCCGCGCACGGCGACGAACAGATCACCGTTCTTCACGCGGCGGGAATCGTAGCAGACGCCCGTGATCTCCGTATCGCCGGAGGCGACTGCGGAGAGAACGTTTATTTCCTTGAGAATTTCCGATAGTTTCATGGTACTTCCTCATTGTCCCGGCCGGCTTTTCAATACCGGCCGTATGTATCGTTATCGTCGTTGACGATGCTGACCTCAATTACGCTGCCCGTGGGGACGCTTTCCCCCGCGCCGGTGCTCTGGAACACAACGCGCACCGTATCGCTGTCGGCGAGGATCGTGCTGTCCGAGCGGAGGAACAGCCCTCGTGAAAAGAGCGCTTCCCGCGCCTCGGTATAGGTGAGCCCCGTAAGCTCCGGCACAGTCCCCTCTTCTGCCTCCGGTATTTCACCGGTATAGATGAGCACCGTTGTGCCGCTCGCAACGACCGTTCCCTTCCCCGGCAGCTGGCCGGTGACAATGTCGCCGGTCCCTTCGATCCGGGCGGCGAGCCCGGCCTCGCGGAGCAGCTTTACTGCTTCCTCCGGCGTTTTGCCGGTGAGCGGCGGCACGGCGCGGTCGATGTATTTTTCCTCCGCTTCGCTGTATTGCGGCTGTACGCCGAGATACGGCAGCACTTCGCCGAGGATGCGCCCGACGACGGGCGCAGCCATCTGCCCGCCGGAGATATAGATACCGCTCTCATTTGAGGGCGTATCCATCAAAACGAGGCACACGACCTGCGGATCGTCCGCGGGCGCGTAGCCGATGAAGGAGACGATGTATTCCTTCTTTCCGCCGGCGGCGTCCTGCGCCACCTTTTCGGAGGTGCCGGTCTTGCCGGCGATGTGATACCCGGCAACATAGGCGTTTTTGCCGGTGCCCTGCTTCGTATCGCACACGACCTGCTCCAGAACAGCGTTCACCTGCGCGCTCGTCTTCTCGGAAATGACCTGCCGGAGCACCTCCGGCTCGGTTTTCGATATA
>OHAJ01002162.1_pt1 | contig 13669 bp, 9 predicted proteins | sample 1577101 | NCBI WGS metagenome assembly OHAJ01 (sample SAMEA3541531, study PRJEB24748) | human gut metagenome | biome: human gut; feature: human-associated habitat; material: faeces | place: China | collected 2012
GTCAGTGGAGGATACCGATTTCTCTCCGCCCGCCACTGCCGTTATGTTTCTTTTAACAATTCATCCCACCGCTTTAGAAGCGAGGGACTTCTTGTCTACGGATGTTAAAATTGGAATGGATCGTTAAACGCTCCATAATACGAAACCGGTTCGCCCGCAGAAAGCAGGTGATGGACATCGCCGACGGTCTGGCAGCGGAAGTACACTTCGCCTGGTTTGCGCTCTTCCGTTCCGACGATCGTGACGGAAGTCGGCGCCAGGAACAGGCCCTGCCAGAGCTGCACCGGCGTTGTGTTGAGCAGATGGGACAGCGCGACGCAGGTAACGCCGAGATGGCAGAAGCAGACGATGACAGCTTCGCGGTTCGTTTCATCTGAAGCGTGGTAGCGGTAGCCGTCGCGTACATAACCGTAGCGAGCAAGCAGCGCATCGAGTCCGTCCGTTACGACACGATAATTTTCATCCATGTTTCCGGTTTTCATGATCGGGTTCTGTGTCCAGAGATCATGATCATAGAGATCCCGGTTCGCATCGAGCACATCCGGCAGAAAATCCCACGGAATCCGGCGTTTTCCGGTCTCCGGATCAAGGACAGGCGCATCAAATTCCCGCAGCCACGGAAGAATTTCGGCCTCGCGGCCCGCATTTTTCAGCGTAAAAGAAGCCGTATCCTTCGCGCGTCCGAGCGGCGAGCAGTAAAAATCGGTGACGTTCCATTTCGCCGTGCGCTTCGAAAGCAGCTCAGCCTCACGCCAGCCCTTTTCAGTCAGCGAATCAATCTCATAATTCGGTTCGCCGTGGCGGATAAAGATAATTTTCATAAGAATTCCTTTCTTCGTATGCCACAAATCGTTTGGTTTATGCATCGAAAAGTCAATTTCAGTTCCGAAAAATCTGCGGCAGAGCACAGAACATTCAGAATTGATGTCACTTAGCTTAGTGTATCATAAATTGTCAAACTTGTGTGAGTTTCTGTGGAAAAAGATGCGGCAAATTGGAAGAGGCGTTCGCACGTCTGGTAGGCGGCCTGGGAGGAGTGGTTAAGATTTGAGAGGAGAGTGACAGAGGATGATGCGTTCTGGAAATATTTTTGAACGGGAAGGCAGCAGAGGGCATGGCTGCGATGGAGATGGCACAGAGATTACAGGAGGTGGTGATTATTCTGGTTGGGATAAGATGTATGATCAGGGCAGTATTGAAATAAAGGGGAGATGCCATTTATAAAAAAACAGTAAATTCGTCCACTTAGGACTAGCCGCCGCGGCTGTAGATTGATACAATAAAAGAAATAGGAAATATCGATTTTTTGCATAGGAGGAACACGGCGGCATGGCGGGATATGTGAGTCTTCAGGATGTAACAAAGACCTATCAAATGGGTGAGATTACCATCAAGGCTGCGGATGGGATCAGCTTTGATGTGGAAAAGGGTGAGTTTGTGATTGTTGTTGGACCGAGCGGTGCGGGTAAGACGACGGTGCTGAATATTTTAGGCGGAATGGACACAGCGACTTCAGGAAAGGTGTTGGTGGACGGGGCGGAGATCAGTAAGTACCGCGGCAAGAAGCTGATCCAGTACCGGCGGGAGGATATTGGATTTGTTTTTCAGTTTTATAATCTGATGCAGAACCTGACGGCGCTCGAGAATGTGGAGCTGGCGATGCAGATTTGTAAGCATCCGCTGGATGCGTCGGAGGTGCTTGCGGAGGTTGGGCTGGAAGAGAGAATGAATAACTTCCCGGCGCAGCTTTCGGGCGGAGAGCAGCAGCGTGTGGCGATTGCGCGTGCGCTGGCGAAGAATCCGAAACTGCTGCTCTGCGATGAGCCGACCGGCGCGCTCGATTATGTGACGGGAAAAGCGATCTTAAAGCTGCTGCAGGATACCTGCCGGGCGAAGGGAATGACGGTCATTGTCATCACTCACAACTCGGCGCTGACACCGATGGCGGACCGCGTGATTAAAATCCGAAACGGAAAAGTGGCGGGCATGAAAACAAATGAGAACCCGACGCCGGTGGAAGAGATAGAATGGTAGGTGGACGATGAGAGCATTTCGAAAAGACTTTATCCGGGAAATCACAAAGAACAAGGGGCGGTTTCTGTCAGTCTTTTTCATCGTGCTTCTTGGCGCGGCGTTTTTCTCGGGCATCCGGTCGGCGGAAGGAGATATGAAGGTTTCGGCGGACCGGTATTATGATGAAGTAAATTATATGGATTTGAAAGTTCTTGGAACGCTGGGGCTGACGGACGATGATCTGGCGGATATCGAGAAGACGGACGGCGTGAAAGCGGTTTACGGCGGAAAGACGGTGGAAGTGCTGCATGACATCGGCGAGAGCGAGCAGGTTGTGAAACTGATTGCGCTGACGGACGGTGTGAATGAGCCGCGCGTGGTCGAGGGACGGATGCCGGAGAAAGAGGATGAAATTCTTGTTGATACGCAGTTTCTGAAAAGTTCCGGCTGTGAGATCGGGGATCAGGTAACGTTCACTTCCGGAACGGAGGATCCGCTCTCAGATTCGCTGACCGGGGATACGTTTACGATTGTTGGTTCGGCGACGCTCCCTTATTATATGGAGCTGAACCGGGGAACGGGCTCGATTGGAAACGGAAGCATCAACAGTTTTGCACTGCTGCTTCCGGAGACATTTACCTCGGATCTCTATACAGAGATTTACGTCCAGGCGGACGGCGCACAGGAAGAGGCGAGCTACAGCGATGCGTATGATGAGACGGTGAAGGCTGTACAGACGAAGATTGAAGCGCTCGAGGATGCGGCGTGCGACCGGCGGTATACGGCAGTCAAAACCGAAGGACAGGAAAAGATTGATGATGCAAAACAGCAGGTCGCTGATGCAGAGCAGAAATTAGCGGACGCAAAAACAGAGCTGGATGACGGTGCACAGCAGCTTGCCGACGCGAAAGTGACGATTGCGGACAAAGAGCAGGAACTTCTCGACGGCGAACAGACGTTAAAGGACAAAGAACAGGAGCTTCTTGACGGAAAGCAGACGATTGCTGAGAAAGAACAGGAACTCCTTGACGGAAAACAGACCATTGCAGACAAAGAGCAGGAACTTCTCAGTGCGAAAGCAACCATCGCCGATAAAGAGCAGGAGCTGGCATCCGGCAAGGCAACGCTGAAAGACAAAGAGGCGGAACTTGCGAGCGGAAAAGCGACGCTGGAAGCAAAGGCGGCAGAGCTGGAAAGCGGAAAAGCGGAGCTGAATCAGAAAGCCGATGAACTTGCAAGTGGAAAAACCACACTTGAGGCAAAAGCGAAAGAACTTTCCGACGGAAAAGCACAGCTTGCAGGGAAAGAAACAGAACTGGCATCCGGCAAAAAAGAGTTAGAGGAAAAAATGACGCAGCTTTCGGCGGCAAAAACCGAACTGACTCGGAAGCAGACGGAGCTGAATACTGCAAAAGAGCAGCTTTCCGAAAAAGAAACGGAATTGAATATTGCAAAGGAGCAGCTTTCCGCTGCACGCGAGGAACTGGACAACAAGAAAGCAGAAACCGCTGCAGGACGCACACAGTATGAAGCGCAGAAGGCAGCGTATGAAGAACAGAAGAGTCAGTATGAGACAGCCAAGGATCAGTTAGCCCAGATTTCCAGGCAGCTTCCGATGGTGGAGGCTGCGCAGACAGAAGTGACTGGTCAGATCGAGGTGATTGAGGCTCAGCTTGACGGACTGACGGAGGAAGATGAAGCATATGTATCCCTGTTGGAACAGAAAACTGCGCTGGAAGCAAAGCAGACAGAGTTAGCACAGCAGCTTTTCACGATGCAGGAGCAGAAAACATTTCTGGAACAAAACATCGCAGCGTTTGAAGCAGCAAGCGCTGATGCGGAAGCCCGGCTTGCGGCTGCAGAAGCTCAGATTACCGACGCAGAAAGTCAGCTTGCCGCTGCAGATGCACAATTAACAGAAAAAGAGCAGGAATGCGCCGCAGGCGAGGCACAGATTGCTTCTGCAAAAGAAGAACTGGAAAGCGGCGAAGCTCAGATTACAGAGGCTCTTGCCCAGCTTCAGGATGGAGAAGCACAGGCAGAAGCTTATCAGAAACAGATTGAGAATGGCGAAGCCCAGCTTGCATCCGCCAAAGCAGCGATTGCCGACGGAGAAGCTCAGATTGAGACGAACCGCAGTAAATTAAAAGACGGAGAAACTCAGCTTGCGGCTGCCAGAGCCCAGCTTGCTGATGGGGAACAGCAGATTGCATCGTACCGACAGACGATTCAGTCGGGTGAGGCCCAGCTTGCCGCTGCAAAGCAGACAATTTCCAGTGGAGAAAGTCAGCTCGCCGACGCGAAACAGACGATCGCCGATGGCGAAACCCAGTTAGCAGAAGCAAAGCAGACGATCGCCGATGGAGAAAGTCAGCTCGCCGAAGCCAAGCAGACGATTGCCGACGGAGAAACCCAGCTGGCCGACGCGAAACAGGAAATCGCCGACGGAAAAATCTCCCTTGCGGATGCGAAACAGGAAATTGCCGATAAAGAAAAGGAACTTGAGGACGGCAAAGCCGAATATGAAAAAGCAAAAGCCGACGCCGAACCAGAAATCGCGGATGCGAAGCAGGAAATTGCGGACGGTGAGAAAACACTCGCAGACCTGAAAAAACCAACGTGGTACGTCTGGGGACGGAATAAGGTAACGTCAACTGAGAGCTTCGGTCAGGATGCCGGCCGTATCTCGAATATCGGAAAATTCTTCCCGGTTATCTTCTTCCTCGTGGCTGCTCTCGTCAGCCTGACGACGATGACACGAATGATCGAGGAACAGCGTCAGCAGATCGGAACATTAAAAGCCCTCGGCTATTCCGACGGCGTGATCGCCTTTAAATATTTCGCATACGCGATGCTCTCCACCGTATCCGGCGCTCTCGCGGGCGTGGTGGTTGGAGAAAAAATCCTGCCCTGGGTTATTATGAATGCCTACGGCATGCTGTATACCGGACTCCCGTATTACATGACCCCGCTGAACTGGGAGCAGGGAGGCCTTGCGATTCTGGCGAGTGCAGCCTGCACCGGCGTGGCGACGATCGCGGCATGCTACAAAGAACTCGCCGCAGGTCCGGCAGAGCTGATGCGGCCGGAAGCACCGAAAAACGGCAAACGGATTTTCCTGGAACGCATCGGCGTACTCTGGAAACATCTGAACTTTACGCAGAAATCAACCGTGCGGAATCTGGTGCGGTATAAAAAACGATTCTTCATGACCGTTATCGGAATCGGCGGATGCATGGGTCTGATCCTCGTCGGTTTCGGCCTTCAGGATTCCATCACCGCGATTGCGAAAAACCAGTTCGTCAGCCTCTTCACCTATCAGGCGAATGCTGTGCTGAATTCAGATGTGGATGAATCCGAAAAAGAAGCATTGCAGACCGATCTGGAAAACTACAGCGGCATCGATGAGCTGCTGGAAATGTACTGCCAGAACATCGAACTGCAGACCGACAAAAAGACCGTGGATGCAGTGCTTGAAGTGCCGAAAGAACTGACGAATTTCAATGACTTCTATGCCTTCCGAGACCGGAAAAGCGGAGAAGTTTACGAATTCCCGACCGACGGCGGCGCAGCCATCAGCGAAAAGACAGCAACGATGCTCGGCGTAAAAGCAGGCGACACGGTTCAGCTGAAAAAAGGCGATGATATTGTGGACGTAAAGATTTCGATCATCGTCGAAAACTACGTGCGCCATTACCTGTATTTGGCCCCGGATCTCTACGAGGAGCTGTTCGGCGGAGCGCCGGACTACAACCAGCTTCTGATGAAATATCAGGACATGTCGGGCAATTATGAGACAGCACTCGGAGAAAAAATCATGACGTACGACGGTGTAGCGGCAATCTCGTTCACATCCGACCTGATTGATCAGATTGACAACATGCTTCGTTCCCTCGACATCGTCATCGTGGTGCTGATCGTATCGGCGGGCCTGTTGGCGTTTGTGGTGCTGTACAACCTGAACAACATCAACATCACCGAACGACAGAGAGAGCTGGCAACGCTGAAAGTGCTCGGCTTCTTCGACGGCGAGGTGGCATCGTACGTGTACCGGGAAAACATGGTGCTGACACTGTTCGGCGTTATCGCGGGCATGGGAATTGGAACGTTTTTACATCATTGCGTAATTCAGACCGTCGAGGTCGATATGATGATGTTCGGACGAAACGTGTTCCCGCGGAGCTACGGCTGGAGCGCCCTGATTACCCTGGCGTTTGCTCTGTTCGTCAATTTTATGATGTTCTACCGGTTAAGAAAAATTGATATGATTGAATCGCTGAAAAGCGTGGAGTAAACAACAGAAAAAGGCCGTCCGCGGTGATGCAGAGAATCTGCAGAAACCGTGGGTGGTTTTTTCATTTTGAAAGTGAAATATGAGCCGGAATGCTTGTTTTTTCAGACATTTCGTTGTATAAAAAAAATAAGGGTTTTTATTAGAACAGAATCAAAAAACAAAGAGTAAAGGGGATTTTTACAAATGGGAACAACAGAAACGAAAAAAATGAGAGTCGGCGTTGTCGGCTGCGGAGCGATCAGTGATATTTATCTGACGAACATGATTCATAACTTTGAGAATCTTGAGGTAGCAGCATGCTGCGCAGGCCATCTTGAACATGCGAAAAAGAAAGCAGAGCAGTATGGCATCAAGGGCTGTACCTACGAGGAAATTCTGGCAGATCCGTCGATTGAAATGGTAGTCATTCTGACACCGGCACCGACCCACGAGGGGCTGATCCGTCAGGCACTGGAAGCCGGAAAACACGTTTACACTGAAAAAACAATGACCCTCGCACCGGAAACGGCAGCGAAACTGATCGAGCTGGCAGAGGAGAAACATCTCTATCTCGGTTCCGCACCGGACACCTTCCTTGGATCGGCACTGCAGACCGCAAGAAAAGCGATCGACGACGGGCTGATCGGCGAGGTGACATCTTTCGAAGCATGCGCAAACCGCGATCTTGATTTGCTGGCGAGCATCTTCCGTTTTCTGCGGATGCCGGGCGGCGGTATCTGCTACGATTTCGGTGTTTATTATCTGACGGCAATTGTGAGTCTTTTTGGTCCGGTGGATCGCGTTGTATCGTCCGTGCGAAACCTTGCGGCGAAGCGTGTGAACATCATTCCGGGCAGCCCGGAATACGGACAGGAATTTGACTATACAAACGAAAGTCAGGTCTTTACCATTCTGGAAATGAAAAACGGTGTGACCGGTACATTCTGCGTCAATGGTGACAGCGTCATCAATGATCAGGCGGTATTCACCATTTACGGTAAAAAAGGTATCTTAAAGCTTGTTGATCCGAACAATTTCGGCGGCGATGTTGTCTATATTCCGGGTGTAAAAGACTGGACACAGCAGACTGTTCCGGAAGTTTTACATTATGGCTTTGATTACAGCGAAAACAGCCGTGGTCTTGGCCCGTCTGAGATGGCAGAAGCAATTGCCGAGGGCAGACCAAACCGTGCGAGTGCCAAAATGGCATATCACGTACTCGATACGATCGATCAGATTATGAAGAGTGCGGAAACGGGTGCATTTGAGAAGGTTCCATCCACCTGCGAAAGACCAGAGGCCATGCCGAATTCATAGCCTATTTCTGATAGGATTGCAGGTACATCTGACGGAAGTCGGTAGGGCTTACATTTTTTGATTTCAAAAAGACTCTGTTAAACGTAGAAATACTGTTAAAACCGGATTCGAGCGACACTTCGGTGATCGTGAGATCCGGTTTTTTTAACAGGTTTTCGGCGATATGGAGCCGTTCCCTGGTGACGAAATCCGTGAAGGAGAGGCCGGTGTATGCGCGGAACAGCTTGGAAAAATGGCAGCGGGAGAATCCGGCGACTTTTGATGCTTCTTCCAGGGAAACCGGTTCGGTGCAGTGACTTGAGATCCAGGTACATGCAGCAACCATCTGGCGGTGTACCTGTGCGGAATGGCCTGTTTTTTGCGGTGCGGCAGTTTCGGTCGGCACGGAGAGATTTTCGCCGAGCAGAATAAAAAACTGATATAGCAGAACGCATCCGCGCAGTTCAGAAAAACTGATACCGGAGAGGGAGAGCCTGCGAAGCTCTGTCAGAAATCCGCGAAGCTTTTCGATTTCCGGGAAGTTGTTCTGATTCAGAAGACGGATCTGATAAAAAAGATAAGCAACAGACTGGAAATCCACGCGTTTTTCCAGAAAATCTGCATCGAGCTGAAGCATGATCAGGCGATGTTCTCTGTTGGTTGTGGAAACAGCGTGCAGCTCGCCGGGCCAGATAAAAAGAAGATCACCGGGCTTTAGCGGAAAGGTTTCTCCATTTACTTCATAGATAATGCCGTTATCCTGTGCAAGCACAATTTCGATATAGTGATGCCAGTGCAGACCGAAATAGGCGGGGACATGCGAAATAGAGATATCGTAAACATAGCTGTTAGCAAAATGATTGTTTTCGAAAAAAGAAGTCGAATCGTTTTTCATGGCAAAAGAATCCTCCGTATCTGATAAACGGTATTATACAACAGAAGAGAGAAAAAATATAGAAAAAATCGAAACATCTGGGCAATGATCGGCAATATATAAGTAGTGTTTTACGAGGATCTGTATTATGGTTAAGATATGAAAATTGTGAAGAACGGCAGAAATCGGAAAAAGAGTGATGTGATTTTGGCGAAAATTCACAATAAAAGTTTATGAAAAGTGAAGAAGTGAGAGGTAAGCGAAAAATGCAGATTTATGTAGATGGAAATGCTGTGCGAAGCGGAAATGGGCAGAAGGAATATCCATTTCAGACGATTTCTGAGGCGGCAAAAATTGCAATGCCCGGCGACGAGGTGCTTGTAGCGCTTGGCGTATATCGGGAATATGTAGATCCGGCGAATGCGGGATGTGAGGATGCAAGAATTGTGTACCGTTCTGTGGAACCGGGAAAAGCTGTGATTACCGGTGCGGAAATTGTGGATAACTGGGAGCATTTGGAAGGTGATGTGTGGACAGCGCGCGTTTCGAACGGATTGTTTGGGGATTACAATCCATATACGACACTGGTCAGCGGTGACTGGTTTATCGCATCCTACACGGCACACACCGGAGAAGTGTATCTGAATGGAAAATCCATGTATGAGGTGACAAGTCTGGATCAGGTGAAAAAGCCGGAGATCTATAAAAAATCCTGGGATCAGGCATTCACGGTTTACACCTGGTATGTGGAGCAGGACGAAGAAAAAAATGAGACCGTTTTCTATGTGAATTTTCAGGGAAAAAATCCGAACGAAGAAACCGTAGAAATCAATGTACGTGAGAATTGCTTTTATCCATCGAAGGAGGGCATCGGTTATATCACGCTGTCCGGCTTTGTTGTAAAACAGGCGGCAACTCAGTGGGCTCCGCCGACGGCATATCAGGAAGGAATGGTCGGCCCGCACTGGTCAAAGGGATGGATCATCGAGGATTGTGAGATTTCAGATTCGAAGTGCTCGGGCATTTCACTTGGAAAATACAGACAGCCGAACAATGACAATAAATGGCTCAAATGGAAATTCAAAGATGGTACACAGACGGAGCGTGACTGTATCTGCCAGGCGCAGCGAGAGGGATGGACGAAGGAAAACATCGGAAGCCACATCATCCGCCGGTGCAACATCCACGACTGTGGACAGACGGGTATTGTAGGCCATTTAGGCGGTGTGTTCTCGATTATTGAGGATAACCACATTCACCATATCAATAATAAACAGAACCTTGCGGGTGCGGAGATCGGCGGCATCAAGATGCATGCGGCGATCGATGTGATCATTCGAAGAAACCATTTCCATCACTGTACGAGAGGCCTCTGGCTCGACTGGCAGGCACAGGGCACACGTGTTACGCAGAACCTGTTCCATGACAATACGCTGCCGAACGAGGAGAATGCAAATCCGGAGGGGATGGACGGCATCGGCGAGGATATCTTTATTGAAATTTCCCACGGACCGACGCTGGTGGACAATAACGTACTGCTTTCGGACCGCGCTATAAAGCTGGCAACACAGGGTGTTGCGGTAGTACATAACCTGATCGCGGGATCGTTTACTGCTGTCGGCCGCGGTGTCAACAATGGCTCCGAAAAGCTGCCGTCGCCACGCTACACACCGTACCATGTGCCGCATCGCACGGAGATCAACGGATTTATGACGGTTCTTCACGGTGACTGCCGGTTCTACAATAATATCTTCATCCAGAAGCCGGTTCGTGCGGGAATGGAAGAAATCCGTAAACTGACCGGAGATAATGAGTGGGATGACGGAAATCTGACAGCAGGAACCGCACCGTACAGCGGATATCCGACGCTGGAGGAGTACGTGGCAAGATTTGAGGGCTACTGCGGAATGGGCTCCGGAAAGTCGCCGGATCTGTATTACGAGAAGCTGCCGGTATGGCTTGGCGGAAACGTTTACTTCAATGGGGCGAAGCCGGCGGAGCAGGAACAGGACGCTGTAGTGGATACCGAGCATGAAATCACCATCGGTGTAAAAGAAGAGAACGGAAAATGGAAACTGGAGACCAATGTTTACGATTATCTGCCGCAGAATGCCTGTGCAGTGATCTCAACGGAGACGCTTGGCATGGCATTTGAGCCGGAACAGAAATATGAGAATCCGGATGGAACGCCGATCGTGTTCCGATATGACTACTTCGGAAACCGTCAGGGCATTCATCCGCTGCCGGGCCCGTTTGCATCAAAAGAGGCTGCGGAAGAAGCATTATCATAAAGAAATTCTATAGACCCGCAAAAAAATAGCGTAAAAAATTCAGAGCCGCAGAGAGTGAATGATTGCGTCACAGCCTTTTTTGCAGTGTTTTCAGGTTTTACTATAACAAAAAGGAGTATAGAGAAATGATTTACTATGTCAATAATTCCGCTCCGAAGAATGGAAACGGAACAAAAGAGATGCCGTTCAAGTTCATCAACGATGCGGCAAAAATTGCAAAGGCAGGAGATGAAGTTCTGGTTGCACCTGGTATTTACCATGAATATGTTGATCCGGTCAACGGAGGAACCGAGGATGCAAGAATCGTCTATAAGAGTGAGAAGCCGCTCGGCGCAAAGATCACCGGTGCGGAAACGATGAATGACTGGGAGCATTACAAAGATAATGTGTGGGTATGCCGTGTAGACAACGGAGTGTTTGGCAATTATAACCCATACACGACAATGGTCGGCGGTGACTGGTATTTTGCACCGGTGGTACGCCATACCGGCGCGGTTTATCTGAATGACCGCCAGTTATACGAGGCAGAGACGCTCGAGGAGTGTATCAAGGGCGAGGTTTATGCGCCGTCCTGGGAGCCGGAGTGGTCGGTTTACAAATGGTATACCGAGCAGGACAAAGAGAAAAATCAGACGGTCATCTACGCAAACTTCCAGGGTAAAAACCCGACGGAGGAAAAAGTAGAAATCAACGTGCGCCGGAACTGCTTTATGCCGTCGAAAACAGGCGTAAATTACATTACGTTCAGTGGATTTGATGTCAGCAAGGCGGCAACGACATGGGCGCCGCCGGCTGCTTATCAGGACGGTATGATCGGTCCGCACTGGTCGAAGGGATGGATTATTGAGGACTGTGAGGTCAGCAACAGCAAGTGCTGCGGTATTTCGCTCGGAAAATATTACGATCCGGAGAACGACCATTACTTTACCAGAAAACACGTAAAAAGCCCGACCCAGATGGAGCGTGATGCTGTGTGCCGCGGCCAGTATCATGGATGGACGAAGGAGAACATCGGAAGCCATATCATCCGCCGCTGCCACATCCATCACTGTGAGCAGACCGGTATTGTCGGACGGATGGGCGGTGTGTTCAGTATCATTGAGGACAACCACATTCACAACATCAACAATATGCAGCAGCTTGGCGGAGCCGAGATTTCCGGTATCAAGATGCATGCAGCGATCGATGTTGTGATGAGAAGAAATCACATTCATCATTGTACGATGGGCATCTGGTGCGACTGGGAGGCACAGGGAACACGCCTGACCCAGAACCTGCTGCACGACAACTGCCCGCCGGAGGGAACACCAAAGGCAGAGGGCGCAATGATGAGTCAGGATATTTTCATCGAGGTTGGCCATGGTCCGACACTGATCGATAACAACATTCCCCGAAGCGGAAAAATACGAGTTCGAGTTTCGAAACGTTTCGTTCAAGTACCCCAAATCCGAGAATTACGCGATAAAAAATCTCTCGCTCAGACTTAACGCAGGAGAACGGCTCGCGGTCGTGGGTCTGAACGGCGCAGGAAAATCCACGTTCATTAAGCTGCTCCTGCGGCTGTACGAGCCGACCGAGGGCGAGATCCTGCTGAACGGAGTGAATATCCGCGAATACAACAAGCGCAGCTACTACCGAATTTTCGCGCCTGTTTTTCAGGATGTGGAGTTGTTCGCGTTCCCGCTTGCGGAGAATGTTTCCATGCAGTCCCCCGATAAAACCGACAAGGCGCTTGCGGAGAAATGCCTTGTTGACGCAGGCTTTGGCGAAAAACTCGCGGAGCTTCCGCGCGGAGTTGACACCGAAATTCTGAAAGTAATTCACGACGACGGAGTAGACCTATCTGGCGGCGAAAAGCAGAAATTGGCGCTCGCGAGGGCGCTGTACAAGGGCGCTCCGGTGGTGGTTCTGGACGAGCCTACCGCCGCTCTTGACGCTATCGCAGAGAGCAAGCTCTACAACGATTTCGACAATCTGACTGGCGGAAAAACAGCCGTCTACATCAGCCATCGGTTAAGCTCAACGCAGTTCTGCAACAACGTTGCGATGTTCAAGGACGGCGAGATGTGCGTGTGTGCCCAGAAGTGCCCCAAGCACATCATCCTCTTCCCGCTGAAGGACGATTTTCAAGATCGCCCTCGCCGAGCGCACCGCCGAGCAGATATAACTTTGCCGTGCGTACTGTAGGTCTGCCTCCGTGCGAGATGAGCTGGATGCACTGTGCGGCGCTGTCCGCACGCTGATCGAACTGTCCGGGCAGATACTCGACGGCAAATACCGTGCAGTCGCCGGTGTCAAGCTCGTCACTGACAATATCGAGCTGCGGCTCGGAAAAGACGGTGCGGGTCGCATAGTCGAACAGCTCTGCGTCGATATCCTCGGCATCGTAGCGACAGATGATGCGTACGCCCTCGAGCGCGGTTATTCCGAGCAGTCCGCGCAGCTCGGCGCAGAGGCTGCGCGCCTCGTTTGCAAACTCCGGCTTCTTTTCTACATATACTCTGTAAACCATCTATGCTTCCTCCGTTTTACTGTCGGTCGGTCTTTGCAGCCGCGAGTGCGCGCTGTCCTATATCACGGCGGCAGAAGCCGTTTTCAAAATTCACCTTATCTGTCAGTGCGTATGCGGCATCTATCGCCCCGGCGAGGGTGTCACGCACCGCAGTAATACCGAGAACACGCCCGCCAGCGCTGAGCAGACAGTCTCCGTCGAGCTTTGCGCCCGCAACATATATCTGCTCATCCGTACCGGTCTCGGGCAGGGTAATAGGGCAGCCGCTCTCGTACTTTACTGGATAGCCCTTTGATGCAAGAATGACGCATTGGATTACGCGGTCTGCACGAGGGAAAATCTCATTTTATTGACTCGATTGTTCCCGGTTTGCAGGGGATTCGCAGATTTGTTTGCCGGCGATCAGGTAG
>OHAJ01002172.1_pt1 | contig 13643 bp, 10 predicted proteins | sample 1577101 | NCBI WGS metagenome assembly OHAJ01 (sample SAMEA3541531, study PRJEB24748) | human gut metagenome | biome: human gut; feature: human-associated habitat; material: faeces | place: China | collected 2012
CTGGCTCTTTGCCATCTCAATTTTCTCTTTAGTAAGATATATCTGGTTAAGAAGTTCCTGATTTTTTCTCTCCCTTACACCAGCTTCTTCTGATGCCCTGTCTAACTGTCTTTTAACCTCATTAACCCTTGCATAGTAGCTTTTAGTTTCCTGCTCGGTATGCGAACCACTCATATATTCGTTCTTCTTAGCTTCAAGCTCTGAGAATTCTTTGTCCACCTCATCTAAATGTTCTTTGGCTTTTTCAAGCTTTTCCTCTGCATCTGCCTGCCTTTTTTCTATTCCTTCAAGTTCTTTTATAAGCTTGTCTGTTTCACCATCTATCTCTTTTACCTGATTGATAAGTGCTGCATATTCCATATCCTGCTCAAGCTTTGCCTTATCATCTTCTGCCACATAGGAAGGCATAAGTTCATCTTTAGCATATAACGGCTTATTGTACCTTCTTACAGCTATATTAATCATTCTTGCAAGTTGTAGCGAAGATACCTTATTGAAGGTTCTAATTGCCTGATACATAGTTCTTTTCCGCCGGTGAAAAGAAATTCATCTACCCGGACGCCTTTTCCAACTTCCTGATTTTGAAAAACGCCGACGCCCAGAAGAAGGTCCAGCACCTGCTGGACGTCCGTGAGGAGGAACGGGAAACCGAACTGAAGGAGCTTCAGGAGCAGCAGGAAAAGAAGCACATGCTGGAAAATCTGAAGCTGTTGCCCCAGTCTCAGGCCGTATTCCATATCGACGCAGAGGTGCATGAGGCGGTATTTTCTTCGTGGACGGTCTCCACAGGCTGCTATCTCAGCGGCTATTCCAAGGGCGAGCCCCGAATCCCGGAGCGGTTGCAGCCCAACTCCATGTGCCTGCTGACGGAACGGCCCAGGGGCTGTTCCGAGGCGGAGCGGCGCATCGTCGGCGCATTCATGGTGGAGGATGATTTCATCGGCGCCTGCTGCACGCCTCATCAGGTAACGCACGGTGACGAACTTGGAAATAAGCATCAACCGCCGTAGCGTCAGAAGTAGATCCTCCATCCAAGGTAGCTTTTGCCTCCGCACACATTAATAGAACATCCGCATAACGGTAAACCGGGATATTCGCCCCGCTCTTTCCTGTAGATTCCGCATTCTCATCCCAATATTTGCATAGATAAGGAACATCCAAAGTAATCGTTGTCTCCGGATCACCATATTTGGGTTTAGAAGTATAGAAAAACTCCTCATTCCGTTTACGAATATCTTGGTCATCATAACTTTCATAAAACTCTTTACGAGGAGCCAAACCACCCCCATAAGCCGGAGTAATGGAAATCGGTTGTTCCGGATAAGGCAAAAGGCCAAAATGGAAAGGAGCCCCGGCATCTTGCGCCTCACGCTGGATCATAAAAATATGCTCACCACTATTTTCGTTCTCTAACGCACGTAAATCCTTATAATCAGCGAACAAGCTAAAGGCTCCACTGTCAATAACCTCCTTGGCTTTCTCGTAAGCCAATTGATAATACTCATTTCCTTTTTGAAGCGGATAACCTGCCATTGTCAAATAAACCTTGGCTAAAAGGGTTTTGATCGCTCCCATAGAGACATGGCCTGTTTTATCACTCCAATCCAAACCGGACTGCTCCGCCTTTTTCAAGTCTTCCACGATCTGGTTATAAATATCTTCCTTAGGAGACCTTGGAATCTTCACCGTATTCAAGTCTACCGTAGGTTCCGTCTTCAACGGGATATCCCCGAATAATTGTACCCCTTGAAAATAGTAATACGCCCGCAAGAAATAAGCCTCTCCCAGATACTTCGCTTTCTGGCTCTCGCTAATAATATCCGTAGCGGAAACATTTTGAATCACGCTATTACAATTTTCCAAAGGAAAGAAAGTAGCCTTCCAGAAGTTACGAATAATGCCGTTACTCTCTTCCAAACCGGAAAGCAACAAGAACTGGTTCTGCTCATTACCGGCCGCACGAGGACGATAACTAGTACCTACAAGATATTCCAAGTTAAAAAGGTGAACTGTGGCAATCTCGAGGTCGGAACTCAACAGATCATCAAGCCCGTCATAAGTGCCATCCACAGCCGCCTTTATCTGGTTCTCTGTCGTATAATATTCAGAAGGACTCAAGAAGGTTTTCGGGTCTTCCTCTAAAAAATTCGTACAGGATGTAAAAGCCATTGTCGCCGAAAGCAAGCCACACATCCATACATGCGCTTTATTTTTCATATCTTAGTTTTTTACGAAGTAAAGATTAAACAATTAGAAATTAACACCTAAAGTAAATGAATACGTACGAGGTTTGGGATAGGTATAAAAATCCACTCCTTGCTCAAATACAGCATCATAACTCGTCACCTCCGGATCACTACCAGAATAGTTCGTAATCAAGAACGCATTCTCCACATTGAATCCCAAGGATAAACTCTTGATGTGAGCGGCAGAAAGCATACGGGAACTAAAGTCATATTTCAAGCCGATATTACGTAAACGCAAGAACGAACCCGGCTCACAACTCCAAGAATCTACGTCATTCTCATATCCATCTCCCGGAAGGCGCAAGCTAGGCACCATCGTGTTTTGGTTTTCCGGCGTCCAAGCGTTCACCGGAATGTCCGCATAAGCATTGGAGAATGTCACACGGTTACCCATCAACTGGCGAGTGAAGTTAATCAACTTATTACCATACACCCATTGTAAATCAAACATAAACGTGAAGCCTTTCCACGAGAATGTATTTGTCATATTCATCTCGAATTTAGGAGCGCCATTTCCGATATAGTCTTGGTCTTCACCATCCTTCATTCCATTACCATTTTTGTCCCAATACTTGATATCGCCGGGTTTCTTATTATATTTAGCGGCTTCTTCCGCCTCATCGGTTCCCCATGTACCTAGGCGAACATAGCCGTAAAGGGCATTTAAAGGATGTCCCTCTTCAATACGTCCTCCCCATTTACCAATGATATTATCATTTATATCCAGTACCATCGATCGGTTCATCGTATAATTCCAAGAGGTAGTCCATAAGAAATCACGGCTTTGGATATTGCGTGTATTCAAGCTCATCTCAAGACCTTGATTACGGATCTTACCCAGATTTGTCATAGTTTTCTCATATCCCGAGTTAGAAGGCAATTGTAGCTCATACAATAAATCAGTCGTAATCTTATGATAATAATCCGCCATAAACTCGATACGCCCATTAAAGAAACTCAAATCGATACCCGCATCAAGTTGTCTGGATTTCTCCCAGCGTAAATCCGGATTTGCCATACTTTTCAACGTAACGATCGTCGTCATATCCTTGCCAAAAGGAAGGCGTTTATTCTCATAACGTGCCATAGACGCATAATCACCGATTTCCGCGTTACCCACCGTACCGTAGCTCAAACGGACTTTCATATCATCAATCACCTTTTTTGCGTTCTCGAAGAAATTCTCATTGGATACACGCCAAGCGGCCGAGAATGAAGGAAAGAAACCATATTGGTTATTCAAGCCAAAACGAGAAGAACCATCCTCACGGAAAGAAGCGCCCAATAAGTAACGATTGTCAAAATTATAGTTGATACGGGCATAGTAAGAATTCATTTTATTATCCGTATAGTCTGAGCCAACCTTAGAACGTACGGTGCCGACTCCCATATTATTGTACTCAAAATAATCATCGAAGAAATTCTCGGCCCCTAGCTCGCTTTTCTCTGTTTTTGAGTAATACCAACTGGCTCCCGCTACGACATTCAAGTTATGCTTATTCCAGCTTTTATCAAAAGTCAAGTAGTCCTCATTCGTCCACGACATCGTATTTCGATGTGCTTTCTCCGCTTTACCCTTTTGAGTATCTCCATAGCCGAATAAGGTACTCGGGTTATAAGATGAATTGATATAAGAACCATCCTGGCGGCTGAAGCTAGTCGTTAACTTTAACCAAGAGGTAATCTTAAACGTACCAATCACGTTAGCCAACGTGTACTGATTCTTATCGATATTCTTACGTTCCTTTAAAATCCTCACGGGATTCTCCGTATCTTCCGCACCTGGATAATCTCCTTTACGGGAATAGGTACCATCCTCATATTGAACCGGAAGGAACGGTAATGCTTCCAATGTATACCGAGAGATCGCATTCTCCGAGTTTCGGGCATTACTAGATCCAACATTCAACATGGCCTGTAAATGGAACCATTCTTTCAAATCCCATCCGACATTGATAAATGCGTTTAACTGACGTTTATAGGTCTCCAACATTATACCTTGATTATCTTTGTAACTTACATTCGCCACAGCGGTCAGCTTATCGCTTCCTCCAGAGAAACTAAGTGAATGCTGATGAGAAAAAGCCGTACGAGTCACGGCATCCTGCCAATCCGTATCATATTTCGGAGTCCCGTCCGGATTGAACAGGTCATTCTTATGCGTAAACATATTGCTCGGATCCAGATGGGGAGCGATACGTCCCGGTTGAGCCTCATAAGCACGCTTGAATACATCCAAAGCCTCTTCCGCATTTAAGACATCGACTTTACGAGCTAACGTTCCTGCTGACAGAACTGTATTATACGAGATATTCGTCGTATTTTTCTTACCTTCCTTTGTTGTTATCACCACAACGCCATTCGCACCTCTCGCACCATAAATAGAAGAGGAAGTAGCGTCTTTCAAGATATCGATAGACTGGACAATATTCGGATCAATCTGGTCCGGATCCACGCCAACCACACCATCGACCACATATAGCGGTGTATTAGAAGAATTCAAAGAACCGATACCACGGATTTTTATCGCAGGACTACCACCCGGCGCACCAGAATTCAAGGCGATATTAACACCAGCCACCTTTCCGGCCAATCCTTGGAATACGTTCGTGGCATTCGGACGCTCCAATAACTTCTCCGAGTCTACGGAACCCACTGATGTTGACAAGTTTCGTTTCAACATCGTACCATATCCAACGACAACGACCTCTTCAAGCGCCTTATAATCCTCGGCCAACTTCACGTTAAACAGTGTACGATTCCCGACCTCGATCTCTTGCTCCGCATAGCCGATATAGGAAAATGACAGGATATCGTTATTAGCCGCATCCAAGCTAAACTTTCCATCCAGATCCGTAACCGTACCGACCGTCGTACCCTTTATCACGACATTGGCCCCGATAACCGGTCCCATTGCATCTGTTACATACGCCGTATTCAACCGGAACGTGACCCGCCTCGCCCGGTCGCTCATTTCGTCCATGAAACGGTGTATCTCCTCCGTATCGAGCGGACAGCGCCCTTTCACATACTCCTTAAATTCTTCGATACTCATATGGTTTCCTTTTTTCAAATTGCCCCCGCATATTTCCGGCCACACCCGACGGTGCCTTCGTCTCACGAATATCGCATGCTGCTCCGCCGGTCTCTGACAGGGACACCGGCAGGCCGCCGATATCTTCCATCTCCATTCCCGTCGCACCTTTCCCGGTCCGCCCCTTTCCCATCGCCGCACGGCAGGCGAACGAACAGCACGCGACAGCCGCCGACCGTGCGTTTACAGGGACAGCGTGACGGTAATTTCTCCCACACCACCCAACAAATCGAGCATCTCTTCACGGGTAGCCACGCCATCCACCCTGCCCAGCCGGGTAAAGTTCCACGAATTGGTATCGTAATAGATAACGAACGAATCCCCCTGATACAAAATCAGGTCGCCCGGGCCGGTCGTGGTCTGTCGGTCGTTGCGGGGAAGCGATATGCCCAGCGAACCGACTTTTTCCATGTCACCGTAATCGCTCATCCGGATGGATAACGGACCTTGTGCAAGACGTTCTTTAAGGGCTTGTGTGGAGGAGTTCTCCTCCAGCGTAGCAGTAAAGGTACTGCCTTCCACGGTAAGTTCAAGCGTATTTGTCTGCATAGGCTCTTCGCTGTCGTTGTCGTTCGCCTCCAGACGTTCCAACCAGGCGGTGACGCGCGGCTCCGTCTCTTCGAGCGTGTTTTGCGTCAAATGCAACACCTCCGTAAATTCAGCATCGGGGCAGAGGCTGCGGGCCTCACCGACCGAGGCGGAAACACCGCTGCTTCCGCTGGTGGCGAAGAGCGCAATCCGCTTGCCGGCAAGTTCCGAGGCGTGTGCATACAGGAACGCCTGCATCGGCGAGGCCATGCTGCCGTACCATATCGGATAACCGACGAATACGGTATCGTAGTCATCGAAGTGCTCCACGTAGGTAGCGACAGCCGGATAGTCGCCCTGCCGGATGGCGGCCAACTCCTCCTGCGCCCGTTCCAGCATGGCATTGTAATCGTCTTCATAAGGCACCGCGGGTTCGACCTCCAGCATATCGCAATCGAGCACTGTCCGGATTTGCCGCGCCACACGTTCGGTATTGCCCGTACGCGAACAGTAAAGCACCAGACTGCGCCCCCTGCCGCCGGGGAGCGGCTCCGCCGGTTCATCATCGTCCCCGCCGGGTTTTCCCGGCGTTTCGGGTTGCGAAGGCTGTCCGGGTGCGAAAGGCCCGTCATCGGTACCGCCGCAGGCTGCCGTCGTCAGAACGGTCAGCAGCAATGGAATCCACAACAACTTTTTCATAAATCCTTCAATTTTCATAACCGTTATCGTCCGGCCGTCCCTGTTCCCGCCGCAACTCCCGGACCGGGCACACGGACATCTCTCCCTGCCGTCCCCTTCTCCGTCCCTCTTTTCGACAATGCAAAGTTACCGCACCAGACGGAAGCGGACTTAACGATATACGGGAAGTTCTTACCAATTTTACCGATTTCCCTCCCCGCGCCGCTTCCCTCCCCTGCGGCCGGAGAGAAGCGCGGCGGTTGGCCGGTAAAAAATATTTTCCCATCTTTGGTACGCAGAACAAATTCTCCCGGAAAATTCCGGCCCGATTTATGGAATACGGCACAACGGTGCATCATAAGATAAAAGTCCAACAAAAACGAAAGAAAGCGATGAAAAAACTCCTTATCATGGCCGCCGGACTGCTGATGCTGTCCACGGCCGCCTCTGCCCAGCAGACCGAAGCCTATCCCAGCTACATCATAGTGACGGGGAATGCCGAACGCGAAGTAACGCCCGACGAAATATACGTGGGGATAACTATCGACGAAAGCGACAGCCGCAGCGGCAAAGTCACCGTAGCCGAACAGGAACGCAAAATGGTGGCCGAACTGAAAAAGCTCGGCATCGACGTGGACAAGGATTTGCAGGTAGGCGACATGTCGGGCGACCTGAAGAGCTACGTACTGCGCCGCGACCGCGTACAGACGCAGAAGAACTACGTCCTGAAGGTAAGCGACGCCGCAACGCTCGGCAAGGTGTTCCAGGCCCTGGCCGCCATCGACATCTCCCGCATGAACCTCATCAAGGCCACGCGCAGCGACCTCGAACAGATTAAGCTGGAACTGCGTGCCGAAGCCATGAAGAACGCACGCCGGAGCGCCGACACCCTCGCCGAAGCCATCGGACAGAAGGCTGGCAAAGCTTTCATGATAATCGACAACAATTACTACGGCAGCGGTACGGTCTATTTCAACGACGCGATGCCGGTAGCGCGCTCGGCCAAGATGGAGGCGGCAGCGACCGATACGGGCGCTTCGCTCGAATTCCAGGACATGAAAATCAACTGCTCGGTAAACGTCCGGTTCGTACTGGAATAACGACCGGGCCCCAAGCCCCTTCCCCAGGCCGGCGAGGGAAGGAGCCGCCGCACCGACGGCCGGCGCCCGATACGACGAATTATGGAAACGATACACCCTGAAAAGGTGACGACGGATGACGGAACGGCAACGCTCCGTCATCCTCTTTTCGGCGACACCTACCACTCCCTGCACGGTGCAGCGACGGAGTCGGAACATGTCTTCATCCGCAACGGACTCGCCGCCGCAGGCAGGGATTCGGTACGGATACTCGAAGCGGGATTCGGCAGCGGCCTCAACGCCTGGCTGACGCTGGAGTACGCCCGACGGCACGGAATACGCATCGACTACCGTGCCGTGGAGCGCTACCCCGTGGATGCGGAGACGGCCTGCGGACTCGGCTATACGGAAGACACGCTCTTCGCCGACCTGCACCGCAGCGCATGGGACAGGGAACTGCCCCTCGCCGAGGGATTCACGCTGACCAAATACGCCGCCGACCTGACCGAACCCGGCCGGGAGTGGGAACGCCACACCTACGACCTGGTCTACTTCGATGCCTTCGCCCCCGCCACGCAGCCGGAGATGTGGACGGCCGACATCTTCCGACGCATCTTCCGTATACTCGCACCGGGAGGAGCCCTCGTAACGTACAGTGCCAGGGGAACGGTCAAACAGGCACTCCGCGAGGCGGGATTCACGGTGCGGCGGCTGCCCGGCGCCCCCGGCAAACACCATATGCTGCGGGCGGAAAAGCCGGTCGAGCCACCGGCAGGCCATCCTGCCGAATGACCGGCCCGCAGACACGGCAGTGAGATTACGCCGCGGCACACGGTGCCGACGGCAAGATGACGACGGAGCGGACACACTCCCCGCAATCCGCTCCGTCGGACCTATCGCCCGATGTACCGCCGGGCAAGGAAAACCTGCATTTCTTTTCCGGCCGTTCCTATTGCGAAGCGGTTGCTACCGTTATTTATATTACCTTTGACGGTCGGCATGACGGAACATGCGCCGACAAGGAAGGCCATGGAAAAACAATACACATTCCCTTACAGGCAATACACCCTGCCGGACGGCGCAACGCCGGAAGAGAGGCTCCTTATCGAAGAGGCCCGCAAAGCGGCCCAGGGCGCTTATGCCCCCTTCTCGGGCTACCGCGTGGGGGCCGCCGCCCGGTTGGCGAGCGGGCGGATAATCACCGCCGCGAACCAGGAAAGCGAAGTGTTTCCGGCGGGCCTCTGCGCCGAACGGGTGCTGCTTTTCAGCCACCTGGCCACCGACCCGGAAGACCGGATAACGGCTCTGGCCATCGCCTCCGTCCCGGACGATACGGAGTGTTGTCCGTGCGGCGGATGCAGGCAGGTAATGCTGGACACGATGCGGCGCCAGGGTACCCCCTTCCGCATCATTATGAGCAGCGGGCAGAGCGCCACGGTCGTGGACAGTCCCGCCTGCCTGATGCCTTTCCCTTTCGGCCTCTGACAGGCCCCCGGAAAACGGCCGACGACAACGCATTAAAACCGATATATGGCAAACGATACTTTCACGGGAGGATTCTCCGCCGGGGACATCCTCTACGAGGACAACCACCTCATCGCCGTCAACAAACGGGCCGGACAGCTCGTGCAGAGCGACACGGCGGGCGAACCGGGCCTCGAAGAGATGATAAAAGCCTTCATCAAGGAGCGCGACGGCAAACCGGGGGAGGTGTTCCTCGGCGTCGCCCACCGCATCGACCGGCCCGTCAGCGGTGCGGTACTCTTCGCCAAGACGAGCAAGGCGCTGGTAAGGCTGAACGAAATGCTGCGCGACCGCAGCGTAAAGAAAATCTACTGGGCGATAACGGAGAACATTCCGGAAGAACCGGAGGGTACGCTCCATCACTGGATGACGCGCGACGGCAAGACCAACCGGGCACACGCCTACGCCTCGCCTCGCGGCGACGCCAAAGAGGCCGTGCTCCGCTACCGGCTCCTGGGCAGCAGCAAGAACTACCGGCTGCTGGAGGTCGAACTCATCACCGGAAGGCACCACCAGATTCGCTGCCAGCTTGCAAAAGCCGGGTGTCCGATAAAGGGCGACCTGAAGTACGGTGCACCGCGCTCCAACCCCGGCGGCGGCATCTCGCTCCATTCGCGCAGCCTCTCCTTCGTCCATCCCGTACGCAGGGAACCGCTGACGATAACCGCTCCCGTCCCGAAAGAGGACAGCCTCTGGAGTTTCTTTGAAAAGTCGCAGGGCGGAGACGAATAGGCACCCGGCGGCAGAATCCGGAAAATTTCCCGGCCGGCGGTGTTACATTTTTCCGGCCGGCACGTCCCTATATGAAAAGGGCGTCGGGCGGTACTTTTTCCCGGCCGGGGCGCCCTGACGGCGCCCGCCCCGCTGGCGGAAACAAACCACAGAAAGTACCATGAAAAGAATCTTCACCCTCCTTTTTTGCCTTCTGGCCGCAGCATCGGCGACCTCAGGTCATACGGCAGAGCGACAGGACGAAGCCTGCAGCACTACCCATGCGGCCGACGGCAGCATCCGTCCCGCGAAAAAATCGGTTACCCAGCGCCGGGAAGTCCGCAGATTCGAAGAGATTGCGGCATCGTCCGGCATCACCGTACTGGTAAGACAAGCCGACGAGTGGACGGTGGAAGTCTCCGCAGACAAGAACATCATCGACCGCGTACAGACCGAAGTCGTGGGCAAGACGCTCCGCATCCGCTACCGGAACAACACCTCCATCAACGGCCGGCATGAACCCACCGTCGTCCGCGTCTCCTGTCCGGTGCTTACGAACATCTCGGCCACCAGCGGAACGGACATCACGTTCACGAACCTTTTCGAAGGGGAAGCGCTGACCGTCCATGCCACGAGCGCCGCACGTATCGACGGGGCCATCCGGTACGGCAGTCTCATGCTTTCGGCCACCAGCGGCGCCGACATCACCCTGACGGGCCGCAGCAGACACTCCACCCTCACCGCAACGAGCGGTGCGAACATAGACGCATCGGCCCTCGTCAGCGAAGAGGTCTCGGCCTCTGCAACCAGCGGAGCACACGTCAAGACCTATGCACACACCCGGCTCACGGCAAAAGCGACGAGCGGCGCCATCGTAGTATATTACGGCAATCCGACACAGACCGACATTTCGGCCACCAGCGGAGGCAGCATCCGGAAACGGCCCTGACCTGCTGCACGGAAACGGATGCCTTTCCCCGTAAGGGAACAGCCAAGCGGACCCCGGCGGCAGAACTGCCGCCGGGATGCAACCGTTACAGGCAGCCACTGCCCTGCAAACATCACGGCAGCTTGCGGGCACTATCCGTCCCCGCAAGCTTATACGACAAAACCAACAGCCGCATTACAAAACGGTAAGATTCTCAAAATATCGCCGCAACGCTACCGTCAGAAAGGACAAAACGGAGACGGGCAACGTCAGGTCTGCTGCAATCGCTTCCGATATTGCGACGGGGTCGTTCCGATATTTTTCCGAAAGACCCGAATAAAATGCGGTAAATCGTTGAATCCTGCGAGATAACACACTTCGGATACGGACTTCTGCGAGTGTTTCAACAATTCGCAAGCAGTGTTCAGCCGGTATTGCGTCACAAACTGCGAGAATGTCATTCCCTTACAACGCTTGAAATAGGAACAGAAAGCGGAACGGTTCATCCCTGTCTCCGCCGCCATATCGTCCAATGATATTGGATGAATGTAGTGTGCCATGACATAAGCATGGATTTGCTGCATTCGGCGCACATCACGTTCCATCCGTACCGGCTTGCCCGCAAATGAATAATCCGATGCCGTAAAGATGACAGGCAGCAGGCGGAACATTTCGCATAGCCGCTCCAATTCATTCAATCCATTCATTTTATGCAATGCCTGACGGACAATCCGGGAACTTCGCACGCCGAATTTCAACGCCTCGGTCGGGAAAACGACCCCCGTCAAGCCGTTCCGTAATTCGGGAAAGACCTCCATGCACCTCTGCACAAGGGTATGCCTGAAAGCCACCATAAGATAACGGATACACCCCTCTTTGTCAGCCGAAGAGGGGGCATAGTCCCAATGATGGTGCATGGAGGGCGGAATTAACACCACATCTCCCGCCGCAAAGGGCTGTAGCGTGTCTCCGGCCGTTCGCGTCCCATACCCCTGCAATACATAGTACAGTTCCCACGCATCGTGCCGATGCAGTTTTGCTTCCATCCGTACATCCACCCGTTGGTCTATAAAAAAGAACGAATGATTTTCCTGGTCCGGCAAGTCATACGGTATTACGACATCTTTCATATCACGGCTTCGAATACATGCAAATTTACGACAACTATTCGACAAAACAGGACAAAGATACGACAACTACACACCGTATCTTTGTAGCAATTAACGACAAGAAGTCTGACTTATAAATTAATTGCATATGGAATTCTATGAAGTATTGGAAAAACGCCGCACATACCGCGATTTCTCCGACCGCGAGGTCAGCGACGAGCTTCTGAAAAGAGTTATCGGTGCGGCATTCAAAGCCCCGACCAACGACCACCTGCGGCAGCTTGAATTCATCGTGGTGCGTGGTCGAGAAAACATTGCCCGGATAATCACTCCGCTTGCAAAGAATATGGCCGCATTCAAGGACCTTGTTTTCGAAGCGGACGATTCAGGCGACAAGGACAAGAGGGCGATGTTTGCCGATGCGCTGCCCAAACAACAGAAGATGCTTCTGGATAGCGGGTTACTTATTCTTCCGTTTTTTCGGCAAAAGCAAAGTCCCCTGCTGGAACCGGCAGAGCAAAGTTCGCTCAACTATTTCGCCTCCGCATGGTGCGCCGTGGAAAACATGCTGCTCGCCGCAGCCGACGAAGGATTGGGAACGGCCTTTCATATACCCGTGAGCGACGAGGCCGAAATGATAAAGAAAATCGTAGGCGCTCCCGAAGACTACGAATTTACTTGTCTGCTTACAATAGGCTACCCCGCTGAAAACGCTTTTTTACCCAAACAAAAAGAAATCGACATCGAAGACAGAATACACGAAAACATTTGGTAAAGGCGGTTTTCGATTTGAGGGAAAGGCTGCTGAACCAGACATCCCTCTGACGGGAATTACGCGGCAGGAGGGACTTGGGCGGGCAAAAAAACGCATCAAGCGGGACCTCCGGTTTCCACACCTGCATACTGTCTTTGCATACGCTTTCGTCCGGTTCCATGCCCCGGCCGCAGTATCCGCACCCCGTCCTCCTTCCCGTAACGTGTTCCCGCCTTCGTATAACATGTAATGGAGTATAGTCGGCTCCGAACAGCCCGGCAACAGCCGAGGATAATTGAAATCCGCCATCCGAATATACCAAGCCGCCCCAACGATACGACGCTTCGCCCTACTCAGACAAAGACAGGGGACAACCGGCAGGGAACAAGGAAAATTTCGAGGCCGCAGCCAACCACGGCGGCAAAAAACACGCTGAAAGCCAATGACTGTATGCCATAAGAAAAGTAACGATACCGACAACTATGAAACGCAAGAATGAAACGCGACGGCTGAGGACAACCCGCACGCCGGTCCGACGCAGCGACGGCAGTACCCCGAACCCGCACGGTACCGGAAAGGAGATACCACACCGCCCGACGGACAAACCATATACCACGCACGTCCGCAGAACCGCACGGCACGAGCCGCACCGGCCCGGTTGCCACACCCCGTGCACGCCCTTTTGGCATACCGGTCAAAGGCCCGTTATCCGCTTGATGTCGTTCAGCATATTGAGCGCCTGAATAGGCGTCAGCGAATCGATGTCGAGCCCCCGTATCTGGTCGCGTATCTGGACGAGCACGGGGTCTTCCAACTGGAACATGCTGAGCTGTACGCCCGGAAGATGTTCCTCGGCGCCTGACGTCTTCCGCCCCTTGCCGCGCCCCGAAGGCTTCGCAACAGCCCGGACGCCCGCCGGTACGGCAGCCTCCTCCCGCACATCGCTCCCGGTCTCCTCCCCTGCGCCTGCGGCGGCACGTCCGGCCCCCTCC
>OHAJ01002183.1_pt1 | contig 13578 bp, 11 predicted proteins | sample 1577101 | NCBI WGS metagenome assembly OHAJ01 (sample SAMEA3541531, study PRJEB24748) | human gut metagenome | biome: human gut; feature: human-associated habitat; material: faeces | place: China | collected 2012
CGGCTGCTTAAAATCCGAAAGGCTGATCTGTCCGTTACTGTATCGATACATAGCCGTCCTCCAAGTGCAAGGTTTTTCGTGTGTTTTCGCTTTTTTGCTTGCACTTATTATACCACAGAACCGGCGCTATGTCTTGCTATTACAACGTTTTTTGTTGTTCAGTGGACATTAACTTAATGACATTGATCATAGCATCTCCTCTTTCCTGATTGATGATGAGGTTGTGGGAGATTGCGTTTTCACCGTAGTAAATGCCGCCCTTATCCATGATCTCCTGCACCTTGAAGGGCATGAATACGGCAAGGCTTTCTGTGGTCAGAGTGCGGAAGGCGTTGATCTTTCTCACGCCGATGGGCAGTACGGTCTTCATGCCGTCGAACTGCTGATACTTGAGCGTGGAAAGCTGGCACATATGCTTTCGTGCAATCGCCAGAAGCGCCTCCGTGTCCGAATCGAGCTGTTCCTTGGTATCTGCCGTAATCAGCATGGTAATGACGCCGAGCATCATGCGCTGGTCGCGGGTGGTGAGATCGTCGAGAAACTCCTTGCTTTCTTTTCTCTGAAGCTCCAGATCATACGGGATAACAGCGGAGAAGTTATTGTTGCTGTTCTGACGGCGCTGCCAGTTTGTCACGTTCGTTTCCACGCCGAGAAGAATACTCTCTACCTCACGCACCGCTTCATCCGTAGCCACCGGCACAATGTCAATGGAGAGCATCATGTTTCGGTTCAGATCGGTCAGCTCCGTAATCATGCTGTCCTTGATGTAGGACGCATAATCCTTGAGATAGATCGCTCGGCAGTATTTATCGCCGAGCATCAGATAGTCGCTGTGCTTCTCAATGCTGTCTGGGCAAATATAGTCGCGGAAATCGTGACCGAGCTGCGCCATCCGGCTGGCATGGAACGTGAAGCAGTTTTCGTCCTGCGGCCTGAAAAAGCTGTGCAGGATTTGAAGTCGCTCCGTAGCCGAAAGGTCTTCACACTTGGAGCCGAGATTGACAAAGTGTGCGTTCAGGTCAGCACCCACTCGCGCAAAGTAGGAACGAGCCTCTGCAACATCCTTCTTAATAACGGACACGGTGATATACTTCTCCTGCGTAAGACCGTTCGCGCCGGTCGCCTTCTCGATGAGCATATCGTTGTACTCTCTGCGGTATTCGTCCCGACCGTCCGACTGCATGGTGTCGTGCATCTCTTTGATGTTGGCAAAGGGACGGTTGTCGAACTTGATTGCGTTCTCATGTCCCAGATGCAGATCGGAAATGTAGTAAATGGCCATTGCGCCACCTCCTTCAATGATAGTGTTGGCTATTGTAGCAGAGTGCTTATGAAATGGCAAATGTGCGGATTACCGTTCCCACTCTTTGTTGGATTTGGCTTTCGGCTCCTCCGGTTCTTCCTCAGACCTTTCATCATCCACAATCTCGTTGTCCTTCTTGTCCATGTTGAGCATGATGTTAAGCTCGTCCAACCGTGCGGATTTCTCTTTCAGCTCGGCCTCCTTGGGGAAGGGCTTCTGTACTTCAATCTTCGCATTTTTGAGCTGGACATGGGTGTTTTCTAACTGCGCGGTGCAGGCCTCCAGCTTTTCACCGAAGCTGCCAAGCAGATTATCCAGTCGCTGAATATTGCCGAAGATGTCCGTGCCGAGGGAAGTTGTATGACTGAGATTGCCTCTGAGCGTGATGCGGAACTCCCGGGAGAAGCTGTCAAAGGAAAGCTCCATATCAAAGCCGCGATACCTGCCGATTGAAATCGGCTCAGGACTTGTCATAGACTTGCATAGACCGAGGATGCCTTCGCCGGCAGCCTTCTTTTCCGTCACGACGCCACCGGGCAGATACATCGGAGAGAACCCGTCCTCATTGGGCAGCGTATTCTGCTCCAACAAGGCCATGTCCGCTTTCAAGCCCTCAATGATAAAGAGCCACGTGAATATGTAAGAGCAATTATAAAGCAGCATCCAAATATCGTTCCCGAGGACAAGGTTCTGGATGCGATATTTAATGAAATACGAGATAAACAATCAAGTAAAAAGAATATATCCGTTGTCGAGGGTGTCGTTATTGAGACTACCGATGAAGCGCTGAATTATTGCCGCCATCTGACTAATAATGAAATAAGACTGATGACACTTCAACGTATTATTAGCAGAGATCCATTGAGTCAGGGTATTCCCACCTCTTTTATCCCGATTTATAATTCTTGGCCACCAGAGAGACAACGTGAAATGTTTGAAGACTGTCAAGGTAGTCTATGCAGGGCGCTGTTCAACAAAAATGCAGCCGATGGGTTCTGGTGCCTTTTTGAAAACACATATCAGTTAATCATAGCGCATCCCGATGAACCAGTACAACAATTATTTGTACGTCTTCAGGCATTGGGAGATTGCGTCTCGCGTTGCCCGGATTTTGATGCCATTTCGCTAAAGTATTTTATTTCCGTTGTAAAGGATGGTATCCAACAATGAAAATATTGATGGTTGCTGTAGGTAATTCAAAAGAAGCGTTTATTGAAAGCCGATTCACCGAAGGGCTGAATATTATTTCCAGTGATGATAATAACAAAGGGAAAACCATTGTTATTCAGTCTATGATGTACGCGCTGGGGAATGAACCGACCTTTCCAACTTCTTTCGAATATCAGAAATTCTATTATTATGTTGAATTTGAAGAGCACGGGAAAAATTATCAAATATGCCGTTCTGGGAATGGATTTGTCCTGAGTCAAGGATCGTCCATATTGATTTTTGATAATGTTGCAGAACTCAAGCGGTACTGGTCAAAACATATTTTTTCACTTCCAGCTATAGTAAAGAATCATCTTTCAATGATTGTTGATCCTGTACTATTTATGCAGCTTTACTTTGTTGGGCAGGACAAGAAGGATACTTCAAATATCGCACATCATGGTTTTTATAATAAGCAAGACTACATTGAAATGCTCTATGCGTATGCAGGATTAGGTGGCGAACAGCTCTCGCAAGAACGAATTGATGAGATTAAGCACCGAATATCTGAGCTTTCCGATGAAAAGAAAGTGCTTTTGCAACAACACAAAATATTGAAGTCCAAGAAGGCTCCCGTATCATATCTTAGTGCGGAAAGCGATCGCTTGGCATTTGGCGAAAAGGTTGCGAATTTAGAGAAGGTTCAGTCAAAAATTGCCGAGCTTCGGAAATTACGTAATGCTTCAACTATTCGGAAGAGCAAATGGGAATATACAATTAATGAGCTACGATCATTGAATCGTTCTATCTCATGTGGTGAATTGCGATGCATGGACTGCAATTCTACTAATATTTCATTTAGCACTGGGGAAATATCTCAGACATCATATTCCTTTGATGTGTCTACAGTAGAGATGAGAACTGAGATAATCAACTCAATCTCCGAGAAAATTGCTGCATACGCGGAAGAGATTCAACGTTTGTCCGCAGAAATCTGTGCCGAGCAAGAAAAAATGCAGTCTTTGATGGAAGACGAAAACGTTTCTCTTGAATCTATAGTCGCATACAAAAAAGACATTTTTTCCGCGTCAGACGCAGAGGGCAGAATCAAAGATATTGAAAATGAAATCACTTCTCTGAAAAGCCAACTTGTAGCTAACGAGAATTCGTCTCAGGAAACGCAGGCGCGGAGGGTTTCTCTGCTGACCGCAATTTTAGGCAAAATGAACGAGCTATACCATCAAATTGATCCGGATGGAAATCTTACGTATACAAGCCTTTTTACTCAGCGAAATGAGGTCTATTCCGGAAGCGAGGCAACCGTGTTTCATTTAGTGAAGCTTTTTGCCTTACAACAAGTTCTGAGACACAACTGCCCGATCATAGTCGATTCATTTCGCGCTGAGGACCTATCAACAGGAAAAGAAAAAACTGTGTTAGAAATATCAAAGTCTATTAACAACCAAGTAATATTAACAACCACGCTTAAACATGAAGAATTAGGTAAGTATGATTCTATTGAGGGGGTTAACCATATTAACTACATATCACATATACCCAGCAAGATACTCGATGGCAGATATGTGGCAGATTTTTTAGGGCTGTTATCTGCGTTGTCCATAAAAGTTCAAAGCTAATCTATAATAAATTTACAATCCATCTTCAAAATCCGGGTTGACATCTGCTCGGATTTTGATTATACTATGCTTAACCCGAATTGGAGGTTGAATGACATGAAACAACTGGGTATACGTCTTCGCGCATTGCGGGAAGGTATTGGTTTATCCCAATCAAAATTCGCCGATGTGATCGGCTCTACACAGTCCAGCATTAACCGCTATGAGAACGGTCAGGCAACGCCGACAGTTGAGCTTCTGCGCAAGTATGCGGACTACTTTGATGTCTCAATGGACTATATTTTTGCCCGCTGCGATGATCCGCATGGAAAGCTGTATGAGGCAAAACCTCCGGTTGACGCGAATAATCCTGAACTGCGGAAGTTCGTTGAGATGTGCTTCGATCCGGAATCACCGATGAACGAAAAGCTGAAAGAAGCAATGCTGAAAATGCTGGGGGAGGCGAAGACATGAGCAATGAATTAACCCATAATCCGGGACGGTTTGACGAGGTCATTCATATCATCGACAACGCCCGCAGCCGCGCCATGAAAGCAGTCAATGCAGAGCTTATTCAGATGTACTGGGAAATCGGCTCTTATGTCAGCGGTAGAGTGAAAGATGGCGGCTGGGGAAAAAGCGTGGTTGCAGATTTTTCCGAATTTCTGCAAGCGCATTATCCGGGAACAAAGGGATTTTCTGCGCAGAACATCTGGCGTATGAAGCAGTTTTATGAGACTTATTGTGACAACGAAAAACTCTCACCACTGGTGAGAGAAATTCCATGGACAAGCAATCTGCTGATTATGACTGGCTGCAAGACCGACGAAGCGCGTGAGTTTTACCTTCGCCTGTGCATTGCAAATCGTTACACAAAGCGCGAATTGGATCGTCAGATCGGCAGTATGCTGTATGAGCGGACAATGATCTCTCACGAAAAACATAAGGATTTGCTTGCTGGGAACGGCGGACTTGCGGCTTTGCGCGATTCCTATGTGTTTGAATTTCTCGACCTTGAGGAACCGTACAAGGAAAAGGATTTGCGGCATCAGATTGTCTCTCATCTGAAAGACTTCATTTTAGAGTTTGGACATGATTTCACTTTTGTTGGCGAAGAATACCGCGTTCAGGTCGGCAACACGGATTTCTTCATTGATTTGCTGTTCTATAACCGTGCATTGTCCTGCCTTGTTGCAATCGAATTGAAAATTGATACCTTCCGACCTGAACATCTGGGACAGCTCAATTTTTATTTGGAAGCACTTGACCGTGATGTAAAGAAACCAAATGAAAATCCGAGCGTTGGTTTAGTCCTCTGTACCGGCAAGGATGATACCGTAGTCGAATACGCGCTCAGCAGGTCTATGTCTCCGACAATGGTCGCAGATTACACATTGCATCTGCCTGATAAAGCTATCCTGCAAAACAAGCTGCGTGAACTGACAGAGCTTGCGTTGGAAAGTGGCGAAGGCAACGAGGGTGATGAAGAATGAACGCTGTCATCTATGCCCGCTATTCCTCTGATAGCCAGCGCGAAGAATCCATTGAAGGTCAGCTCCGTGAGTGCCGGGAATATGCTGAACGCAACAATATGACCATCGTTGGAACGTATATTGACCGGGCATTATCTGCAAAAACAGCAGATCGACCGGAGTTCCAGCACATGATCAAGGACAGCGCAAAAGAGTTGTTCGAGATTGTGCTTGTATGGAAGCTCGACCGTTTTTCCCGCGACCGTTACGACAGCGCTCACTACAAGCACATTCTGAAAAAGAACGGCGTAAAGGTTATTTCTGCGAAAGAGCATATCTCCGAAGGCCCGGAAGGTATTATTCTGGAAGCAATGCTGGAGGGCTATGCCGAGTTCTATTCTGCCGAACTATCAGAGAAAATCCATCGCGGACAGAAAGAGAACGCGCTGAAAGGGAAAAACAACGGCGGTGGCGTTCCGCTCGGCTATCTGTTGGACAAGAAAGCACAGAAGCTTGTGATCGATCCTACGACTGCACCATTAGTGGTTGAGGTATTTGAGAAGTATGCTGACGGCAAATCGGTTCGTTCTATTGTTGAGGATTTCAATGCCCGCGGACTTAAAACGAAAAGGGGACAGCCCTTCAATATCAATAGTTTCAGCTCTCTGCTGAAAAACCGCAAATACATTGGCGAGTACCGCTATCAGGATGTTGTAATTGAGGACGGCGTTCCTGCTATCGTTCCGGAAGACCTGTTCAACCGTGTGCAGGAACGCATGGAGAAGAACCGCCATGCTCCCGCAATGGCAAAAGCAAAAGAGGACTATCTGCTGACAACAAAGCTGTTCTGCGGTAAGTGTGAGCGCATGATGGTTGGTGAAAGCGGCAAGAGCCATACCGGCGCTATGCACTATTATTACAAATGCAGCGGTGCGAAGCGCCTGAAGGATTGCGACAAGAAGGCTGTTCGCAAAGACTGGATTGAACGTGTTGTTGTCCGCCTGGCCATGCAGCGCGTCATGGATGAAGAAAAGATCAACAGGCTCATCGATGCAATTCTTGTTATGCAGGAGCAGGAAGACACAACAACCCCTGCGCTTCGCTCACAGCTTGCGGAAACCGAGTCCTCCATTGGAAACATTCTGAAAGCAATCGAGCAGGGCATTTTCACGCCGTCCACTAAACAGCGGCTTGATGAGCTGGAAGCACGGAAAGAAGAAATCCTTGCGAATATCCAGACCGCCGAACTGCAAAAGCCAAAGCTGACTCGCGAACAGATGACGGCATGGTTTGAGCAGTTCCGTCATGGCGATCCAGCAAACCGTGATTTTCAGAAACGCCTGATTGATACATTTGTAAACGCCGTGTATGTGTTCGATGATAAACTGGTCTTGACCTACAACTATCAGCACGGGACGCAGACGATCTCGCTTGACGAGATCGAATCGGCGCTGAGTTCGGATTTTGATGGGGCTACTCCACCATAAGGTGGCAACAATTCGGATATTTTAAGCGCAACGCTTAGAATACCAAAGGGTTGCCACCTTTTTTTATTTCAAATTCTGCACTCAGAAAAAAAGATATTTTCGCGTTATTTTGGTAACTGGGGAGATTCGAACTCCCCCTTTTACAGATTCAAAGGTAAAATCCTGAGAAGCGCCCTTTTTGCGGGCGCAGAATAGAGCGATTTTTCCTCAAAATTTCATACGATCTTTCAGGCGTCTGTTTGTTGGTTTCGTCGAAGCCATCAAATAGGCGCCCTTTTTCATTTCACAACTTAATCCGTCAACCGGCCGGAGCATTTTTAGGATGCTCCGGCCTATTTTTTTGCTTACGAGGAGGACTTCACAATGAACGATCAGAACGAAACCGCGCAGCTTCGTTTCCTTGAAGAAACCGCCATTCGGCTGCGGCAAAACGGTTTCACGGTAGAACCGATCGAGGATCACCACCTGCCCGTCTGCTGGGAAAAAGGGCATCTCTGCCGCATCACCGGCAAGGGCAGCGTATTCTATCGGCGAGAGGATGTGGACACGCCCCAGGCAGAGGCTGCCCTATATCGCGTCGAGGACATCGCCGCGAAAACGCTGGAGTATATGACCGCTATGGAATACGCCCCGCAGCTCAAGGCAAGCGGTCTCACTGGTGACTACCGCATCCTTGCTGACTTCGGTGACGCAGTGCTGGCGGGCCACCCCGCCGAACGCGGCGTCCAATTCGTGACTTGGGAGTGGGACTTCGACCGCAAAGGCGTCCATCACGGGCATTATTTTCAGGGCGACTACGAAGCCGCCAAACGCGATTTCACCGTGCGCAGTGGGCTTGTTCCAAAAGACGCCCTTTTTGAGCCGGAGCAGCTTGCGCAGATCTACCGCGCGCTAAGGTTCGTCCGTGAGCAGGATGAAACGATTTCCTTCGGACGGGATCGGGAGCTGGTGGAGCTGATGGAACAGGTCGGCGGACTGCTGCCTCCGAATGTGCCGCGGCAGCGGGATGCGCCGGAACAGAGCGGCATGACAATGAAATAAGTATCCACGCAGGCCGGACAGAAATGTCCGGCATTTTTTATTTTAACAGGAGGAAAAGATGATGGAAATTTACGGCACGATTCAATTCAGGCTCATTCTCCCGCATATCCCCGGCTTTCAGCAGGAGCCGCTGCCGGCGCCTGTTTGCAGCCGCTCGCCGGAGTGTGACGGCTGCCCCTACTATGCCTTTGAGTATCTCGCTCCCCATTTGGACGGGTTAGAGATCAGTCTCAACGAGCTCAATGACCTCGCCGCGCTTCTGTCGGCGCTGGACGAAGTGCAGGAGGTTGTCCTTGACGGTTTCCTGCGCATGTAACATGGTAGCGAATATGCAGAGCCATTGCAATGGTGATGTTACTTATAGCTATCGTATTTATCTCTTATGCTCTAACACATTTGGGGCTGGCAGCGTATTTTGTATTGGAAATTTCGAAGTGAGTGTTGCTGAGATGATCGCGTTTTATAAATGATACGCAGCGATCATAGCCCTGCTATTTTGCGTATGCTTTGCTTCAGAACACAGGTAGGGTTATTTACGGATACTGCTGCCTATCCTTGAAAATGGTAAGAAATGACTGCATCGATTAAGATCAATACAGTCGAGGCTTTGACGCGCCACTTGATTATTCCGGCTTTTTTGATAGAATGAGAATATCACAGGACAGATGCTAAGCGGATATGGGACGTGGGTGGGCTGGTGACGGATACCATGCCGTGCCGCGTCACAATATGCTTATTACAGACTTTCGCTTAGATGGGGTTGGTGAGGGTATGAAGTACAAAATCGCAATCTGCGATGACTCCGATGCGGACAGACAGTTTGTTTTGAATATGGTGCGCGCCTGGGCTTCGTCCGCCGGTCACACGGTGCATATCGACGACTTTCCCTCCGCCGAGAGCTTCCTGTTCCGCTACGCAGAAGAAAGCGACTACGACATTCTCCTGCTGGATATCGAAATGGGCGCGATGGACGGTGTCACGATGGCAAAAGAGCTTCGCAAGAGCAACGACACGGTGCAGATCATTTTCATCACCGGCTATTCCGATTATATTTCAGAGGGCTACGAGGTGGCGGCGCTCCACTATCTGATGAAGCCCGTGAAGGAAGAAAAGCTCCGGTCGGTGCTGGACCGCGCCGTGGAAAAGCTAACGAAAAACGAACAGGTCCTGCATTTCGAGGCCGGCGGAGAAATGGTGCGTGTGCCGATTTATCAGATTCGATATGCAGACGTGCTCGGCAACTATGTGACTATTCACGCGCGAACGGATGTGACGGTGAAAATGACATTGGGCGAGCTTGAAAAGCGGCTCGACGAGCGTTTTTACCGCGTGGGGCGCTCTGCGCTCGTGAATCTGACGCAGATCAGCCGCGTCACCAAGACAGAGATCCGGCTGAGTGACGGAACCGCCATCCCGCTGCCGCGGGGCGCGTATGAGGGCGTCAACCGTGCCATTATCAACATGAGGTAAGGCGTATGGGCTTGTTTGCAAAGAAAATCGAAAAGCAGATCGCCTCCTATCAGCAGGAACTGATCGAAACGCATTATCGCGAAGTAGACAATATGTACCACCAGATCCGCGGATGGCGGCATGACTACCGCAACCATATCCAGACCATGAAGGCTTACGCCGCCGCGGGAGATTGGGACGCCATCCAAAACTACCTGGACCTGCTGGACACCGATCTACAAACCGTGGACACGGTCATCAAGACCGGCAATCCCATGACCGACGCCATCTTGAACTCCAAAATCTCCCTTGCAAAGGCGAAGGGCATTGAGGTTGCAGCGGATGCCCACATCCCCGTCCGGCTGAAGTCCTCGGAGATCGATCTCTGCTGCATTCTCGGCAATCTCTTCGACAACGCCATTGAGGCCAGCATGAAGCTGCCGGAGGATAAGCGCCTCATCCGGGTCTATATGGATATGAAAAACACCCAGCTCTACATCTCCTTCACCAATTTTACCGCCGGGAAGAAAATGCAGAAGGAGGGAGGGCTGTTCCGCAGCACCAAGAGCGAGGGGCATGGCTTTGGCCTTGTTCGCATCGACGCCATCGTGGAGCGGCTGGACGGATACATCAGCCGCAACAGCGAGGACGGTGCATTCACCACTGAAATACTGCTTCCGCAGGAGTGAGAGCTGCAATTCATCCCCCGGAAAAAGCGATTCGTCCCCGGAGTCAACCGGGGACGATTTTTTCTGCTATGCTATGCGCGTGAGGTGAGGGAAAATGAACGTGAAGAAAAAGCCAAAATACAACATGGTACAAAATATCGCATGGATGATCCATCTTGCATGGAGGGTGCGTAAAAGGGTGCTGCTGTTCTGCGTCCTTTCAGCTCTCGTTGAAGTGCTTTATCATCTGACCCAACTCTATATCGCACCGGAAATTTTGCAATTGGTGGAAAACCACGCATCGCTGGGGGAACTTCTGCTGACGATCCTCTTATTTACGGCGGCGTTGTTCATAACGCTTGGACTCAAGGAATATCTCTCTTCCTGCGCGCCTCATCCGCAAATCGATGTACGGGCGGCGATCATAGGAATGGTCACGAAAAAGGCGAACACCACCTCGTTCGTAAATACCGTTGACGCAGCGTATATCAAGCTGCGGGAAAAGGCACACAACAACTGCTCCAACAACCGCTCCGCGACCGAATACATTTGGCAGGGGCTTACGAACCTGCTGAAAAATGTGGGCGGGTTTCTTGTGTACCTGACGATCCTTTCCCATTTGAGCGCAGTGCTGATTCTCATTGTGATACTGACTTGCCTGGCAGGTTTCTTTGTTTCCAAGCGCACCAGCGACTGGATGTACGGACATCGTGAAGATGAGATGGTCTACTACACAAAGAAAAGCTACATTTTGGAAAAGTCTCAATCCACCGTCCTTGCAAAGGACATTCGTGTTTTCGGCCTGCAAAACTGGCTCAATGAACTTTTGGAGCAGGCGCATGATGTGTATCTTGATTTTAGGCTGAAGGTGGAGAAAAAGTGGCTTGCCGCGGATATCACGGAAGCGATGCTGACGATGGCGCGAAACGGCATTGCCTATGTCTACCTCATTCGCATGGCGCTGAACGAAGGGTTGAGTGTATCGGAATTTCTCCTGTACTTCACGGCGATCTCCACATTTACCACATGGGTCACGGGCATCCTCCGGGATGTGTCCAGATTGTATAAGGACAGCCTCGATATCTCCATTGTCAGGGAATATCTGGAATTTCCGGAGCCTTTTCAGTTTGAAGGAGGCGATGCCGTTCCTGAGGCGGATTCCTATGAACTGGAGCTGGAGCATGTTTCGTTTCGCTATCCCGGCGCAGACCATGATACCATCTATGATCTGAGCCTTGTCATCGCCCCCGGCGAAAAGCTGGCGGTCGTCGGGCTGAACGGCGCGGGCAAATCCACCCTTGTCAAGCTCTTTTGCGGCTTATTTGACCCCACGGAGGGGCGGGTGCTGCTGAACGGTAAGGATATCCGGGAATTCAACCGCAATTCCTACTACGAACTGTTCAGCGCGGTGTTTCAGGAGTTTTCCGTCATGGATGTAACAGTGGCGGAGAACATCGCGCAAACGACGGTGGGGATTGACGATGAAAAGGTCAATGCCTGCGTTGAAAAAGCTGGATTGACCAGTGCCATTCAAGCACTCCCCAAGGGGCTTGATACCCATGTCGGCAGAAATGTATTTCTGGACGGCGTGCTCTTTTCCGGCGGCCAGACTCAGCGGCTGATGCTGGCAAGAGCGCTTTATAAGGACGGACCTATCCTCATTCTGGACGAGCCTACGGCGGCGCTGGACCCCATTGCGGAAAACGATATTTACCAAAAGTACAGCGATATGACGGCGGGTAAGACCTCCGTGTTCATCTCCCACCGGCTGGCGTCCACCCGCTTTTGTGACCGCATCATCTTTATTGCGGATGGGAACATCGCGGAGGAAGGAACTCATGAAAGCCTTCTGGCGCGGGGCGGTGAGTATGCAAAGCTGTTTGAAGTGCAGAGTCGTTATTATCAGGAAGGGAGGGCGTTTTGATGAAAACGAAATTCTCTCGCGTCTTAGCCGTTCATAAGCGCGGCTTGCGGGAATTGCACAAGGTTAGCCCGAAGCTCTTTCCCGTCATGACGCTTTCCGCCGTTGTTTCGGCCGTCATCCCTTATGTTACGGTCTATTTTTCTGCAAAAATCCTGACGGAGCTGGCCCTTTTGCGCAGAACCGACGTCCTGTGGCAATGGGTCGTCGCGGGAGTCGCCGCCATGGGCTTTCTCGGGATCATTCATGCGTTTCTCCAGCGGCGCTATGAAACGCTCGTGAGCGATGTGTGCGGCCGCAAGGAGATACTGTTCTGCCGGAAGGCATTCTCCCTTGATTATGCGGATGTTGACCGGCAGGAAAATCTCAACCTGCGCAATCAGATCACGCAGAATGAGACCTGGGCGGGGTGGGGACTGTCCAAGGTGCCGGAATTTTATGAAACCTGCGTCAGAAGTGTGATCGGTATAATGAGCGGCATTGCCCTGACGGTTTCTCTCTTCACCTCTCCTGTCCCCGAGAGCGCGGGATGGCTGACGGTGCTCGATCATCCGCTGTTTGTTGCGCTGTTTGCCGTTGTGATGATCGGGGTCAGCCTGCTGGCGGGTAAGCTCTATGCAAAGTCTGTCGGTTATTGGAGCGGCGTATCGGAGGAAGCCACCTTCGGAAACCGCGTCTATTCCTTCTTCGGCTTTATCGGGATGCAAAATACGAGCGCGGACGTTGATGTTCTGACTCATGAGGCGGGCCATGCATTCGAGGCGTATACGGCGGCAAAACAGATTCCGTTTATGGATATGGTATTCCCGACAAGCGAGGTGGCGGAGATTCACTCGATGACAATGGAGCATTTCGCATACCCCTGGATGAATGCATTCTTTGGAGAGAAAGCAGATGATTACCGTTATGCGCACCTGATGAGCGCGCTGGAAGTGATTCCGTACATGGTATGTGTGGATGAGTTCCAGCATAAGGTATTTGAAAATATCGGCATGACGGCCAAGGAGCGCCGTGCGATCTGGCATCAGTTAGAGCTGACCTATATGCCATGGAGAAATTATGACGGCCACAAGTTCCTCGAGGAGGGCGGTTTCTGGATGCAGAAGCAGCATATCTTTGTGAACCCGTTCTATTATATTGATTATGCGCTGGCACAGATCTGTGCTTTCCAGTTCTTTGAGCGTTCCAAAAAAGAGCCGGAAAAGGCGTGGGGCGATTATTACCGTCTCTGCCAGGCAGGCGGAAGCAAGGGATATTTTGCACTGCTGGAGCTGGCCGGACTGAAGAATCCGTTCGTGGATGGAACGGTGGAAGAAGTCGTTGCGGGACTGAAGCCCTATTTAAAACGAAAAGTAAAGTATACGATCCGTCCGGTAAAAGAGGAAGATCTGAAAAAGGTAGCCGAGGTGGAGGCGCTATGTTTCCCGGCTGCCGAGGCGGCAGGTTATGAAGACTTCATGGAGCGGTACAAA
>OHAJ01002187.1_pt1 | contig 13553 bp, 15 predicted proteins | sample 1577101 | NCBI WGS metagenome assembly OHAJ01 (sample SAMEA3541531, study PRJEB24748) | human gut metagenome | biome: human gut; feature: human-associated habitat; material: faeces | place: China | collected 2012
TGTAAGCAGGTAAAATAGATATGAATAGAACAATGATTATATACATTCTTGGTTGCATACTTAAAACAGAGGGAGTGCTTATGGCACTTCCTTGTCTTGTTGCACTTATATATCACGAAAGTCAGGGAATTGCGTATGTAATTGTAGCAGTATTAAGCCTTATTGCAGGTATGTTTCTGACAATAAGAAAGCCTAAAGATTACATCATATATCTAAAAGAGGGCTGTATAGCGACATCTTTAAGCTGGATACTTATGGGAATTGTAGGTTCATTTCCATTTATGATAACTGGAGAGATTCCATCGTTTATTGATGCTTTGTTTGAAACAGTTTCGGGTTTTACAACGACTGGTGCGAGTATATTAAGTGACGTTGAGAGCCTGTCACATTGCAGTATTATGTGGAGAAGCTTTACACACTGGATAGGTGGTATGGGTGTTCTTGTATTTATTATTGCGATTGTGCCACTCAGTGGTGGTTCTAATATTAATCTTATGAGGGCAGAAAGTCCGGGACCATCAGTTGGCAAGCTTGTACCTAAGGTAAGACATACAGCAAGAATACTTTATATTATATATTTTGGACTTACATTACTTGAATTCATAATACTTGTTATGGCTAAGATGCCGGTGTTTGATGCGGTTAATACATCATTTGCAACAGCTGGTACAGGTGGTTTTGGTATTAAAAATGACAGTATGGGCAGTTATTCTGTGGCTATACAGTGGATTGTCACGATATTTATGATACTGTTTGGTGTGAATTTTAATGCTTACTATCTTCTGTTCTTTGGAAGTATTAAGAAAGCACTTAGTATGGAAGAAGTAAGGGTATATTTTGGAATAATATTAGCAGCAATTACAGCTATCACAATTAATGTTTATTCTATGTGTTCTGGTGTATGGGATGCAATTGCCAAGTCGGCATTTCAGGTTGGTTCAATTATAACGACAACAGGATTTTCAACGACAGACTTTAACTTGTGGCCACAGACGTCAAAAACAATACTTGTATTGCTTATGTTTGTTGGTGCATGTGCGGGAAGTACAGGCGGTGGTATTAAGGTTTCAAGATTTGTAATACTTATTAAGACAATTATTAAAGAGCTTAACTCTTATATCCACCCTAGAAGCGTAAAGAAGATTAAGGTTGAAGGAAAACCGGTTGAACACGAGGTTATACGTTCTGTAAATGTGTATATGATAACATTTATATTAACATTTGTTGTATCAGTATTCCTTGTTTCATTAGAAGGAAAAGATCTGACAACTAACTTTACAGCGGTAGCAGCTACAATTAATAACATTGGACCAGGTCTTGAACTTGCAGGTCCAACACAGAACTTTGGACATTTCGGCATATTAAGCAAGATAGTTATTATATTTGATATGCTTGCAGGACGACTTGAATTATTTCCGATGTTATTATTATTTCATCCAGTGGTAATAAAGGAAATGTTAGCGGATAAGAGAAAGTACAGAGTTAAATAGAACAGATCGTATAGTTAAGCAGATGTTTAGCAAATACAGAAATAATATTTTAGAAATACGGTTACTCCGAAAGCAGAACCCGTGGTGGAAAAGGTGGTTGAGAGGAAGGAAACTCCCCAACCCGAGAAGGAAACGCCGAAGCCTGTGGTGGTAGAGGAAAAGAAACCGGAACCTGCTCCTCAACCTGCTCCTGCTCCAGTTCTGGAAGAGAAGAAAGAGCCTAAAATTGAAAAGACGGAAGAAAAGACACCCCAGGTGAAAGAGATGGAAAAAGAAACACCCGAAGCAGCACCCGTTCAGGAAAAAGAAGAAGACGATGTATTTAAAATTCGTCCTACTGAATTTAAATCGAAAATTAATGTAGTAGGTCAGATTGATCTGGCTGCATTGAATCAGTCTACCCGTCCGAAAAAGAAATCGAAGGAAGAAAAACGGAAAGAGAGAGAAGAGAAAGATAAGCAGCGTCAGGAACAGCGTAAACTGATGAAGGATGCTATTATCAAAGAAATCCGTAAGGGAGACGATAAGATTTCTAAAAACTCGGTTAACGATGATGCTGCAAAGAAGAAAAAACGCAATAGAATAAATAAGGAACGTGTGGATATAAATGCTGCCGGTACAACAAATGCTGGAGGAGCATCTAATAATAACCAACGTAACGATAACGCTAACAGACCGAATAGGAACAATAACTCCAAACCTAATGGCAATAACAATCAGGGTGGAGGCAAATTTAATAAAGACCGTTTCAAGAAACCTGTTGTAAAAGCGGAAGTTAGTGATGAAGATGTGGCAAAGCAGGTTAAGGAAACATTGGCACGTCTGACTAACAAGACTAAGAACAAGGCTGCCAAGTATCGTAAGGAGAAACGTGAAAATGTTCAGAACCGCCTGATGGAACAGGAGGAGATGGAACAGGAAGATAGCAAAATATTGAAACTGACCGAGTTCGTTACTGCGAACGAACTGGCAAGTATGATGGATATTCCTGTTACTCAGGTTATCGCTACTTGTATGAGTATCGGTATCATGGTCTCTATCAATCAGCGTCTGGATGCCGAGACAATCAACCTGGTAGCGGAAGAATTCGGATACAAGACAGAATATGTAAGTGCTGAGGTAGCACAGGCTATTACAGAAGAGGAAGATAACGAAGAAGATTTGCAGCCGCGTGCTCCGATTGTGACAGTAATGGGACATGTTGATCATGGTAAGACTTCATTACTGGACTATATTCGTAAAGCAAATGTAATTGCCGGTGAGGCAGGTGGTATCACCCAGCATATCGGTGCTTACAATGTGAAATTGGAAGACGGACGTCATATTACATTCTTGGATACTCCGGGTCACGAGGCATTTACCGCCATGCGTGCCCGTGGTGCGAAAGTGACGGATATTGCTATTATTATTGTAGCTGCCGATGATAATGTGATGCCGCAGACCAAAGAGGCGATTAATCATGCTATGGCTGCCGGTGTGCCTATCGTATTTGCTATTAATAAGGTGGATAAGCCGCACGCCAATCCGGATAAGATTAAGGAAGAACTGGCTGCCATGAACTTCCTGGTGGAAGAGTGGGGTGGTAAGTATCAGTCGCAAGATATTTCGGCAAAGAAAGGTACAGGTGTACACGATTTGTTGGAAAAAGTATTGCTGGAAGCTGAAATGTTGGATTTGAAGGCTAATCCCGACCGCAAGGCAACCGGTTCTATCATTGAATCGTCCTTGGACAAGGGACGCGGTTATGTGGCTACTATGTTGGTGGCAAACGGTACGCTGAAAATGGGCGATATAGTCTTGGCTGGTACTAGTTATGGTAAGGTGAAAGCCATGTTTAATGAACGTAACCAGCGCATCAAGGAGGCCGGTCCTTCCGAACCGGTATTGATTCTGGGACTGAACGGTGCTCCTGCGGCAGGTGATACTTTCCATGTGATTGATACGGAACAAGAGGCTCGTGACATTGCCAACAAGCGTGAACAGTTGCAGCGTGAGCAGGGCTTGCGTACTCAGAAACTGCTGACATTGGATGAAGTGGGCCGTCGTTTGGCTTTGGGTGATTTCCATGAGCTGAATGTGATTGTTAAAGGTGACGTGGACGGTTCTGTCGAAGCGTTGAGCGACTCATTGATAAAACTGTCTACAGAACAGGTACAGGTTAATGTGATCCACAAAGGTGTCGGTCAGATTTCCGAGTCGGATGTGACTTTGGCTGCTGCATCAGATGCGATTATTGTAGGTTTCCAGGTTCGTCCTTCAAGTTCTGCCGGCAAACTGGCTGAGCAGGAGGGGGTGGATATCCGCAAATATTCTGTTATCTATGATGCGATTGAAGAAGTGAAGGCTGCTATGGAAGGTATGCTGGCACCTACTTTGAAGGAACAGATTACTGCAACCATCGAAGTGCGTGAAGTCTTCAATATTACCAAGGTCGGTTTGGTTGCCGGTGCTATGGTGAAGACAGGTAAGGTGAAACGTTCTGATAAGGCACGCTTGATTCGTGATGGTATTGTAGTCTTTACCGGTGCTATCAATGCTTTGAAGCGTTTCAAGGATGATGTGAAAGAAGTAGGAACTAACTTTGAATGTGGTATCAGTCTGACAAACTGTAACGATATCAAGGTCGGTGATATTATTGAAGCTTACGAAGAAGTAGAGGTTAAACAGACTTTGTAATACACTGAAGTCTGAGAATATAGATGGTAATGTCATCCTGAGCATAGCGAAGGATCTGGCACCTCGCCCAGCGCGTGGGCTGGCAGATTCTTCGCTTTGTTCAGAATGGCATTACTGCTTTTTGTAATAACGATAAAGATGGCGACAATAGATATTATTATATTGGCTATGATTGGTGTGGGTGTCATTATGGGATTAATAAAAGGATTTGTGAAGCAGATGGCGTCTATTGTAGGGTTGATAGCCGGATTGCTGATGGCTCGTGCCTTGTTTGGCATTGTTGCCGAAAGGTTGGCACCGGTTCTAGGTACTTCAACGACTGTAGCACAGGTCTTGGCTTTTATATTGATCTGGATAGCTGTACCTTTAGGTTTTGCGTTCGTCGCCTCTTTGTTGACAAAAGCATTGGATGCTGTGCACCTGGGATGGCTGAACCGTTGGTTAGGCAGCGGATTGGGAGCATTGAAGTATATGATACTGATAGGGTTAGCTATTCATGTGATAGAATATATAGATCCGAACAATGAGATGATCAGTGCAACAAAAAAGAAGGAATCAGTGTTATATTATTCTATGAGGGACTTGTCCGGTATCTTTTTTCCGGTATTTAAGAATGTAACAGAACAATTAATAGAAATATAAGATAGATATGCAAGAAGAACCCAATAAATATGTGAAAGAACTGACGCAGGAGAAGTACAAATATGGCTTCACCACAGAAGTTCACACAGATATTATAGAAAGGGGATTGAATGAGGATGTTATCCGCTTGATTTCTGCAAAGAAGAACGAGCCGGAGTGGTTGCTGGAGTTTCGCCTGAAAGCATACCGCTACTGGTTGACCATGGAGATGCCTGCATGGGCACACCTCACTATCCCTGAAATAGATTATCAGGCTATATCCTATTATGCGGACCCTACAAAGAAAAAAGAAGGACCGAAAAGTATGGATGAGGTAGATCCTGAGTTGATTAAAACTTTCAATAAATTAGGTATTCCTTTGGAGGAGCAAATGGCGTTGAGCGGTATGGCAGTAGATGCTGTCATGGACTCTGTATCCGTCAAGACTACATTTAAAGAAACCTTGTTGGAAAAAGGGATTATTTTTTGTTCGTTCAGTGAAGCGGTGCGTGAGCATCCCGATTTGGTGAAGAAATATCTGGGTTCGGTGGTCGGGCCGCGGGATAATTTCTTTGCAGCCTTGAACTCGGCAGTATTCAGTGACGGATCGTTTGTATATATTCCGAAAGGAGTGCGTTGTCCTATGGAACTCTCCACTTATTTCCGTATCAATGCAGCCAATACCGGTCAGTTTGAGCGTACACTGATTGTTGCGGATGATGATAGTTATGTTTCTTATCTGGAAGGATGTACGGCCCCTATGCGGGATGAGAACCAATTACATGCGGCCATAGTGGAGATTGTGGTGCACGACCGTGCGGAAGTGAAATATTCTACCGTACAGAACTGGTATCCGGGAGATGCCGAAGGCAAAGGAGGAGTATATAACTTTGTGACAAAACGCGGTCATTGCAAAGGAGTGGATAGCAAATTAAGCTGGACACAGGTGGAAACCGGATCGGCCATTACTTGGAAATATCCCAGTTGTATCCTGAGTGGAGATAATTCTACTGCTGAATTCTATTCGGTGGCAGTAACGAATAACTATCAGCAGGCTGATACGGGGACTAAAATGATTCATTTAGGCAGAAATACCCGTAGTACCATTGTTAGTAAAGGAATCAGTGCCGGAAAGAGCCAGAACTCTTATCGTGGTCTGGTACGTGTGGCTCAGAAAGCAGACAATGCCCGTAATTACAGTCAGTGTGACTCTTTGTTGCTGGGGAGCCAGTGTGGTGCTCATACATTCCCATATATGGATATTCATAACGAGACAGCTGTGGTGGAACATGAGGCGACAACCAGCAAGATCAGCGAAGACCAGTTGTTTTATTGCAATCAGCGCGGTATTCCTACGGAAGACGCTATTGGGTTCGCGATTTTCTCATAAGATCCGTCCGGCAGTGGCGCGAATCCGAAACCGTCGGCGCCTATCACGACTCCACTGTGAAGCACACACCGGGAGCCTACGACACAATCCTCATAAATTTTCACACCCGACCGAATCACCGTATCATCTCCGATCCGTACGCCGTCACCGATATATGTCTGAGGATATATCTTTACATTCTTTCCAATACGCACATCCCGTCCGATATAGACAAACGCACCGATATAGGTGTCTTCGGGAATCTCAACACCCTCAGCTACGAACGACGGCTGCTCTACACCCACAGGACGAGGTTTCCGGGACTGGAAAGCAGCCAACAGATCCGCCACCGCCACATAGGGGTCATCCACTCGCACAAGTGTAGGACACGGCTGTCCCTCGGGAACGACAAGATCCCGTCCGACGAGAAGAACAGAAGCTTTGGTAGATGTGAGGAAATGCGCGTATTTGGGGTTGGCTATAAAGGAGATCTCACCGGATTTTGCCTCTTCGATCTTGGCGAACCCCGTGATCTCGATATTTTCGTCACCCTCCACATTGCCTCCGGTCATGGAGGCGATCAGGAGCGGAGTCACTTTCATTATCAAGTTGTTTTTAACAGTTATATTGCCGTACAAGCGATCCATGGAGAGGCGCGGACCGGATGCTATTATACATAATTACGGCAAAATTAGAAATTTTTCATGACATTTCCTAATCAAGGGGCATTTACTGACAATAAAACGTCAATAAATACCTAAAAAAATCCATATCATATATGAAAACCGCAAACCTCACGCTTCCATCATATAAACCGGCAAAAAAGAGCCGTCATAAAAATTGAAGTCAAAATTAAAGAAAAGTCCGAAATTTTTCGTTAAATTTGCAAGACAATCCACATTAATAATTAAATGTGAATTTTTTTAACTAAAACGCAATAACCTAAAACTAACACTTCAATGAAAATTTCGCACATTGAACACATCGGCATAGCCGTTCCCAACCTTGAAGAGGCTATCAAGTATTATGAGAATGTACTCGGTCTGAAATGCTACAAACAGGAAGTAGTGGAAGACCAGAAAGTCACTACTGCCTTCTTTAAAGTCGGCGACACCAAGATCGAGTTGCTTGAGGCGACTTGCCCCGAGAGCACGATAGCCAAGTTCATCGAGAAGAACGGTGGCCGCGGAGGAATGCATCACATGGCTTTCGCCATAGAAGACGGTGTGGCAAACGCACTTGAAGAAGTGCAGGAGAAAGGTGTAAAAGTCATTGACAAAGCTCCGCGCGGAGGTGCGGACGGACTTCAGATCGCATTCCTGCATCCCAAGTCGACCGAAGCTGTCCTGACAGAACTTTGCGAGGATCCTAAAAAATAAGATAATCTAACATAATAGAAATGAGCAAACAAGAAGAAAAGATCAGCCAGTTGATCGAAAACCGGGCAAAAGCCCGTCTCGGCGGTGGCGAAAAGGCGATAGAGAAACAGCATGCACGCGGCAAGTACACCGCACGCGAGCGCATAGCAATGCTTCTGGACGAAGGAAGTTTCGAAGAGCTTGACATGTTTGTCACTCACCGTTGCACCAACTTCGGACAAGACAAGAAGCACATTCTCGGCGACGGCGTGGTAACCGGATTCGGTACGATCGACGGACGTCTGGTATATGTATTCGCACAGGACTTCACCGTATTCGGCGGTTCACTGTCGGAAACAATGTCGCAGAAGATATGCAAGGTGATGGATCTCGCCATGAAAATGGGCGCTCCCGTCATCGGACTCAACGACTCAGGCGGCGCACGTATTCAGGAAGGCATCAATGCACTTGCAGGATATTCCGAGATTTTCCAGCGCAATATCATGGCGTCGGGTGTAATTCCCCAGATCTCGGCCATCATGGGTCCCTGTGCCGGCGGCGCTGTCTACAGTCCCGCTCTGACCGACTTCACAATCATGACCAAGGGACTGAGCTACATGTTCCTTACCGGTCCGTCGGTTGTGAAGACCGTTACCGGCGAGGATGTGACTCAGGAACAGCTCGGCGGCGCATCCGTACACTCCACAAAGAGCGGTGTGACACATTTCGCAGCCGAAAGCGAGGAAGACGCCCTCAAGCTTGTACGCAAACTCATGAGCTATATTCCTCAGAACAATCTCGAGGAGACACCGCTTGTAGACTGCAAGGATCCGATCGATCGTCTTGAAGACAAACTCAACGATATCATTCCCGACAATCCGAAGCAGAGCTACGACATGTATGATGTCATCGCATCGATCGTCGACAATGGTGAATTCCTTGAAGTATCCAAAGACTTCGCGAAAAACATCATCATAGGTTTTGCCCGCTTCAACGGTCAGGCTGTCGGTATAGTCGCCAACCAGCCGAAGATTCTCGCAGGTGTGCTCGACTCCAACGCATCGCGCAAAGGCGCGCGTTTCGTACGTTTCTGCGACGCATTCAACATTCCGCTTGTGACACTTGTCGATGTGCCGGGCTTCCTTCCCGGAACAGGACAGGAATACAACGGAGTCATACTTCACGGTGCAAAGCTTCTTTACGCTTACGGCGAGGCAACAGTGCCCAAAGTCACTGTCACTCTCCGCAAGAGCTATGGCGGCAGCCATATAGTGATGAGCTGCAAGCAGCTCCGGGGCGATATGAACTACGCATGGCCGTCGGCCGAGATAGCAGTGATGGGTGCGGAAGGCGCTGTGGGCGTACTTTACGCCAAAGAAGCAAAGACCGCTGAGAATCCTGCTGAATTCATCAAGATGAAAGAAGACGAGTACCGCGACCTTTTCGCCAATCCCTATCAGGCTGCGAAATACGGTTACATCGATGATGTAATCGAACCCCGCAATACCCGTTTCCGTGTAATCAAGGCCCTCAATATGCTCGCTACCAAGAAGCAGACGAATCCTGCCAAGAAACACGGTAATATACCTCTTTAATATAGAAGCGGCAAAAAGATGCTAAAAAAGACAATTATAAGTGCGGCCATCGGTGCGGCACTGCTGGCAGCAATGCCGGCAGTGGCCGCTCCGGTGACCTCGCCACAACAGGAATATACGGAGGTTTCGAAATCAGGCCAACAGATTGATACAGAAGGAGACCGGGTCCCGAGCGAAGAGTCCAACACGGTACAGGAAAGCGAGCTGACACGAAAAATGATTCAGGCTGAGAAAGCCCGTAACGCTGCTGAAAACGACAAATATGGAGGAGCCATAACAATAATCGCGATGTCGATAGTATTGTCAGCTCTCATTATACTTAGCATTCTCTTCCTGCTTTTCGGTAAAATATCATCATCGTTGCAGAAGCAACGCAAACGTGTAGCCCACGGTGTAACTCCAGAAGATGCCGAAGACCATCATGACGAACTCGACTCCGGCGAAGTGATCGCAGCAATCAGCATGGCGCTTGCCGAACATGAGGGTCACGGCCATGACATGGAAGATACGATCCTTACTATCCGCCGCATGCGCAAGGCTTACTCGCCATGGAACTCAAAGATCTATAATATGCGCCACATTCAGGAGCATTCGAAAGCCAAGCCCGCAGGGATCAAATAATATCATCCTTCAGGTCAAAATAATAAGTTAACCAATACCCAACCTTCCCATTGCAAAAAATGAAAGAATATAAATATAAGATAAACGGAATGAAGTTCACAGTCGCCATCGGCGATATTGTGGATAATGAAGCGACTGTCGAGGTCAACGGCGTTCCTTATAAAGTTGAGCTTGAACGCAAAGCTCCCCAGAAACCCGCACTGAGCCAGTCCGGACAGACGAATCATGGACCGGCGGCCGCCACAACGTCAAAGCCGGCTCCAAAACCAGTGGTAAGCGGCTCGGCCGAGGCTGTCAAAAGCCCACTCCCGGGCACAGTCATGAGCATAGAAGTCAAAGTCGGAGACACTGTAAAAGCCGGGGACAAGGTAGGCGTACTCGAGGCCATGAAAATGGAGAATGATATCCGCACTGTCAAAGGCGGCACAGTCAAACAGATACTCGTCAATGTCGGCGATGCCATTCTTGAGGGCACAGATATAATGATAATAGAGTAATCCCACATGATATTACTTGACAGTTATTCATTCGGAGACTTTATGACACGAACGATCTCCGAATTCTGGAAATTCACAGGCTTCTACAACTGTGAATGGGAGAATCTTGTGATGCTTGCGGTCGGGATATTTTTTGTCTGGCTCGCAATAAAGAAAAATTTCGAACCTCTGCTGCTCGTTCCGATCGGATTCGGTATGCTTATCGGCAATATACCCTTCCAGTCAGGCATGGAAATAGGTATTTACGAAGATGGCTCCGTGCTGAATATCCTTTATAACGGTGTCGAGAGAGGATGGTATCCACCTCTGATATTTCTCGGAATCGGCGCAATGACCGACTTCTCCGCATTGCTCGCCAATCCCAAACTGATGATCATCGGCGCATGCGCGCAGTTCGGAATCTTCGGCGCCTATATGCTCGCGCTGCTGTGTGGATTCGATCCTCTATCGGCAGGATGTGTCGCCATCATCGGCGGCGCGGACGGCCCGACAGCTATCTTCACGACATCGAAGCTAAACCCGAATCTACTTGGCGCGGTAGCGGTATCGGCCTATTCGTATATGGCCCTCATTCCTCTGATCCAGCCTCCTCTCATGCGTCTTTTCACGACTCAGAAAGAACGTATGATCAAGATGAAGCCCGCACGCGTGGTAAGCCAGAACGAAAAGATAATCTTCCCGGTAGTCGGTCTTCTGCTTACATGTTTTGTGGTCCCTTCGGGTATCCCGCTGCTCGGCATGCTCTTTTTCGGAAACCTTTTGCGTGAAAGTGGCGTGACCACAAGACTTGCAAAGACAGCGAGCAACGCCATGACCGATATCGTGACTATTCTGCTCGGACTGACTGTCGGAGCCTCTACACAGGCAGACAAGTTTCTGACAGTGGACACTCTCCTTATATTCGGACTCGGATTCCTTGCGTTCATCATCGCATCAAGCGCAGGAGTCCTTTCAGTCAAACTTTTCAATCTTCTGCTCAAACCGGGCAAAAAAATCAATCCCCTTATCGGAAACGCGGGCGTATCGGCAGTGCCTATGGCTGCCCGAATCTCCAATAATCTCGGACTTGAGTACGATCCTACCAACTATCTGCTAATGCACGCCATGGGCCCTAACGTGGCGGGTGTGATAGGTTCCGCAGTAGCTGCAGGCGTGCTTTTGAGCTTCCTGGGCTAAATACCGCCAAGACCGGTCAGACGGTCTTCGGCCTTACGACCAACTTAATGAACAGGCAAAACAACCGGGCTTCGTCGGGAAACCGGTTGTCTTGCCTGTTTATTTGAAGCAGAGTCAAAATCAGGCGGCATTACAAAAAAACAAGAACCATTTTCCTAATAAATGGTTATAAATATTGGAGACAAACACAGAGCTCCAAGGGGATATAATGTCCGTTACATCTTGAAATCGATATGATCACACAAGAAGTCATAAACGAAATTTATAAGAATTATAACAAGCCATGCAAGAATGAGGAAGACCTTAATCTCCCCTATTTTGTCGAGCTGTTGAAGCCTCATCATAAGCTTAAACTCGATGACATGGAAGTCATTGTTGAAAGCGAGGAAGAATTCAGTCCGTTCAGGCGGTTTCTGAAACGCGGACTTTTCGCAGTTCTGGAATTTGACCGTAATGTGGCTTTCGTATTTCACAGTTAGGATATTCCGTTTTTTCGTAATCAAGAATGATACCGGAAGCATCATAATGAGCAGCATAAACATTGAGAGTAAATGGAGTTGCTTCATTCTCAGCTCCAGCAACAGGCGGAGTGTAGCTCTCGAATGCTCCATCAGTACCATATGTAATGGTACCACCTTGGAGAACCTTAACAAGCTCAGGATTGAACACGTTATCTGTAAGAGTAATTGTATTACCTGTGAGAGTGTCAACCTGTCTTTTCTGAGCAATAAGTACACCCTTAACAATCAACTTAATTGCATCTGTAGTTTCAATGGAGGGGTCAACCTGAATCTGTGTAGCTGTTTTCAAGCCGATTTCAGTTGTGGCACCAACTTCCCCACCAACGGTAATTGTTACCATAGCAACATCTATTGTAGCAATTTCATGACCTTTTTTAAACGCCATATCTCTTTATCCTCCTTTTAATCAACTTTGCGATAATTGCGATACTCCACACTTGCCATATATGCCTTAACTGTATCATCATAATAGGCTTGCGTTTCGTTGTATGTAGGTCTTACGGAATCCCCCGTTAATTTCATTATGTTTTTAACTTTTTCCTTTAAATTCAGACAATCAGTATAATTTTTAGCATAACACAAAATATCATACAAAACCATCTGAGTTGAATAATTAACATATCTTGCACCAGTATCTTGCTTTACCACCACATAAGGTTTTGTGCATTCCCCTAAATGGGAACCTGGTGAAAATACATCAATTTTATTTTCTTTCAAGGTTTTAAATATCAAATCATATATTATCATAAATGTATATTCGTTTTTATTTTGCCAAGCAAATTATCAAACGCCTCCAAAACTTCTGGACCATGAGCCTGAATTGTAGGTTTTATTATTGCAAATCTTTTTTCATGTGCTAACTCCAGGAATACCCCATAATTAACTCCATGCGCTAACTTGATAATATATCCACTATTATCTTCCGCTTTATATCCTGTGCCTGTGAGCGTTTGTCTTGCTCTGCCTGTCCTATCTTTCCACAGTGCATTTGACCTCATGCTATTCTGCAATTTTAATGCTGACGTTTTTGTGTAAATTAACTAAAGATGCCAGTTGATTTAAGGTTAAAGTTTTATTTTTTCCATGATAGATATAATCAATGACGCGAGAAATAGCTGGTGAATAGTAGTTTTTTGGCGTCTTTTTTGCCTCAGCAACACGAAGCGTAAATTCAATAGCCATCTGTTCATTTAATTTCATTAAAGCGTCAACATCGGTACATTGTTCCATTTTTCGTATATATACATCACTTAAGGAAAAAGCAGTTTCCTCATTAAGTCCTCCTTCGATGGCATATCTGGTAACTAAAGTTGTATTAGCAATACTTGCATAAAAAAGTAATTTTAATTTGGAATTGGAAGAGGTCATCTTTCCGTAAACAGTTGTTGGGAGTGAATAATAGGTATTCTCCAATGCATGAATATCTCCGCTTGAAACACATTCGAGAATTGCCTTTTCCTGTGCATAAGATGTATGTATCCGTTCATTTTCTGCATTTTCCAACATTTCATGTGTGAGTGAAAAATTGATGTCTGACTTCATTTTATACATAGGTGATTCCTCCTGTCAAAAACATGCGCTGGGGAGTGGAACTGGGATTCAGAGGAACGGAAGGAGTGATGAAACACT